>Ga0138256_10000176_pt1 | contig 75150 bp, 112 predicted proteins | sample KNB2016incub_MG_FD_105486 | JGI IMG/M metagenome (GOLD analysis project Ga0138256, IMG submission 105486) | Active sludge microbial communities from wastewater in Klosterneuburg, Austria - KNB2014incub_MG | ecosystem: Engineered > WWTP > Activated sludge > Unclassified | place: Austria...
CAAAAGTTTTTTAGATAAATAATATAATAAATATAAAATAGAAAGAAAAAATCAAAGTAAGAAATCAAGTGTCGTCGAATGAAAACAGAAAAATTTTTTAGAGAATAAAGAAAGTTAGAAGAAAAAGAATGGAAAAGTGGATTGATGGCTTCGGATTATAAGAAAAGTGAGGAATAAAGAAGTTGAGGCGGGGTAGTAGCGGTAATGGTACAGGCAGTAAAGGTAATTAGTAAAAGAGTATTGGTCAAAATCATATCGGAGTATAAAAAACAGGAGTCTGAAGAAACTCGCATAAGGCGGAATAGTCAATAGCGTTAGAAAAAGAGTACCGAGCAAGAAGTTTGGGCGGGGTAGAGGTAAAGGTAATCGGATAGAATGAATGAAAGTCTGAAGAACTAAAGGAACTGGAGCAAAGTGGTAGCCTCCACCGAATACGAATCAGAAAAAGAAGAAGATGCAAAGCGTGGGGGCGGGGTAGTTGTAGTGGTAAAAAAGGATGGGAGCAAAGTGGTAGGAATGTTGGAAAAAAGATTGGACACCCCTTGTAAAATCCGAAGTAAAAATTGATATTTGTAACCCTCTACGGTCAATGAAACAAAATGGCAAAAAAGAAACCTACAAAGAAAAAAGTAACTGCGAAGAAACCTGTTAAAAAAATTTCAAAATCGCCTTCAAAGAAAACTACGTCTAAAGGTAAGAAGAAGTACGTTGGAAAGAAGCGAGGAAGAAAGTCAAGTGTTCCTAACAGATACAATTCGATTAAGATAGCAATCAGTTTAAATTATGCAGATACTATCAATCGTAAAATTAAACGCTATGAGCTGAAGATAATCTATGATTGGATGAAGAATACATACGGGAATCAATCCGTAAGGTATATCCTAATGAATATAGATTTAATCATTGATAATTTTTGGCAGCAGTATTGTAACTTGTACCCAGTCGATATAAATAACCACGCAAGGTTCTTTGAGTGGTATAATTTCAAGACTTATCTGAATGATGAGAAGAAGTACCACTATCCAACAGACATCATACAAATTGATTTAAGTGCCATTGGGCAGGGTATTTTTGAGTTCTTCTTTGAGGATTATCTGAGTGAGGTTGAAAAATACTACGAAATCTGTAAATCAGAGGGAATTAAAAGAGAATCACCACCACCAGCTTTGCATTTGGAGAATGCTTATTGCGATATTGCCCGAAAAGGTAATTTATTTCAATATAAATTATTGCTTGACGCTGATATTCCGACCACTCCAAGAACTACATCGGCTATTCCGCCAGTAACTCCGCCTACTAATCCACCAATTGCACCAGCTTCAAGCACTATTAATGTTAAAAAAGAAGAACCTCTTGTTCCACAAACCAAAGATGTTCCTCTAACTACACAACAAATTGATGTTGAAATCCAAAAAGAAAGGATTAAAGCTGAATTTATGCTCCGTGAACAAAAATTAAAAGAGTTAGCAGAGCTGTTAAAGCAGAAAGTAATCACTTTTGAGGAGTACATGAAGGCAATTAAAGAGGTTTAGTATCAAATCTTAAAAAAAAATCATTTAACGTCGCTCTAACGTCGCTCTCAATAAAAATGGGGCTACATACCATTAAACCAAAAATCATTCTATATGGCAAAGAAAAAGGCTAAAAAAACAGATATTACAAAGGATGGATACTCCGTTATGAAACCAATGAAACAGGTTACGATAGAAGATTTCAGCATATTCGACCTAGAAAAAGATTTGAAAAAACCCGAAAAAAACAATCAAGAATCTGAAAATCAAGTCGTTGATATAATACCAAGAGATTTTTTAAACATAGAATCAAACAAACATTGTGGCTCAATAGATAATTTTGATAGGTATTTAGCCATGTACTCAGACTCAAAATCTGATTTTACCGTTGTTAGCTACGGAGTTACAAAAAAAATCATCTACGGAAAGTATAGTTTCATATTCAATGGACTGAAAGGTGAAAAAAAACCTCTCGGAACACATTTGATTTCATTAGTTAAAAAAGATATTGATAGATTAATTGAAAGCGGAGTTAAAATACCCAATATCCCCGATAAAAAGCCATACCTGACATTCATTCACCATAAGAACCTAGATTGGTTCGGTACAGGGCAAGAAGCATTAGCAATAGACGTAAACCATTGTTATTGGAGAACAATATATTTGCTAGGGCGAATTACGGATGAAACTTACCTGAAAGGAATTGAAAAAAATGATTATAAAGACGGTAGGTTAATTGCCGTTGGTACATTAGGTAAAATATTGACAGTCAGAAAGTATAAAGCTGGAGTTAAAGTTGAGGAATACGTCGATGATAGAGATTATTTAAGATATGGAGGGTTCTTTTGGGAAGTTATTTCAAAAGTATATGCCCTACTAATAGACCTTTGGCAAACATTAAAGGAAGATTTTCTAATGTTCCTGACCGATTGTGTGGTTATTGATGGCTCTAAGAAAGATTTAGCAATACAGATAATGGAAAAACACGGCTACGGCACTAAAGAATATAAGATAGTATTCACAGAGCTAACCGAGTCAAAAGTCGCTTGGGTAACAGATAAAGGCGAAAAAAAGCATATAATCCATAACCGTATGCTTAATAGCGGTATCGGTAAGTCAAAAGATAACAATGATGAATAAGTGATTTTGTAACTACTGTTCATCCTACATAAAAAAATGCACGTAAGTTTTAATTAGCTTACGTGTTTTTTTTGATTTGAATATTGATTTCAATTATTTTTGGTAATAACTGGAAACTAAAAAGTTTGATTATTTTTTGTGTTAAAATGGATGTTGATTTATTACTAATTCGCAATAAATACACATGATTTACTTAACTATTTACTTGTTTTATTTTCAAAACGATGTAAGTATTGATTTTATTAATGTTGCGGAAGAAAAGTTTGATTTCAATTCTGTAAGAAAAAATAATTCACTAAATGAGTATTTTTGATTTGTGAAAAAACAGAATTGCGTAACGCTTGATTTTACTGGGATTACCGCAGAAAAGTAGCAAAAAAATAACAGGTCAAATCTCTATTTTCCAACTTATTCCAACTTATCTAAAAAAAAAACGTGCTTCGGGAATACCAGTATTTATTGGTAATGCCGAGTTTTTTCAAAATAAAAAAACAAGAGTTTTTCATAAAATAAAAACACAAAAAAACGATTAAAAATTGATGTGATGCTCGGAAAATGAATAATAATGCGGGTTTATAAATCTAAATTAACCTTTAGATTTGGAATTTCTCTAATTAAAAATAGTGTTAAAATTTAAAATAGTTGTTTTTGTAAATGTATGGTGCTTGGAAAGTCCTATAAAATAAGGAAAGTTGAAAATGATATTATGACGAAATAAGAATATTTGCATAATTAGAGAATTTAAAAATAGCTCAAATGCTTACTGGTATTGGTTTTGAATGGTGTTTAGAAAACAAGTAAATTAATCAAACTATTTTAATTTGTTTTTATAGCCTCTGAAAGTATTGATTTTGCTGGATTTTCTTTATTATTTAAACTTGATTAATTGAAAAATTAACAAATAAATGTGGTGTAAAAAAATACAATATTGGCGAAAGCCTTGATAGTAGAGGGTTTCAGCGTGTGTGAAAAAGTAACGTTCTTGATTATCTTTGGAGATAACTGAAATCAAATTATACCCGTGAATTATTAGATAAAATAATTCAGTTATTTTATAAAATAATTTTTAGGGCAATCTTGATTAATTTTGGAAAGCAGATGTGTAGAAAAATACACTAATCATAAAATCACTCACTAAAATTCACTCACTATTTTGATGTTTTTTGTAAAATGATGAAATCGCTGTAAGCCTCATGGATAGTAAGAATAACCGTTTGTAAACGGATAATTTCGTGTTTTTTTTAATTGAAATATTTTTTGGCTGACAAATTAATAAAAAAATAAAACAATCAAGATTTTGTAGTAATATCAATGGTTATAGAACATCAATAAAAATAGTTATTTTTTGTTGTTTTTTACAATTACTCTGAATCACCTGTAAAATCAATACTCACAGACAGCGTTGTTTTTTTTTAATGATGATTTTTATTGTGATTCTTCTCTGAAATTTTATAAAACTGTAACCTGATAAAAAAAAGAAAGGGCGAAGTTGAGAACTTACACCCATTTCTTTTGGCTACAAACCTATTCTACGGTCAGGCAGGGGAAGGAAGTAGCCGCAAAAGTAATCATATTATATGGTAAATACAAGTAAAACGCATTTTTTTTACGCTCCTATGGTTTAATTTGATAGAATCTGAATGTATTTGGTTGCTTTTACTGTTTAACTCTGTTTGGCAGCTATTTAACTTGAACGGCTGCGGCAATGATATGGATATGGATATGGATATGCAGTAATCATATTTAGCCTTTTAACGGCTTTTGCCGTTTCGGGATGGTTTCCCGTGCCTGAAATCATATAAAACACCTGAAATTGACAATAAATAGCTTTTTGGGCGGGTTCTTATTGGTCGGCTGGTTGCTGGTATTCTATTTAGTTATGGGAAATTAGGAGGTTAGGAGGCAATTAGGAGGTTAGTTAGGAGGTTAGGAGTATCATTTTGGGGTAGGGTAGGGTATTTAATGTCTAAATTAATGTCTAGTTTATGTCTAGTTATGTCTAAAAAATGTCCGATTTTAGCATAATAACAGGTTAAATAATATACATATATAGTATGTGTTATAAAATACACGTTTTTTACCCCAAAAATACAGCCATGTACCTAGATAGGTAAGGGTTATGGCGGTTCTGTATATGCCACGAAAACAGCCTAAATATCCTATATAATGACTTAATCTTTACACGCTTTAACATATTTTAACATTAAATATTAGGTTTTCGCTCAGTTCGGTTGTATCTTTACATCATAATACGGTCAGGTATATAGTTAATGCAGTTATGAATATCGAAAGTTTTCAAGTAAATGAAAAGGTTATGGTTAAGATACCCAATCTTAGAAGCAAAACACCTAATGCAGAGCATTTTGTTGAGGGTATTGTTACTTCTAAAGGAATGATATACCCTTCTCATGGCTCTAAACATCCTCCATACGCAAGTTTCAAAGTGAAGTATATTCATACTTATTATAGGAAATTAAGTGATAAATACAATGGTTTAGTTTGGGTTGGTGAAGAAGGTGAGATTTATGATAAAGAAAATGAATCCCTGTTCTTTTATGAAAGTACAATTAAAAAAGCAAATTAAATCAAGTTCAGTTATTTTATAAAATAATTGAAGTGCAAAATAATCAAGTTTTAATAAAAAAACATTAAAAATAAATCAAATGTCAAAAAAAGAGTCATTAATTTACCAAAATGGTATCAGCGTTAAGCTTTCAAACGAAAAAAGCGAAGATTTCTTTCATTCTGCCTTATGTAACGGATTAAATGAAGTTGGTGGGTATGGATTAGAATTGGTTTATGATAAAGCAGAGTACAAAAATGCTAAAGAAAGCTTGGTAAATAAAATCAAAAAAGGCATAATCCCTATCGGTATGCACGTTTACGGTAATGATAAATTAACCGAAAAATCAATATGTTACGAGGATGTTTTGGTTGAAATATTAAGAATTGGTGGTAAATTATCACTTAAAGGAAACGGAGAAACCAAATCAATAACACTATCTACCGTTCACAAAAGAGTTGAAAAAACAGATTTAAGGCATTTGATTGAATACATTAATGAAACAGGTGGAGATGCTATAACTGCCGATGTAATCCTTCAAACCGTATTTTTAGATAAAGTTATTTACGGTTAATTATTTTATAAGATAACTGAATAATCAAAATTAATATAAACTATGCCAAAATTAAAAATTACCGAAGTTTCAATTACCGTTGGTAGGTCAAAAACAACAATGTCAAAGGAAAATATTAAGCACGTTGAAGTATCACTATCAAATAAAGACCACTTTTCTATTGAAATTGATAACGATGGGGATATTTCAATAACATCAAACTCGGATAAGAGGATTAAAGTTGTAGGGCAAGAGGAAAATGAGTTGGTAATTAAGTTAATTAAATAATCAAAAAACAGCATCCAATTATTTTATAAAATAACTGAATAATCAAAAATTAATTAATAATCAAAAAAATAAATCAAATGAGAGAGAAATCAGTAACATTAAGACAAAAAGCATTAGGAATGAAAGATAAACTATTAGGAGATGTAGTTGGGTTTGTTAACGATAACGAATATAGACCAATTTATCAGATGGCAAAGGATATTAAGGTTAAAATCATTGATTGGAAACCTATTGTTGAAAAACTTAAATCATCTCACGAAAGCCTTAAAGACCTAAACCTTGATATTAGGTCGGGAAATGGTATAATTTTTATCGGTGAAAAGAAACAACCCGTACTAATTGATTCTGAATGTTGTGGAGTTGATTCTGAAACAAAAAACCTTATGATTGGAGATAAGTTTATGACAGTTGAATTTATTGAAGGTATTGGTGTTTTTAAGAAAGAAGAAGGTTTTATCGCTATGATGCCAATGTTTTATGTTGATTTTGACTACGATGATATTGAAAAATGCTTCACAGGTGAGGAAAAGGAACTTTGGGAGTTTATGGGAGGGCGTTACGAATACAACCCCCGTATCCATAATAACCTAAGAGGTATTGTTGAACTTTACAAAGGAATTGATAAAAGAAAAAAATAATCAAAATTAATTAAATCAAATTATGACAAAGAAATTCACATTACTTCAGTTGTTCTCGATTGTAGATGGTAGATTAGCAACTAAAATAGAGGATGTTTATGATATGTTAAATCATGTTTGCGACACGCAATTAATGACACATCATCTTCCTGTTGCTATGAACTACTTAAAGGAAAAGAACCCAAGTTGGTTTCAGGAATGTGAAAAATATATTTCCAAAATGGGAATTACAAAAGATGTTCCTTTTGGTGTATGTTTGGCTAAAATTAAAGTTGATAATCCAATTTATGATATTCCTCAGTTAAAGGATGAATTTGTTACTTCTGACTTTTTTATTTACATGGGTGATAATTCATTATTAAAAAAAATAGGCACTAAATAATCAAAATTAAATAAATCAAGTTATGAAGGCTTACAATAAATTCAAAGAAAAATATTACCTACCAATAATGGAGCTGATTGAGGCACAAAGAATGGCTTTTCCCGAAACAGGATTGCACGGTTACGCACACATAGCAAGATGTTTGGTATTAACCCACGTTTTATGTAAAATGCACGAAATTGATGAAGAAAACGAATTAAAGTGTTTGATTGCTATTGGTTTACACGATGTTGCGAGAGAGGATGATGGAGAAGATTTATGGGAAGAACAAAGTGGACTTGTTGCTAAAGAGTTTTGTGCTAAACACGGATTCAACCCTGAGTTTCAGGAGGAAGTTTATAAGCTAATTACTGAAAAGACCTATGTAGAGAACCTGCCGACAAAGAATTTTATTGTTTGCCACGATGCCGATTGCTTGGATATTATTAGATGTTTCGGTATTGACCGTTTTGATACAAGACATTTTGCTTCATTTCCCGATAAAGCAGGTTTACGTGATTTCTTGATTCAGGATACTTGTACGTTAATTGATTGCACTTATCTTGATGAATACGAATATGATAATAAAAACTCTTTATTGCTTATGGAGCGAAACATTAAAAACGCTTGGAGTTGGAAGTTTTATTCAATAGCAACCTTATTAAATTAAATACAACAATGGAAATGAGAAACAGGCACTATGAAAGTGTTAAATCAAAAGCCAAAAGAATTGCCGATTTATTCCCGATAGATGAATTGCTATTCAAGGAAAGAAAGGGTAAATTCCTTACACACGAAGAAAAAATGCGTTTAAAAAAATACGCTGAAGAACAACGTAAAAAGAAACAATCAAAAAAATAAATCAAGATGTATAAAAACAAAAAATATATCGACCTCAACACAATTTATAAAGGTGAGTTGGTTTCAGAAACATATACTATTGATAAAGTCCGATTAACCGAAAGTGAGGTTTCTTTGGAGGGAATGAGAAACTTCAGGAATTATTGGCTTACAGCAGGTTTGAAAGCTGAGTTTGATTACATTCGCCTTGTTAAGAAAAAGGATGGTAGAGGCGTTATGATGTCCGATACACCTATGGAACGTAACACTAATCGAAAATTCCTACAAAAAGCCAATGGTGATGTTGTTATTTTTGGTCTTGGTCTTGGTTTAATTGTTTTTCCTTTATTGGATGATGCTGATGTTAAATCAATTACTATTGTTGAACTTTATCAGGATTTAATTGATGTTGTTCAACCAAAAATTGAGGCAAAGGATAAACAAAATAAGGTTAAAATAGTACAGGGAGATTGCTTTACTTATGAATTTCCTAAAGGAACAAAGTTCGATACTATCTATTTTGATATTTGGATTAACATTTGTGGCGACAATTACGAGGAGCAAAAGAAGCTTGAACGTAGATTCAGAAAGCACTTAAATAAAGATAACTCAAGGTTTTTTATGGATAGTTGGATGAAAGACCATTACAAAGCAGAAAAGGCAAGAGAGAGAAGAAGTGGTGGTTATGGGTGGTGATTATTTTATAAAATAACTGAAACAATCAAAATTAAATCAATTAATTATCTCCAAAAATAACTGATTATTTTATAAAATAACTGAAACGAATGAAAATCAATAAAAACAATCAACTTGGATTAAATTTCACTCAAAATATAAAGGATGAATTTTATAATCTTCATAATGATAAGTATTTTAAGCAACAACCCGAAGAATTTATAAGACCTTACAGGGAACAATGGTTAAATATACTTAGTGATGATGGTAATAAGAACCTGTTGTTTACTAAAACATCATTAAGTGTAGCTAATAATATCAAAATTGAAAAATTTAAACCTAGTATGCTTAAAATAAAGCAGGAAAAGAAGCTGACATTCCTTATTAACGATAGTAGATTTTACCGTGTTCTGTTGAAAAATGATGAAATAATGGCTATAAAGGTAACAAAAACAAGGGTGAGTGATGGTAAGGATTATATTTCTTATGATTCATTTAAGATTTTACCATTAAAAAACATTGTTATATACCCACAAAATCAAGATGATTATATTAATGATAAACATTTCGCTGAGTTTCTTAAATTACTTATCTTTATTGAATATAGCGATGTAGAAGAAATCAACATGAACCCTAACCAAACATACGGAACAAGAAAACAGGGTAAATTTCTAAATGAAACTGACAAGAACTTTATTATAGTTGATTCGGCTTGGAACAAAATAATAATAAATACAGGTAAATTTGGAGTTTCAGGACATCCACGATATTTATTAAGAGATGGCGGTATAAAGGTTGTTTATATTAAGGAATATACCAAGAATGGATATACAAGAGGTTTTAGAAAGAGTCAAATAGACAATAATCAAACGGATAATAATCAAAATAATTAAATCAAGTTAAAAAAATAAGTGATGGAAGGTGAAAAAGAAGTGAACGGAAACGTTAATGATAATAATAAAGGTAAAAGTAATAAGAAGCCAAGTACCTATAAGGGTAAGAAGTTTGATAAGAAGTTTACGGGTAAAAAATCGGAAGCAAACGACGTAACCGAAAGAAGGAATAAGCTTTTAATAAAGTTCTTCAGGTTGATTGATTTACCTGTTAGGCTTATTGGTGATGATGATAAACCTGAAATGCTTTATAATGAGGAAGTTATTTTAAACGCTACGGTCAATAATTTTGAGTTGAATTTTACCGACTCACCAACATCAAATAATGTTGTTTACACGGTTAAATTAAACGAGAACCCAAGATTTGATAAGAACAGAATATTACAGTTCCTTACCGAATACAAAGCAAGGGCTATATTCAAAGTGGCTCTAAAGACTACACCTAAATTATATTTGGCAGGATATAACTTTCTGAATAAGGAGGAAAAATTAGGGCGTTATCCTGTTTTCTCAGGATATAATCCTAAGATTTACTTTACTGAAGAAAAAGCAAAGGAAATAGTTAAGGAATTAATATCAGATGGGTATCAAGCTGTTTGTGAATAAACAATTAAATTAATCAAAAATAACCTATTCAGTTATTTTATAAAATAACCCAATTATTTTAAAAGATAATTCAGTTATTTTTAAAAATAACCAAATCAAATAAAAACAATTCAAAATGATACATTGTATTTGCGTAGATGATGCTAATAAGCCAAAAGAAATACCTGCCGAAAAGTGGGTTGAAAAAGGTAAAGAATACCATATTATTCACGTTTCCTTTCATCCTATGCAGGGTGGAATAAGAGGGGTAACATTAAGCGAGATTTCATTAGATGAAAAGTGTATGCCCTATGAAACATACAAGTTGAGTAGGTTCGCTATAAAATTAGAGGATTACGGTAAGTTTATTGAACTTGCTGAAAGCTGTTCTGATTTATCAAAAATTGATATTCAAAAATTAATAGAGGAGTCAGAGTTACAGGTTGTAGAAAATTAATTTCAGTTATTTTATAAAATAATCGTATGACAAAACCAAAATCAAATAAAATCAAAATATTCTGTCGGAATGGTAAATCTGTTGAAGTAACCAAAAATTATGTTGAGGGTATTAAGAAGCAGATGGTTCGTAAGATTAAAGCTGACAGGATTCAACACCCTGAGATTGCCGAGCTTTATTTCTATGGTATAGCTGAATATTGCCATATTGAGGAAACGGGTAAAAACGTACTTGTTATAGAGTACGGAGATGCTCTATCCGCATTAGATAAGGATAAAAAAGGAAGGGTTTATGTAGAAGTTCCTATCAGGGTTAGACCAAGTAGAAAAAGTTGTTAGTTATTTTTAAAAATAACTCAGTTATTTTATAAAATAATCGTATCTTAGACAAACGAATGAAAAACAAACCAAAATAAATCAAAATCAAATTAATCAAGTTGAGTAAATCTCATAATAATAAAGGTGGTAGTATTGCATCGAATGGTTATAAGCTAATTTATGTTGGTAAAGAACATCATTTATCAGATGTTAGGGGATATGCTTATGAACATAGAGTTGTTGCTGAAATAAAATACGGTAGACGATTATTACCAACAGAGGAAGTTCATCATAAAGACCATGATAAACTTAATAACTCACCTGAAAATTTAGAAATATCAGATTCAAAAAAACACCACAGGTTTCTTCATAGGGTGAAAGAATCTGATTTAAGATTACCTGATGAAGAAAATGTTTTAATTAAATGCAAGTGTGGTTGTGGTTCTGAATTTATGAGGTACGATTATAGTGGGCGACCAAGACTTTATATTTCAGGTCATAATCCATCTGACAATAGCGGTGAGAAATTTATTTTGGAACAAATAAAATTAGGTAATAATACAACAAAAGGAATACTTTATAAGTATGGTAAAAATACAATAAAGACAATATTAAGCAGAATGGTTAAAGATGGTATAATTTCAAGGATTTCTTTAGGTATTTATAAATTGAAAACAAATGAAGGATAGTAAGATAGAATGGTGTACACACACTACAAATTTATGGCACGGATGTACTCATGCTCAAAGTATTGGATGTGATAATTGTTACGCTGAAGTTTTATCCCATAGGTGGGGTAAAAATGTTTGGGGTAATAATAATCCAAGACTTGAAACTAAAACTTGGGCTAAAGATTTAATTAAATATCAAAAAAAGGCTTTAGAATCAAATGACATACATAGTGTTTTTGTAGGCTCTATGATGGATATTTTTGAGAAAAGGATGCCATTGATAAATCATAAAGGTGAGAAGTTAGAGTATGATACGAATGATTTAAGGGTTAAATTGTTTGAAGATATAATACCAATTACACCAAATTTACTGTATTTACTATTAACTAAAAGACCACCGAATATAAATAAACAAATACCCGAATCATGGAAGTCAAATCCACCAAAAAATGTAATATTTGGAACAAGTCCTGTTAATCAAGAAACAGCAGATAGAATGATTCCACAGATATTAGAGGTTAACGGTAATATATTTCTAAGCATAGAGCCTATGTTGGATAAGATAATTCTAAAACCTGAGTGGTTTAAATCAGGTAAAATAAAACAGATTATCGTTGGTGGTGAGAGTGGACATGGTAAAAGACCTTTCAATCCTGATTGGGCAAGGTCTATTATGGCTCAATGTAAAGAGTTTAATGTCCCATTTTTTATGAAACAATGGGATAAAATACAGGAGATACCCGATGATTTAATGCTAAGAGAATTTCCTTCAGTTATTTTATAAAATAACCAAAACAAATAAATTAAAATGGAATTAAATAAAGAAGAATTTAATTGGACAGGAAAAGCCATAGTAGGAATGGCATTGATTATTCAGGGAGGTAGTATTGATAGCTTTGGTAATCAGATAAAAAGCGACATATATTATGAGGTTGGAAAACATAAAGAGAGTGGAATGGTAGCAATACTGCCGACGGATAGAAATCAAAAACATGAATTTATTAATGAAGTTATGAAAAGTCAAAATAAGTTTAATTAATTATTCAGTTATTTTATAAAATAATTCAGTTATTTTTAAAAATAACCAAACCAAAATAAATCAAACAAAATAAATCAAAATGAAATCAACAATATTAATAACTCCGACAACCAACATTGTAAATATGGCTGTGGTTGATAATAGTAAGGTCGAGAAGCGTACATACGATTCTGATATGGATGTTTTTACCTTTTATAATGTAAAGCGAGAACATACACGGAAGGCAAACCTAATGGATGTTTCCCTTTACGATGATGTTATTGTAGAAAATGATGTTCATTATAAGATATTACAAATGTTATCAAAATAAATCAATCAATATGAACGCAGATTTAGTAGGGGCTTTAGAGCAACTTGAAGAAAGTTGGAAAGCTTTTGAACACAAAGGGAAGCCAATGACAAAAGAGCAGGTTAGAAAGACACTTGTTTATGGGATTAGGAAAGGTTATAAACATACAGGTGAATTAACCGATGAAGATGTTGATTGTGCTTTATTAGATAATAATCAAACGAAATAAATCAAAATGAATAAGTCGGTATTAATTCAAAAAATAATAAACGTATGCACTCTTTTGTCAGAAAAGGAGTTTGTTAACATTGATGGTGCTGAAAAAATTATATTTGATTTAGTAGATGAATACTATTCAAATAAGAGTGAGTATGAACCTAAACCAAAACAAAAAGGGCTACCGTTATTGATTTCAGTTGGTGGTAAAAATGTTCCGAGAGAAAGGGTAATTGCGTTTTGGAAAGAGAAGCATAGGGTTTTCCCGTACTTTACATTTCATAACTGTTGGACATTTAAAAAAGAGTTCCCTTTTATCCGAAAATTCAGTTCACCTGTTTGGGGTCGGAAAGAGTTGAGTTGTTTGGCTATTCAGTTAGATAATGGTAAAATAATTCGCCAATGGTTTAAGCACGGTAGTTATAGTAGTCATACATATTGTGAGCAGGGTTTAGCAAGTTTTATAAGAAATAATTATCCAACAAATTAAAATAAATAAATTATGAGTTACATAGTAGTAGATGTTGAATCAGACGGAGCAATACCACACAAATTTTCAATGGTGTGTTTTGGGGCTGTTATTGTTGAACCAACATTATCAAAAACATTTTACGGAAAGGTAAAGCCTATTTCAAGTGAATGGAATCCTGAAGCACTTGCTATAAGTGGTTTTAGTAGAGAAGAACACGAATCATTTGACGACCCGAAAGAGGTTATGGAAAAATTCGCTAAATGGGTTTCTGAAAATTCAGTAGGAAAGCCAATATTTATAACAGATAATCCTGCATACGATTGGAGTTTCATAAACTATTACTTCCATTATTATTTGGGTAAAAACCCGTTTGGTTTCTCTGCCCGTAGAATCGGTGATTTGTATTGTGGAATGGTTAAGGATAGTACCGCACAATGGAAATGGCTCAGAAAAACTAAGCACGACCATCATCCTGTAAATGATGCAAAAGGTAATGCTGAAGCTTTATTGGAAATGAAAAAAATGGGTTTAAAAATTGATTTTAAATAATGTTAAATACTTAAAATAATGAAATTAATTCCTCTAAGTGGTAAACACGGTATTGGTAAATTCGCTCAAGTAGATGATGATGATTATGAGCATCTAATGAAGTGGAAATGGCATATATCAGGTCGGTATATTAGACGATGGCGTAAAAAAGAAGATGTTGGAAAATCATCCTATATTCTAATGCACAGGTATATAGTTGGTCTGTATGATGATAAAAAAGTTTGCGACCATAAAGACCGTAATATTTTAAATTGTCAAAAATCAAATCTAAGAATATGTACACAATTAGAGAATAGTAGGAACAGGAGTGGATTCGGTAAATCAAAGTATTTAGGCGTTAACGCTCATATTAGAAGGCATAATGGAAAGGAATATAAAAGCTTTAATGTTTCTATATATTATAATAAAAAAATAAAACATTTAGGTACTTTTCCATTTACTTCTGAAGGAGAAATTTTAGGTGCTAAATGTTATGATGAATCAGCCAAAATTTATTTTGGAGAGTTTGCAAATTTAAACTTTAAATAACCACATAAAAAAAATAAAATAATATGTTTAAGACAACAGAAGAAGTAATTGAAAACATTAGCCCTATACTAAATCAGGCATTAAATGTAGCTGAAAATAGACACTTTGGGTTAGGGATAGTCCGAGTTTATTATGCAGGTGGAACATTGTGTATTGATATACACGATAAATCAAAAATGGCATTTGTGCTTATGGTAAACATAAATGGAGAAGAATTTAATGTTATTGAAAGTGATATCCTTAAAGAAACAAGAAGGTTATTACCTATAAATGCTCTAAAGACTGCATTTTTAATTTACGAAAAAACAAAAGGAAAAACCGAATACTTTAATGAGTGTTTTAATAATTCTTGTTTAAGGCATTTACAAACCACTTGAAATTAAATCAAATGAAAAATAAAACACCAATACAGGATATGATTGATTGGCTTGAAGAAGTTGAAGCACCTTCAGGTATAATAAAACAAGCAAAATCATTGTTAGAAAAAGAAAAAAAGATGATAATAAAAACATATCTTGACAGTCAGAATCAGATGTTAATGATTTTAGAACCTAATGGCGTTGAATCAATAAATACAGAAGAAGGAGAGTTATATTATAAAAGCAATTTTGAACAAATAAATAATTAACCAATGGGAGTTATAATTATTTTATTAATAATACTTGTTTTAGGTTTAGCTTTTGGTGGAAAAGAAAAGCCATCTAACTTACCTTCGTTTACAAAATATGAGGCTGAACAATATTATTATAATGAACTAAAACCACTAATAGATAATCAAAAAAATAAATCAAATAATAACAAACCAAAAAATCAGAAAAAATGAAAACAAAAACAATCGTAGCACTATCATCATTAATATTAATTGCTGTAATAGCATTAATTTGGTTCAGTATGTCAGTATCAACAACCAATAGGGAAATTGACTTACGAACAACAACAATGGCTCAACAAACAAAATGCGAAGCTTATTTTGATAAAATGTGGAAGATTTTAAAAACACAAGCAGATGTTGCAGACCAATATAAAAAAGCATTTGAGGAAATTTATCCTAAACTAATTGAAGGTCGTTACTCTAAAGGTGATGGCTCTTTAATGAAATGGATTACAGAACACAATCCTGAATTTAAAACAAATATGTACGAAAAAGTAATGCAATCAATAGAAATTGAACGTACAGGTTATTTTAATGAGCAAACCCGTTTGATTGATATGCAACGTGAACACTCAGCATTACTACAAAAAATACCTTCAAAATGGTTCTTAAACGATACCTTAAAACCAATTCATATTATCATTGTAACATCAGCAAACACTAAGGAAGCTTATATTACGGGTGAGGAAAATGATGTAGATTTATTTAAAAAAGATACAGCTAAAAAATAAAATTTATGGCTTGGATAGGAATCTTCATACCTGTTGTAGTCGCAATACTACTTTTAATCTTCTTCCGTAAATCGGTTACGTTTTGGGAAGTTGGGCTTTTGATAGCACCTTCAGCATTATTGATTTTGATTATGAACCTTATTATGGTTTCATCAAACGAAAGTGATACTGAGTATTTAGGTAGTTATATTACTAAAGTTGCTTATTATCAAGCTTGGGATGAAGAAGTTTCCTGCCGACACTCTTACGATTGCCATTGTAGTACGGATAAAGATGGGCGTAAATCCTGTTCAACCTGTTATGAACACGCATACGACGTAGATTACCACCCTGAACATTGGACAAAGGTAAGTAACACGGGTGCTGAATATGAAATAAGTAAACAAAGCTTTTTGGAATTACAGAAACAATTTGCCACTCAGCCTTATTTTGTGGAGTTAAACCGTGATTACCACTCTATTGACGGGGATGCTTATTATACGGATTGGAATAAAAAACCCGAAACATCTGATATTGTAACTACCGAACACACCTACAAAAATAAAGTACAAGCATCAAAGTCAATATTCAAGTTTGATGTTATTGATGAAAAGGCTAAAAAGGATTGGAAGTTATACGATTATCCTAAGAAGCTGTGGTTGTATCAACCAATGGTTTTAGGTCGTGGAGTTGATTATAATACCGATAAAAAGCTTCAGTATTTGAACGGTTATTATGGTGTTAACAAGCAATTCCGTATGTACATTTTATTCTTTAAAAATCAAAGCGTTGAAGTTGCATTTAAACAGCGTTCTTATTGGGAAGGTGGTAATAAAAATGAATTTGTTGTTTGTGTTGGAACGGATGATTTTGGTAAGTATAAATGGTGTAAATGCTTTAGTTGGATGGATAAACCTGATTTAGAAGTAAGGGTTGAGGGTTGGTTTAACGACGACAAAAACAATAAACCTATTGAATTAAATAAATTTGCAGATTGGATGCCAAAACAAATTGAGCAACATTGGCAAAGGAAGCGTTTTAGGGATTTTGAATACCTTGATGTTGAAATATCGGGTACTCAAATGATGTGGATTTTAATCATCGTAGGGATATACAATATCGGTATGGCTATTTGGGTTATTGTTAATGAGTTTACAAACGAAACAAATGGAAGAAAAAGATATTAAAGAGCTTGAAAATCACTTTAAAGCTATTGATGATTATTTTAAAAGTGTAGTTAAATCACCGAGATTTAAAAATCCTCAATTTCAAATAGAGGTTTTTGATGTGTATTGCGAAAACACTTATAGGGTTTTTAAACCTACAAAAAAGCTACTTGTTTTTTATAAGACAAAAAAAGACTTACCGAATGATATTGTATATGGAGAACAGCCTTATAAATTTTATAACATTACAGAAGAACAGGTTAAAAAACTTGAAAATTATTATTATTCTTAATTATGAAAAAATCTGAAGAAATAGATAGTTTGGCTGAAAAAGAATTTCCAAAAAATCACATTGATAAATATACAAGTTATAACGATAATTCATTTAGGCGACAAGGGTTTAAAAGTGGATATATTAAATGTCAAGAAGATAATATTGAAAGAAAATATACTGATAAGGATTTAACTAATTTTTATTACAGAGCAGGTAGAATTGGAGTTGAAAACGCACTTAAAGAATTTAAATATTTAAACTCTCTTAGTATAGATACAGATGTAATATTCCCTTAATAAATAAATTATGAAAAACCCCGAAGAAATAAAAAAAATAGCTGAAGATTATGCCAATAATGAATTATCAATTTACCCTGATAAATCTGAAAACCTATCACAAGATGAAATACACAGAATTAAAACCGTTGTTTTTTCTCACTCTTACATTGGTTTTAAAAATGGTTACACTCAATGCCAACAAGATAATGCTGATAAGAAATATACGGAAGAAGATATGGTAGCATTTGCTTATCAGTTTTCAAGTATAAATGTTTCTGATTTTAGAAAACATTTAAAAGATTTTGATTTAAACCTAAAAGAAAAAAACAAACAAGACTAATGGAAACACCTGAAGAAATTAAAGAAACAGCCATTGAACTTTTCTCTGTAATGAGTGGTATTCCAAGAGATAAAGATGGTGATGTTGTTAACGCTATGCGTGGCAACTTTATAACAGGTTATATTAATGCGTACACTAAATGCCAAGAAGATAATTCTAATTTGATTAAAAATCAAACAAAAACTATTGGTTATATGCACGAAGAAATAAGGAAACTTAATGAGCAATTAAGTAATACTGATAAAAAGTACACATTAGATGATATGAAAAAAGCTTGTGCTGTTGGAATTGATATAGTAAACAAAGAAGGGGAAAATAATTTTCAGCCATTTGAGGATTTAATAAACTCACTAAACAAAAAATAATAATGGATAAAGAAAAAAAGCTTCAGGATGAAGCTATAAATATATCACATAGACAACTCAGTTTTTTCACGCCAAGAAAAGGGTATGAACCCGATTCTAACATTATTCAATGTATGGTTGATTTTGCAAAGTCAGATATTGTAAAAGAATATCATAATAATGATAAGAAATTTACTTTGGATAATATTAAAAAAGCTATTATTTATGGACACGATAAATCCACAGAAGGAGAATATTTATCAAGAGTACTTAAAAATTCAGATGAATTTATACAATCATTAAAAAAACAATAAAAATGAAACCACACGAAGAAATAGAAAAATTAGCTAAAGACTCAATATTTACAGAGCAAGGACAAGTTGGATTTGTTATCGGTTATAACCGTTGTTTGAAAGATAATTCCGAAAGTACATTTACGGATGAAGATATAAGAACAGCTTTCTTTCAGGGTTTTGTTGTAAAATCAACACTCAAAAAAAACGAAAGTATTGATAAAGCCTTTAATGATTTTCTTCAAATATTAAAAAACTCTAAAATTAAGTAAATCAACATGAGATTTGAGCATTTAAAACAGGGATTGTTTGTTAAGTACGAAAACAAGCAGATATTCAGAAATTATCATATTTACGGCAGGGTAATGTATATGAATGAAAGTTTTGTAAGGATTTTAAATTACGATGATTTTGAGCAATTTGAATTTACAAAAGATGAAATAGAATCAATGGAGATTAATGAGATTTACGGTTCTGAATTAATGCAGTATTTGGTAATGAGAAAAGAAACTCTTACCGAGCTATTGGATGAAGTAAAGGTTAAACACGCTAAAGAGATTGTTGATATTAATTATGACATTTCTAAGTTGGATGTTTGCATAAATGATTTAAAATCATAACTTTGCAAAACATTAAAAAATAGAAAAATTGGTATCGGTAAAATGGCATAGCTTAGAAAACTCACACATAGGGAAATCAACCTGTGGAAAATACCTTATTGAAATTACCAATGAAGGAAGCCATTTTGACTATAAAGTAAGCCAAAACAAGGAAATAATACATAAAAACGCTAAACCACACGATAGTATTGAGGATGCGAAAAGAATTATTATGACCTTATTATCTTTAAAATATATGTTTTAATTGTTTTTCTGTAAAATTGTTGAAAACTTTAATCAGTAATGTATTGCGAATTGTATATTTAACATTATCTTTGTATCGGCTACAAAATACACTTGAAAAAAACAATTTGAATTAAAAGAAACGGTCAGGATTTATGAAGTTTATTAAAATCACAAGTAAAGGTGAAATTGACATAAGAGCTTTTTCAAAAATGGGTGCATCATCTAAAAGAGCAGATGGCACAAAAATAGGTATGTTCGGTTCGGGATTAAAGTATTCACTTGCGTACCTATTAAGAAAGGATGTTCCTTTTAAAGTTTTTTCAGGATACCGAGAAATTAACTTCTCCACAAAAGAAGATGTTTTTAGGGATAAAATAATTCACAGTATTTATATTAACGGTAGAGAAACTGACCTTACAACAGATATGGGTATGGATTGGGAGCATTGGTTCGTTATCCGTGAAATTTACTGTAATGCTCTTGATGAAACAGAGGCAAGTATAAGTATTGCTAATTCACCTGATATTGAATCATTAAAACCTATTGAGGATTTTACTACTTTTTATATCAAAGTAGATGCTGAATTTGAAAAAATACTTAACGATTGGGATTTGTATTTTTCTGAAAACCGTAGGGATGTTATTTACAAAGATTTGAAATCTAATCAAATTTATAGTGGTGGAGAGAGCTTAATTGTTTATAGAAAAGGAATCCGTTGCCATTTTGTACAAAAGGAAAAATCCTTATTTAATTACGACTTATCTTGGGTTGAGATTAATGAAAGCCGAGTTTTGAAAAGCGAGTTTATGCTTAGATATGATTTAGTTGGTTTTTTAAGGGCTATAAATGATAACGGTATAGTTCATAGAATACTCTACAATATAAATGATTGTTGGGAAAAATGTTTTGATTGGAATCATAAAAGCCACATTCCGTTTTCAGATACTTGGACTGAAATAATTGGAGAAAAATATTTAATTCCATACGAAAACGGTGGTTTTTGGGATGAAGAAATAAAATACTTAAAAGATAAATGTATTATTTTGCCGAATAATTTAATTGAAGCACTTAAATTACAATTTGGTGATAAGGTTAAGGTTATTGGTGATGATGCCACAAATGATGGTAAAGCTGATAAGAAGGTAATCAATGAGTTAAATAAGCGTGAACAATATTTGTTAGACGAAGCAGTAAAATTTCTTAACGAAGTAGGTTATGAAATAAAATATCCAATTAAAGTTTGTAAATTCTTTAGAACAGAAACACTCGGACAAGCTTTAGATGAAACAATATTCCTTTCTGATAAACTTTTCACAATGGGTAAGCGTGAAATAATCAATACTATTATTGAGGAAAATCAACATTTAAAAACAGGTTTCAAAGACGAAACAAGGGCTATGCAAACGGATTTGATTAATTTGGCTATATCCTTTATGGAAGAAAAATTAGGTAGATATTTATAGGTATTAGTCAGATTATTATGACAAGAATTAATGTAGGAATACCGCCAAATGATTTGACAACAAAGCATTTGATAGCCGAACACAGGGAAATAGTAAGAATACCTAATTGTGTTTCAAAAGGTAGGTTTAATCTTAAAGACCAACCCGAAAAATTCACATTAGGAAAAGGACACGTTAAGTTTTTTTATACACGATTAGGGTATTTAAAAAAAAGGTATGAAGAAATATATGCAAATTGTTTAAGTAGAGGGTACAATGTTTCTTATTATGGTGATGCTTGGAATAATCTACCAAAGGAATTTATGAACGATTATATTCCAACACAAAATGATATTAATATTATAAAACAAAGGATACAAGAAAGGTTAAGTGGTAAATAAATGAACGCAACAGTATTAGAAAATACAGATATTTCAAACTTAGAAAATCAAGTTTTTGAAAATGGCTTATTAAAAGTTATGCCATCATCTTTTTATCATTCTCTTGACCAAAACCAAGTAAAGATTTTAATGTGGAAGCACGGTATTTATGTTATACCTACTCAAGAGTTGATTGATTGGTTAAAGCAAAATATTCACGGTAAATCCATAGAGATTGGTGCAGGTATAGGAACTATTTCAAGAGCATTGGAAATACCTATTACCGACAGCCGTATGCAGGAATTACCCGAAGTTAAAATGTATTACGCTTTAGGTGGTCAGCCCGTTATTCAGTATCCAAATGATGTTGAAAAATTAGATTTCAAACAGGCTATATTCAAATATCAGCCACAAACAGTAATAGGTTGCTTCATTACGCATAAATACGACCCACAAACTAATACGGGAAATGCTTATGGTATTGAGGAGGAATTTATTTTAAAGAATGTAAGCCGATATATTAATGTAGGTAATCTATATACTCATAAGGATAAACCAATTTTAAAAAGAAATCCTGTTGCTCATAGTTTTGATTGGTTAATTACCCGTTCAAACGACCAATCTTTGAATAGAATTTGGGTTTATGACCAATTTGTAAAAAATGATTAAATGGAGATATTGTCAATTTATACAACTAAAAAAAACAAGAAAAAACAACACTATATGTATGTCCGTACTAACCTTTTTTCAATAATACAAATATCAAAATTTGCTTATGAACAATTAAGATTAAATTCAATTAATGAAGGGTTTAGAGTTATTCAGAGTAAGAATGGATGTGAAAAATTAGAGAAATAAATAGTATGGAAATATTTAAAAATAAAGAGGTTCTTAAAAATATTAAATTAAATGGCGTAAGTCTTTTAACCATCAAGACAATAACGGAGCAGGAAGTATTAAAAGCATTAAAAAACAATAAAAAAAAGTAATATGAGTAAGTTAGGATTAGCAATTTCAATAGCTTCAAAAGCATTTGAAAACAAGTTAGATAAGGGTGGTAAACCATATATCCTTCATTGTCTTTGGGTAATGAATAAAGTTCGTCATTTAGGCGAAGAAGCTATGATTATAGCCGTGCTACACGATATAGTTGAGGATACCAACGAAAACTCTGAAATAAATTACACATTCGCAAAGCTTACTGAATTAGGATTTTCGGATAATGTTATTGGTTGCTTACATTTACTTACTCATAATGAAGAAACTCCTTATGATGAATATATCAAGGCGATTTCAGTACATAAAATTGCTACTGAAGTTAAAAAAGCTGATATTGAGCATAACAGTAATGTTAGTAGGCTAAAAGGGTTGCGTAAAAAAGATATTGATAGGCTTGAAAAATATAGCAGAGCATACGTTTATTTATCAAACTAATTTAATAAAGTGAATAACTTATACCAATATTCATATAGAAATGGATTGCAATTTGTAACAACAGCAGAGCCTTTATTGATAGGTATTGCACTTTATAAATCATTTAATAAAATTTCACCCGTTGAAGTCCCAAAGCTTATTGGTGTTTGGAGATTTAAAGAAATTAAAACACAAAAAAACAAGACAAAATAAAACAATTATGAATCTATCAAACGAACAACTCTACAAAAAGATTGAAGAAATTTACAGTAGCGAAAAAGGAAAACCATTCATCGCACACTTAACAAGAAGCTTCCTTCCTCTTAATCGCTCAACTTTTATGCTTTCAAACGAAAAGAAAAAGTTGATGAAATGTGCAATCACAGGAACTCCATTAATCCATAAAGAGGAATTAATAAAGTTTCAGTTAGAAAATGTAGATGCTATTTTGAAAAACTTTGGAGATAGATTGTTAGGTAACACTACTGAAAATTTATTGTTAGAAAATTTCAAGGGTAAAATGTTAGCGGTGGAGTCTGAAAAATCAGATAAGTTACTTTGTTTACAGGCTGTTCATCAGTTGTTAAACTTCGCTTCATCAGAATACCTAAAAGGTAATAAACACATCGGTTATATACTAAAGGATGAAAATAGAAAGGAAGTGCAAAATCAATCCAACAATAGTCCAATCGTTAATCAAACAAAATCGGATAAACCACAATTAAAACAACAACCACAACAAAAATCAACAGTAGTTCACTCTACTACAAGTTTAGGTGATTTTGATGTTCTTAAAAACTTGAAAGAAAAACTTGAAAAAAACGAGAGTAATTAACTATGGAAACTTTATTTTTTAATGGTTTACATGGTTTTAAAAAAGATGATGATTCAAAGACAATCTATCTGAATAAAAATCATTTAAAGGAATCTCAAAAGAAGATATTGAGAATGGGAGATGGTTCTTTATATCATATTGGTTACTCAAGTGTAAAGGTGTATATAAAAAATATGCTGAAGGGTTATGAGGAACAAGGATATAAAATAATGTTTGAACATGAAGGTAAAAACGTATTATTAAGATTTAATAGGTAAAAAAATGGCAATAGAATTAAAAGCACCGAAAGGTAAATTTAGAGTTATTGGAGTTGATACTTTCAGTAATGAGGATTGGGTTATTGGGGATTTTAATAGTGTTGAAATAGCAATTAAAACAGCAAATGGCAAGGGTGGAGAAATGCTTAAAACACACGTTTACGACGATAAGGGAAAACATATTCACGAAGCAGGTAAATTTTAAATGTCAGAAACTAAAAAAATAAAATTTAGAGAATATCAATACGATGTTTTTTATGAAATACACGGTGATATGGCTACGGCTACTGTTCGTGGTAATAATTGGGCTGATGCTAAAAAAGTATTTAAGAAAATATACGGTAATTTTAAAATAACAAATCATCAAAGATTAGGAAAAGTATAAATGAGAACAATATTTAAATATCAATTAAAGGTTGATGGTGAACAGAGTATATTAATGCCTAAAGATGCAGAAATACTTTGTGTAAAAGAAGTAAAAGGAGATGTATTCATTTATGCTTACGTTGATAAAAACGCTATAAAAGAAGAAAGGTTTTTTATTATTTATGGCACGGGACATGAAATTGAAAACGATATGTGGTCAAATAAGAAATATATTGGAACATTCGTTATGTTAAATGATAATTTTGTTGGACATTTATTTGAGGACTTAAAATTATAATGGAAAAATATTCAAAATTAGAAGATAATATAAACAAAAATTATGTTAGTTATTATAGACACGGTAAATCAGTTACTCATAGCTTTCAGGTAAGGTATAATTCAAAAAATGAAATTGATTGCCTTATGGCTATGGACAAAAGAGTTAATCCTAAAGGAGATTGGTACTTTAATGGTGAAAAAGGAAACATAACAAAAGAAGAATTTGATGCCGAATTATTTAAAACTATTTTATTCTTAACCGATAAACAACAGACACCAATAAATGAATAACGGAAAATATAAAATTGATTATGTTGACAATTTGAAAGTTGATAATGGAAAAGAAATGTTAACACCTATGAGGGTAAATTCAAAGGAAGGCACTATTGAAATACCAAAATCTTTTTTTGATAAAAATTCTATTAATTATCATAGGTTTAAAGTGAAAAACGCACCCCTGATGGTTTATCACGAATTATTACATATTGAAGGAAATATAAAGCATAAAGTAAATATAACAAACAAAAGAATTAAAGAGTGGATTGAGTATGCTGATAAAGAATTAAAGCAATACAGGGAATCAAAAACATTCTTAACGGTAAATGGAGAGTCGGTAGATAATAATTTCTTATTCACGGGTACATTAAGTTCATTTAGAATGAGATTAATTAAGCGTTATTGGTGGAGATTGGGAATTTATGGTATAAAAGAGAGATGGGAATATTTCAAGCTTGGTCGTAGAATAAATAAAATACTTAAAGGAAATGGCTTACAAAAATATTAAAAAAAGTAAAAGACAGTTAATTGTTGATGCTTATCCCGATGAAAAAATAGTTTTTTTTGATGGATTTGATGATGCCATATTAGGTATTGATGAAGAAGAAATGAGAGTAATCTATTCGGTTAAAAAAGCAATAGATATAATTTACAAAGATACACCATTAAAAAAATCTGATTTAACAAAAGAAGAAATTGAAGAAGGTGTAACCGTAAGAGATAGAAGAATGGAAATGTCGTTAGAACATTTTGAATATAATGTTCGTGGCACTAAAGGAGAAAGATTTCCGATTTGGTTAACTAATGATTTTTAATTATGGTAGTTGATAAAGATAAAATATGTAAGGATGCTGTTGATACATTTGGTGTAGATAACCAATTTGATATGGTTTCAGAGGAGTTTGGTGAGCTAATCCAAGCATTAAATAAAATAAAAAGAACTTTCGATACTAATAAGTTATCTGAAATAAAACAAGGTAAGATTAAGTTTAATAGCGTTAAAGAATCCCTTGTCTATTGTGGTATGTGTAGTGAGATTGCGGATGCAAAAATAATGATTAGACAACTTGAATATATATTTAGTAATGACCATATTAATATTTCTGAAGAAAGAAAATTAATTAGATTGCAAGACAGGATTTATAAGAAAAATAAAAAATAACAATGCAGAAGGAAATAGAATATAAAGGAAAGAAATATACTATTGAAATTCAATGGGCAACAGAAAACTATGTAGTTAGAGCTATTGGTGTTGGTGGTTTTCAGACCATACCATTAGATTGTTTAAATGATATTGAAAAAATTAAACCTCATATCATAAAAGCAATAGAACATAAGCCTGATTTACACGTAATTCAAGAGTGGGATGGTAAACTTTAATAAATGAGCAGGTTTTTAATACAATTATTGAGGCTTAAACGTAAAGAAGCTAATAAAAGAATACAAATGAAAAATTGTTTTATAATAGTAAATAAAAATGGTAATATGATTACCACAGACCATAAACTTCCTATTTATTGGAATAAGTCAGTAGCTTTAAAGGATAAAGAAAAATTCGGTGCTGACAAAGTAATTAGTGTTAGAATTGATTATTTGAAAAACTTATTAAAACAATCCGCAACATCACAATATCTTAAAAATAATGCAAAAAATATAAACCTTAAAAAATAAAATATGAAAGCAGAAATGAATATTTATGTATTGATTGCAATGTTATTAATACATTGGATAGCCGACTTCGTGCTACAAACTGACAAACAGGCTAAAGGAAAAAGTAAAAATTGGGATGATTTATTGGCTCATACCATAACATATTCTGCTTGTTGGATTCCATTTGCGTTTTTTAGATTTGGCTATTCTTCAGTTGGGTTTTTAATGTTTCCAATAATAACATTTATAGCTCATACTATTACGGATTATTTTACAAGTAGATTAAATTCAAAACTTTGGGCTAAAGGTAATGCACATTACTTTTTTGTTTCAGTAGGTTTTGACCAAATATTACATTATGTTCAGTTAATAATAACGTTTCAGATTTTAAGTAGTTAATATAAACCATATAAAAAACAAATAAAATGCTAAGAAGAATGACAGTTATCGGAAATCTTACAAAAGATGCCGAAGTAAAAGAAGTGAAAGACCGTAAAGCTATTAATTTTGCTGTCGCTGTAAATGAATATTTTAAAGATGCTAATGGAGAAAAGCTTGAGAAATCAACTTTTTATAATTGTACTCTTTGGAGAGAAACAAACGTGAAGGTTGCTGAGTTTTTAACTAAAGGAACTAAAGTGTTTATTGAAGGAACTCCTGAACCTGAAATGTTTAAGACAAAAGAGGGTGAAGTTAAATGTTCTATTAAGATACTTGTTTCAAATCTATTATTAATGGGTGGTGGAACACGACACGCTGAAGAAGGTGGTGGTTCAGGTAATGCCAACACAGGTTCAGGTAAACCTAACGAAGATTTACCATTCTAAAATAAATAACTATGGAAAATAAAGAAGAAATATCATCACAGAATGATGTGAAAATGTTTAAAGGTGTAGCAATATCATTATTTTGGGCATTAGTTGTCCTTATTAGTGATTTTGTCATATTTGAATTTGCATTAAAAATTATGTCAGCCCCAAGTACTTTAGGGTTTATTATAGGCGTATTGTTAATAGCATTTTGTGTTTTAGCAACTATTGCCTTTTTTTACCTTGAGTTAAAAAAAATGTTTAAGAAAAATAATTCAGGTAGTCAACCTGAAGAAAAAAACAAACCCGAAGAAAATAAATAAACAAATAAATATGAAAAAAATAATAATCGGCTTAATGTTAGCCACAATCACATCATTTTCTTTTGCTCAAAAGGATAGCGTTTATGTAGCTAAGATAGTAGATGATATGGAGGATAAATCTTATTATGTTCCATCAAGAAAAATGATTTGTGCATCAGATGATAAGAAAACAGGTTTTGCATTATCGGCATTTCTTACATACAAGAATGACGAAATAACTATAAATGAGTTAAAGGTTAAGACTGTAAACATTGGTAGTTGTGATGAAAAAGATGAATTAATTATTCTTTTTGAAGATGATAGTAAAATAAAGCTTATATCATGGAATGAGTTTAATTGCAAGGGAGATGCTTGGTTTAATTTATCTAAATCAGATAAAGAAAGTTTATCGAAACTTAAAATAAAAAAAATAAAAGTTCAGAATGGTAGAACATTTGAAAGTTTCACAAAAGAGCTTACTGATGATGGTGATTACTTTATACAGTTGTTTTATGCTACTAACAATAAAAAAATAAAAGAAGTAAAAGAAAAATAAAATCATGGAAAGTATTTATCAGAAAATATGTAGTGATATAGTATTCCCTGAATTTAAAGGTGGTTTACTTTATATGCACAAAACAAAGATGGATAATATAATTCTTCCTAAAGAGTATAAGCGTTATACTGAAACATTTGAACAGATGCTTAAAAATGTTAAGGATAGAAATGATGTTTGTTACATAACTATTGATGAAAAAACAGTTTGTAATGATACTCATAGACGAGGCGGAATACACGTTGATTTTAATTGGTTTGAAAATTTAGGGGGTGGTAAACATGGGCATAAAAGAGCAATCGGTATGCACAATGGAGATAATGGTAGTCATAACGGAGGTAGAGGTAATGGCGGACACCCTGCCAATTATCCACAACCAAACGGTAATCATAACGGAAGCCCTCCGTCAACACATTGTAGTCTTTCTGAATTTAACAAAAACGGGGGGATGTTATTGGTTTCAAATCATTCAGCCTGTAAGGTTTATAAAGGCTTGTATAATGGTGAAATAGGTGAGGGGGGTGATTGTTCAAATATTGATATATCTACCCTTAAAAGCGAGATAATGAAGCCAAACGACGTTTATTTCATAAATGCTTTAGGGATACATGAACCATTGGTGATTGAACAAAAAGTAAACAGAAGCTTAATTAGGGTTAATTTTCATCCTGATTATGTTTGGAAAAACAATTAATAATAAAAATAAATCAAATAAAAACAAACCAAAAAAATCAAAATTATGGAAAAGAAAAAAGCACAAATCACATTAGGTGTAATAGTACTATTGATATTTATCATATTTATCTCTACTAAAAGAATAGATGCAGGACACGCAGGTATTAAGGTTTATAACTATGGCGACGATAAAGGGGTGTCAAATATTGTTGAGGTTACAGGATGGACATTATACAACCCTCTTTCTCAGAAGGTATATGAAGTTCCTACATACGTTCAAACAGCAAATTATAAGCTTGATACAGTTGAAGTTGATAAAAATACTGAATTAAGATTCAATACAAAAGATGGTATGGTAGTTAGGATTGATGCTTCTTTGAATTATTCGACACCAAGCGAAAGTGTTGTTAAGATATTTAGAAAGTATCGTAAACCTGTAACGCAATTAGAAGGTAATGTTTTAAGAAACTTAGTTATTGAGTCTTTAAATCAGGTTTGTGGTGATTATACTTGCGAACAGGTTTATGAAAAACGTAATGAATTAGAAACAAAAGCCCGTAAACACCTGAAAGATTTTTTAGGTAAAGAAGGATTTATTGTAGAGCAGTTCGTTATTCTTGGAGAATTAAGATTACCACGTACCGTTGTACATAATATTAACGAAAAGGTTAATGCTACTCAAATTGCATTAAAGAAACAACAAGAGGTTCAGCAAGAGTTTTTTGAAAGCTTAAAAAGAATTACAAAAGCAAGAGGTGATAGTTCTGTTGCTATGATTTCAGCTACGGGTAAAGCAAACGCTTTATTGGTTACTGCTGATGCTGAAGCAAAATCAAATAATAAAATTAGTTCAAGTATCACGGATGTATTGATTAGATACAATCAAAGTAATAATTGGGATGGTCATTATCCTGCTACATTAGTTACGAATGGACAAAATGTTATTTTACCATTATCAAATAAATAATTGATGTTAGGTAAAAAATGTAGTTTCTGTCAAAAAAACTTTGTCGTCGGGGATAGGTATGAGCAATATGGAGAAGATTATTCTCATACAAAATGCCTTGACGAACAAATGTTTTTGCATAGGCATAATCCATATACCGAATTAGTACTTCTGAGAAATAAATTAAATCAATTAATTATAAGAAATGAGAGTAGAGTTCAATTATAAGAAAGAAAATTTCGTTCAGATATTTCCTGTATTTTATATTACCAATGGTAACGAAAATGTTATTTTAATTGGTCTTGGATATATTAATATTGCTTTTATATTCGGTAATAATATTAAAAGCATTTACGATAAAGTTGGTAAAACTGATGGTAATTTAAATGAATTTGTTTTCATTTGGTATAAGAAAATGCAGAATGGAGATAAAACACATTATACAGAACCGTTCAGGACAGTAGTTAAAGCTAATAACAGAGAAGAAGCAGTTGAACAATTAACTCAGTTTGCCCTTAAAAAAATGACACTTTGTATTCACGATGAAGGAAATTTTATTAGAAGTGATTATTCTAAAATTCAAGAGGATTTCCATTATATGAACCGAGCTATGAAGGATATGGAAAATAAATTTAAAAACATTAAGAATAGATACAGTTAATAAAAAATGGACAACGTAAAAGAAACATTAAAAGAAGTATTCAAAGAGAAGTTTGGTGAAAATTGGCATTACGAATATCTTAATTTTGAACATAGTTCAGGTTTTTATAATGAAGTAATAACTGCATTAGAAAGGGTTAGGGAAAAACAAATGGAGGTATTAATAAAAACAGCTCCAAGCGACGAACTGATTGCTGATATTATTAATGAAGTAACGGTTAATGAGATTGGCATTGGTGTTAAGCCTTTCTATTTAGAGCAAAGAATTAAAGGTGCTAAAATAATTATTGGATTATTAAAGGGAGAAAAATAAAATTACTAAAACAAAACACGATGGAAAGTTTAACGGCAGAACAAAGAGAACAAATTGCTTTAGAGGAATTTAGAAAACAACCGCTACAAAATATATGCACGGTTGCCGTTATTAAAATTGCAGAAGTTGCTATAAGCACTAATGCAGATAACGGAGTTGTTGAAACAGCCGCAACGATAAACGGTAAAAGATATAAGGTAAAGGCAGTTGTTACTTACGAATCTAACTAAAAATAAAATGGAAGTTGTCAAAAAAATAACATTCAAATTAAGCTGTAAAGTTATATATTTTAACAATATGAAATTGTATTGGTATATAAGGAATGAATGTGATTACATTTACGGTGTGTGTACAAGAATTTACGCTTGGTCTTGTACCTGTTACAAATAAAATTAATTAAAATGGCGGACACAAATTAAAATTTAATTAAAAATGATATTAAAAGGAAGTAGATTAGAGTTTATCAGTTGGATAAAAAGAGATGGTAGTGGAACAGAACCCATTACTGAAGATTATTTAAAAATATTACAAGACGAGAAGTTTGAAGTTAATTGCTTGTCATTAAGCGAAAATACTCACATAGCAAGTGGATTTAATTCTTTTGTAGTAAGAATTAAAAAAGCAGATATTACTGAAAAACAATTAACTCCAATGCAGGAATTTTACGATTGGATTTATAGAAACGGAATGAGTCCCGATTGTGGTATTCCTGCTATTAAAGAAAAAGTAAAGGAATTAATTGTAAAAGAAAAGGAAGTTATTATAACTTTTGCAAATAAACTTGTAGAAATTCAGGTTGAAGGATGTGGATGTTTTAAGAATGGTAGTTCGGAAGAAGAATCAGAAGAATTGTTTAAAAAAATATTTGAAATAGAATAAATGGAAAAAAAACTAACCCCTATTCAGGAATTAATTAAAGAATTTGAGAACATTAAGGAAACCAAATGTAAAACACTACAAGAGGTGGTTTTTTTTGATGGTGTTTTAGCTATAATTGAATCCAAATATGTTGCTAAAGAAAAGAAAATCATTATTGATACCTATGATAGTAATGGGGTAGTTAATGGTAAATTGTGTGGAAACGGAAAGCAGTATTATAAAGAAAAATTTAAAAACAAATAAACATGGAAAATAAACTACCTATACTATTAGACAGACCGATAGCCTTCTTTGACTGTGAAACGACTGGACTGGATATTGGAAAAGATAGAATAATTTCACTTGCAGTAACAAAATTAATGCCTGATGGAACAAGACTATCAAAGAACTCTCTCATTAACCCAATGATTCCTATTTCTGCTGAAGCAACTGCTATACACGGAATAACAAATGAAGATTTAATTGATAAGCCTAAGTTTTCTCAATTAGCCAAGTCCTTGTATGAATTTATGAAAGGTTGCTACATAGCAGGATATAATAATAACCACTTTGATAACCCGATATTGCAGGAGGAATTTTCAAGATGCGATATAGAGTTTCCTAACTATGATGAAGTTAGTATTGATGTTTGTGGGATATTCAAGCACTTTGAAAAAAGGGACTTATCATCAGCATTAAAGTTTTATTGTAATAAAACTATGGAGAACGCTCATAATGCCCAAGCGGATATTGATGCTACTGTTGATGTGTTTTTAGCCCAATTAACGAGATACGATGAATTAAAGGATAAAAACATAATTGAAATATCTAAGATTGGTAGGAATGAAAACTCAGTCGATTGGCAAGGTCGTATTGTTCTTGATGCTGATGGTGATTATTCTTGGAATTTCGGTAAAGTGAAAGGTAAAAAGATAAAAAATGAATTAGGATTTGGTGATTGGGTATTAACAAATGATTTCCCCGAAACGTTTAAAGCATTGGTTAGAAGGATAAAAGAGGATATAAATTCTAAAAAGTAGTATTTTGATATATTAATTCTAAGTTATGTATCTTTGATAAAAAAAATAAAATGGAAAAAATAAGTTGTATAGTAAAGTTGGAAGGACATGAAGAAACTACAATGGAGTTTATATCTACCCCAAAGAAAGGCGAAAATATTGTTTATAATGACGAAAAATTTGAGGTAAAAGTTGTTAGTCATGTAATTGTTAAAAGACCGCCAACCGAACTTGAGAGAGAGGTTAATCTAGCTAGAGATATTATTTCAGATACTATTGAAGAAAATAAAGTAATGATACACGCAAGTAAAATAAAAGGATTATAGTGTTAATTAAGTATGGATGGTGGATATACAAAACTGATAGATAAGGCAAGAAAATTGAAGGCATTGGCGGACAGGGGTAATGGCGGAGAGATGGATACGGCAAAGAGATTCTATGAAGAATTTTTGCATAAAAATAATATATCTGAACAAGAAATTGATTCGGAGTATTTCAAAAGAACATTCGTTTTGGCGGACAGCGAGTACGAGATACTTTTAAGTCATATCATAATGTCTGTAAATCCATTTTGTACTATAAACAGAACTGAAAATCATAGGTTTTTAGTTAGCTTAGACGACGAGGACTTTATTGAGGTTGAGCATAAATTTATGGTTTTTCATAATCTTTTTAAAAGTGATGAAAAACGAATGTTAAAAAGATACAGTAAGTTGGATAAAAAGGATTATGAAAAAGAAAAGTTCATATTTCTGTCAGGATTTTTAAACTTTCATCAAAAGCACTTTGCCCCTGATACATACTCCGTTTCAAAGCAAAGAGGTTCTGATGGTCGTAATATTAATCCCGATATGGCGGACAAAGTTAGTGATGCTGTGTCGGATAATAAAATTGAAAAAAAAGAGATTATTGAGGAAAAAGTTAAGGATGCTAAGAAGAAGTTAAATGAAGCTCCTCAACCGAAAACATTTAGTGAAAAAGAGATAGATAAACTAATTGAATATACTGAAGATTATACTCCAATTAGTTATGTGAGGGCTAAGAGAACATTAGCAGAGAGCTATTAATATTTTAAATTGTTGATAAATTCCAGTTATTTTATAAAATAACTGATTGAATTAAAGAAACGACGTATTATATTTGTGAATAGGCTATAAAATGTTAAGTGTTTTCAAAAAAAAAGAATTTAATCTCGGTCAATATCTTATTGAGTTAGGTTATTTTAAGACAGAGCAAACTGTTAGTCATACAACTTATAGTGATGGTGCTTATTGTATAAGTATTTTTATAAAAGAAAGAGGTGGTTACAACATGGTAACGATAACATTAGATGATTTTAATTTAGCTACACTTAGGTTTATCCCAAATTCAAAGACAATGATGGATATGATTTTAAATAGTATAAAGTCGGAGGTTGATAGTAATGAGGAGGTATAGTAAAATGGCACTAACAGCGTTAATAATTAGTCTTATTAATTTATTATGCTTAATAGCATTTGTTTTTTTAATTTTTAATAGATAATAAATAAGTACAGAATGGAACAAACAGGAGTTAAAAAAGAAGGGTTGAATCAAGCATTAAATGAAGCTTTATCAAAGTCAACGGAGAAGGAAAGAATTATTGCGGTGTTGGATTGTGTTCGTGGTTATCGTAATGAATATAATAGAGATTTAGAAGAAGAAAAAGATAAATTTGAGGGATTCAATAAATGTAAAAGTGAATATCGTAATCAAATTCAAAAAGTAAAAGAATATGTTAATAAACATGATTTTTAATAATTTTTTTTATAATGGAAAATAATCAAGAAAATAATCAAGAAAATCCACACTCACAGCTAGGTGTGTGTGATGTTCATAGGTTAGTTAATAAGGACTATGACACAAGAGAGGTTCAGTATTGTGGCTTATGTGATGCTTGGATGTGTAAAGACTGTTTTGGTAATTATCCTAAAAGGGCTTTAGCTGCATCAATAAAACTAGCAAGAGGAGAATAATAATAGTTTTTTCGATAAAAGTATTTTAACTTTTATCTATGGATAGGTTTTTAGTAAGGAAATTTTTAAAGTAAAGATAAGATGGATAGTAATAGTGCAACAATTAAATTAACATTAGCCGAATTTTATGCTTTCGGATTAGTGAATCAAAGAATCTATATAAATCAAGATATTGATTTTATAAAGGCTGAACTACAAGAAATCTGTAATACTAACAGATTAATCTCAATAACGACGTATTCAGCCACTCCAGCAGAAATATTAACTTTTAACGGTCAAAACGATGAACGATATTCAGAATAGAGTATTAAAACCATTTTGGCGTACAGATGGTATGGATAAGGTTGCTGACTTGGGTGAGATGAAACAGGCTGTTGTAGTGGCTTTTTATACCCCAAGAGGCGGTATTAATTACTATTCAATAAGCCCTAGAAGCTATTTCCCATTCACAGATACTCAACTTCATAAGAAATACGATGATTATTACGATTGTTGTATTTACGCTGAATCAATTATATTGGATTGGGTTAAGTCACTCTTAATAAACGAAAGTGATATTCTGATATTGGATGGAGTTAAGAAAATGTTATATAAATAATAAACAAACAAATAAACAAACAAACCAAAATCATGACAAAAAGTAAAGTTAAAAAAGCAGCAAAAGCTGTAAAAAAAACAGTTGTTAAATCACCTGTAAAGAAAGCCGTAGCTAAGAAAGCCGTAGCTAAGAAAGTAGTCGTTAATAAACCAGCAGTTAAGAAAGCTACTGAAAATAAAAATTCAGTTAAAGCTAATTCAGCAAAAGCTAATGCTAGTAATTGGGATGCTCCTAAAGCAGAGTCTTTAAAAAAAGGTGGTAAAAAAGTAAGTGCAAAGAAGGTTTCTATGCCTCCAAAAGCGACACCTACAAGAAAAGGACAGAAAAAACAAACTATTAATAAGCCATTAACAGGCAATTAATAAGTCCTTTTCAGTTATTTTATAAAATAATTGGAATCACATCCAGTTATTTTATAAAATAATCCAGTTATTTTATAAAATAATTGGTAAATTTGAAAAAACCAAAATTATGTTTGTAGTAACGGGGAAGTTATCTAATAAATCATTAGTAAAATCAGGGGTTTCTGAAGTAGGTACTTGGAAAATAATACAATTCCTTATTGAAAAGACACGTAATAGAAAACCGATTTTTATTCCCCTTATTGCAAAAGGCAAATTAGCCGATAAAATAGATGATATTCCTATTGGCGAAAGAATTAAGGTTGATTTTTATATTGAGGGAAAGAATTATAATGGCAAGTATTATACCGATTGTATTTCGACAAGTATTGATAAATACATACCTAGAAAGAAATGGATACACGGACAGGTTACTTTTGGTAATGATGTTTTTGAAGATGGTAGTGAAAATTTAGGTAAGGACATACATTTATTTAAAGATAAAAAAGATTAGAAATGGAACAGAATTACGGTGATAAACCCACAAGACTTAGGACAGTATTAGCTGAAAAGGGTATTATGCAGAAAGATTTAGCTAAAATGTCAGGCGTTGAAACATATCAAATAAGCCAACTGTGTTCGGGTCTTAAATCAAATGTTATGTTAGACACAGCAAAAAGAATTGCTAAAGCTTTAAATGTTACTCTTGATGAAGCTTTTGGTGATGATATAAAGGGAAATTAAAAATCATCATAATATGAATAGAAGAAATTTTTTAAAAGGTACGGTATTTGGATTTATAGGTGCTATTTTATGTCCAAAAGATATATTTTCATCACCAGTACATGATAAAAATAATGAATTACACAAAGTTAATTTAAAATTAAATAATGATTTTGATGATAGTGAAATACCAAAAGATTTAATAAGGTTTGCTAAAGAATTTTCTGAAATATTCAAACTATTATCGGATAAAGGGTCATATATTTCTCATTGTGGAAAATATAGTATTAAGTGTGTAGACTATTTAAGGGATAATGAAAGCGGACAGATTTTTAGTACGCCATACAGGGTATCAAACTCAACAGGTATAATGGAGTTTAGTAAATTAAGGATGAAGGATATGCCACAGTCAATTATATTTAATGGAGTTGTATGGTGTTATTTAGTTTATAAAAACCCATCGGACTATATTGGAGCAGATATAAAGTCAATTCAATGTTCTGTTAAAAATGGATTCTCTAAAAAAGAATTATTTAAACAGTATTGTAACATATTCAAAGACAATCTAACTGAATTTAATATGGATAGGATAAGAAAATTAAGTCAAAATTTAAAATAAAATGAAAAATTTTTTGAAACAAAGTGCAGGAGCAATAATAATCATACTATCTATAATTTTCGTAGTATGGTGCTTCTTAAATAATAATTAATAAAACAAACCAAAATAAATCAAAATGAAGGCAGTATTAGATTTAACAAAGGCAATAAAGAATAAAGGGTACTATGAGGAGCAGTTTGAGGGTTCGGGAACAGAAAAGAATATTTTATTTGTTTCGCCACAATTAACTTCAAAACATTTATATAAATTCATTTTACCATTCTTTTCTTTCTATAATAAGAAAGTTCACACGGCAATTACGGATTTATCAAAATATAATCCTTTTGAGCAGATAGTTCAATTAGATGCGACATTAAATAGAACTGAAATACTTTGGGCAAATTATATTGTTTTTCCATTTACTACAATGGATTTATCAAAACAATATGGATTGTATGAGGCTATAAGAGAAGTTAATCCAAGCTGTAAAATAGTTTTCTTTGTTGACTTTAACTATTACGCTTTACCTGAAGGGCATCCTCATAAAGAGCTATTTGATTTTCCTAATGTTGTTGATAGTACTGAAATGAATATACTTATGTCAGACTTATGTTTATCTAGCAACATTAATTTACAAACATTTTTAGTGAATAAATTTACTGAACTTGTACAAAGTAAATATAAACATATTGAGCATATACCCGCCATGTTTAATGCTATACCTTATTTAATTGACGACCAAATTGTATTACAAAATGTTGAGTTTGATGCTAATAAACCTGAATCTGTTATAAATAAGGAATTGTTTAAAAAAGTAGCAGGAGTAGCTGATGAAATAAAGAAAGATGATTTATCATTGAATAAGGATAAAGCTAAAAAGTTAGCTAATAGTAAGCCATCACCTAAAAAGAGTTATGAAAAAACTAAAAAGGTAGTTGCTAAGAAGGGAAGAAAGAAGAAGGTTGAAATATCTACTGAGGAGGTTAAAACATCAGTTGAACAAACACCTTCATCTAACCCTACTGAGTTTAATATTGAGCAAGAGAAACCAGTTATTGAAACTCCATTACCTAAGAAATATAGAATTGGAATAATTTGTTCTCAAAATAACTATATTGATATTAAAGCTTATAATGAGGAGTTTCGTAAGATAAATGAAAAGTATGGAGATTATGTTACACTTATATTTATTGGATATGATTATAAGGAAGATAAGAAAAACATATTAGATGGGGTTAATTTTGAATATACTGAACAGGTTTCTATTATACAGTATTTTAAGCAATTACAGAGCTTGGAGTTAGATTTAATATTCATTCCACTAGATAGAAACTTATATAATGTAACAAGCGAAAACTTAAATAAGTACCTAGAAAGTGGGTTATTCAGTATTCCCGTAATTGTTGACGATATGTTCCCTTATAATCAAATCATCCTTAATGAGAGAAATGGTTTTTTATATAAATCAAGACAAAATTTTATTACAGAGCTTCATAAGATATTGAATAATCTCGATTTGATAAAGGTTGTTAGCATTGAGGTTAAGAAAGATGTATTAAGAAGTTATACATATTCAGATGCAAACGTCGGATTAATCGCATCCGTTTATAGTTAATTAAAAAAAATAAAAAAATAAAAACTATGAAAGTAACAATTTTAGACAATGGCATAACAGCAAAAGATGAAAATGGTAAGGTTTGGAACGTTAGTGGTATTAACGTAAAAAAAGACAACCATGAGGGTAAAACATTTTATGCAAATGACACAAAATTCTTTAAGGTTTGTTGCCCAATTAAAACACCACATCAAGCGGTGGTTGTAGATGATAAAACAGTATCATTACTTTAAAAAAAATATTATGGCTAAAACAAAAACAAACAAAAAAGGGTCAGGCACAAAGGTAAAAGAACCTGTATATAAAAAATCAAGGGCTAAATTATCTACTATTAAGCCTTTGAAACATAAGGAAAGGGTGTTGAAAATTGTAGTTGGATGTAAAGGTTCGGGAAAGACAGTTGAAACAAAGGGGTCTATAAAAAAGTATCATAAAAAGTTTCCGAAAGAAAAGATACTTATTCTTGATTTTTATAACGAGTATAGTGAATACAAGGCTCTTGATGTTAATGATATTATTAAATACAATAATTCTATAAAAACAGAACCAAGAAGAATAGTTTGTGATTTAAAAACAGCTCATAAGCAAATTGAGCAGGTGATGTTTCATTTCAGAGGTGGTCTTTTAGTTATAGAACAAAATCCTTTTATTGATAATATTAAGCAAGAACATTTGCTTATGGGGTTAGTTGCTTCTAATCGTACAAAAGACATTGACATTATTTTACACTATTCATCAATAAGGCAAGTTCCGATTAAGGTATATCAAAACGCATCATTTTTCAGAGTTCATAGAAATATTGAGCAAATTGATTTAAGAAAGTATCTTGAAACACATCATTCTACTGCACTTTGGGTTGCTCTTGATATTCAGTCAAATCAATTGACAAATTATAATTGTATTCATGTTAATATGAATACAGAAAAAATATTTGGAGCTTCTTATAACCAACTATATTATTCATCCGTTAGTTATTTTTCTGATAAGATTCACGAATTAGCTAAAAGACTTAAAGGGGAAGGTAATTATGGCAAAAATTAAGGATAGTGATAGTAAAAAGATTAAATCCCTTATTACAAAAGTAAAGGCTTTGGCGGACAAAGGTGAGGGAGGGGAAAAAGAAAATGCTAAAAAGAAACTTTCAGAATTATTGGATAAATACAATATCACTAAATTTGAGGAAAAGAAGTATAAAAAGAGAACTTTCAAATTAGCTGATTTTAACGATTGCAAGACGATTATGACACATTGCATCATTGATACCAATAAAAACGCCTGTATTGAAGGATATAAGGCTAAAAAAGAACTTTACGTTAAGTTGACTGACGGGGAATATATTGATGTTTGTGAGAAGTTTAACCATTATTACCCAATATTCCACAGGTAACGTGAAAGTTTTGTGAAGGCTTTTATATTGAAGAACGACTTAGGTATTGTAGATTTGACCACTAATCAATTTGAAGAAGCAGAATCGGCAGAAATAGCTGAGATTTCTGATATGATGAATGGAATTGATGGATATAGATTTATTAAACATAGCCACTTATTAAATGAGAACTGAAATTAATTATAAAAAAGAGGGGTTTACTCAAATATTCCCTATTCTTTATATCACAAATGATAAAGAAAAGGCTTGGGTTTTCGGATTCGGAAAAAAGAATATTGCATTTGTTTCAGGTGAAAATGATTATTATAAGGATAATAAGAAACACTTCAAAAATGGAGGTGATATTTCATCTAGTTATGATGGAGTCATATCGAGTAGGTTTAGTAAATTAAAAACAAACGAAAAGTTTTTATTAGTTGTATCTGTATTTGCAGTAGCAGGTCTGTTTATGTATGTATATAATAAAAGACGTAGATAATAATTGATTTCAAGCTAATTAATAAAAAACCCAATCTTTTTTAAGGATTGGGTTTTGCCGTTTTTGGTATTCTGAGATATTTTTTATTCGTCTTTAACCGAAAATTTTGGAGTTGAAGTCTTGTCATTACCTCTTGAAATATTAATATAGTAGTCATTACCTCCTTGAACTATTTCATAACCAAATGTGTTATCTGCACTTGATAATATGCCTTTTAAAACACTAAGAGGAATATATTTCCAATGTAACATTTGAAATGTGCTATTGATAATGTCCATTATGCTTTTTGAGTAATCTTCAATATATTTTTGAGGAGAAACTGGAATTATTTGTTCAGGAACGTATTGAAGGTTTTGTTGCTTATGAACATCTTGGAAATGATTGCTCTTATTAAGCATTTCATAATGTATCTGTTTGTTTTCAGTAATTCCTTTAGGTTGATTATTGCTAATGCTAGAAACTGGATTGCTATGTATATGATGTTGGTAACTGCCAGTCGCTTCCCTTGCTATTATAGGGTTTTGCCCATGAGTAACTTGAGGTTGATTTGCATTTGTATTTGTATTATTGTTACTAGGCATTGAGTTCATTACATTGTTTATGTTACTAGCATCAATAACTGTTTTAGTATTTGTGTTATCGCTAACAACAGATACCCCACCTTTTACTTTTATTTTAAGTGTAATTAATTTATCTTTTTTGGGTTCAGCCCACTCTTTTAAGGCGTTAGATGCCTTAGTGTCTTTTTCAATAATAGTAGCAACTAACTGAACCATCATAGGGTTTTGAGTTAATGTAGTGAAGTCACTAACGAAATCATTTACAAGATTCAAAATATCCTGTGGTAATCTTTGAATATCAATATTGTATTCATCTATGATACCTCCTGTTTGAGTTTTTTGCTCTGACTTAGGAAAAGGAATAGCATCTTTTAGCTGCTCATTTCCGTAAATTTCCTTTATCAACAAATCAGTTTCGTTTAACTTTGGCTTAACCGACTCATTATTTTTAGTTTCTTTTTTATCTTCAGCCTTTAAAGACTCTTTCTTATTGATAACGTTTTTTTCTTCTTTAATTGATGGTCGCCCACGACTAGCCTTATCATCCGTGATTTTTTTATTATCGGAATCTTTTTTCTTTTTATCGTTATTTTTTGCCATTTTGATTTTGGTTTACAGGTTTTTTGTAAAGATAAAAAATATTTGATTTGTTTTCAAATGTTGATAAAAAATTGTTATTATTTAGTATTTTTGTGTGTATTGAAATCAAATGGATAAATCAACTGAAAGCAGATTAACGCTTATAAGTAGTAAAATATTAAAAAAAGGAAGGTTATTATATTCAAAATATCTTTGCCTGTGTGGTAATCATAGGTATTATCCTGAATATATGGTTAATAAGGGGGATATTAAGAGTTGTGGTTGTTTGAAAAAAGAAAGAATTTCTAAGCTTAAATATAAAGATGGTTTAAAGGCTAGTAACTTAAAATTATATCAAGTTTGGGCATCAATGAGGAAAAGATGTAGAAATAAGAAGGATAATGATTTTTTAAATTATGGTGGTAGGGGTATAATTGTTTGTGATGAATGGAATAATAGTTTTAAGTCTTTTTATGAATGGTCTATGAATAACGGATACACCGAAGGAAAAGGATTAAGTATAGATAGGCGTGATAATAATGGTAATTATTGCTCTGAAAATTGTAGGTGGACTGATTGTAAAACACAGAACTATAATTCAAGACACGCAATAGGTTTTGAAAAAGCAAATAAAATAAAATCTGAAATAGGTAATGGCACTATGAAAGAAGTAGCTAAAAATAATAACATATCATTATCAACTTTAAAAAGAATTAAATATGGGAAAACCTATAATTAAAAATAAAGGCGGAATATTCAAAGGTGCTTTGCACTCTCAGGGTGGAATACCATTAGTTGTTAATGGTAGTGGTCAACATATTGAAGTAGAAGGAGATGAAGGACTCATACCTTCTGAGGCTATGAAAGGTGAAAAAATAAAAAAAGTAGAAGGTACTAATGTAGAAGTTATTCATAAAATAAATAAAGAGGTTGGTGCAAAGGGTTTGAATGAGAAAGCCACAGAAGTCCATGTAGGTGATGCTATAATTTGTCGTAAATCAATGTATGATAAAAAGAAAAGAACTTATATAGGTACTGATAAACAGATAGTTAGTGCTGTCAATCGAAGTAATGGATGTAAGGTTATTGAAAAAGGAGCAAAAGCTATCGAGCCTGATGGAAGTGTCGTTCAATACAAAAAAGGTGGCGATGTTTCAGTAATAAATGCACGTTGGGATAAAAAGAAAAAAAGCATTGAAGAACTTGCGAATAATATTCACCGATTGAGGCTAAATCTTACCCGTAATTTGAATGGTGATGATGAAAAAGATTTTTTAACCGCACTTGTTATTTCAGTTATGATGAAAACAGGTGAGCGTGTAGGTAATGATGATAGTGCAAGTAACGGTCACTATGGCATTACAGGGTTCAGAAAGAAACATATTAAAATAAACGGCAGAACAGTTACCCTAAACTATATGGGAAAGTCGGGTGTAGAGCATGAAAAAGAATTTACCGATAGGATATTATCAGAGCATCTGAAAAGAGCAATAAGAAAATCACCAAACAACTATATATTCTGTACATCTGATGGCTTTAGAATAAAGGCAGATAGAGTAAATCGTTATCTTGAGGAATATAATATTTCGGCAAAGGCTCTAAGAGGATTTGCTGCTAATAAATGGATAGTTGATAAGCTAGAAAAAATTGAAATACCCGATACTGAAAAACAAAGAAAAACTGTTTTTAATAAAGTGGCAAGGTCGGTAGCAGAAAAAATAGGACATGGTGTTCCTACTCTTAAAAAACACTACATGATGCCTGAGTTGGCGGATAATTATATTTTTGATGCTGAAATAGTTGATGTTAAGGAGGCGAGTGTATTTGCTTCGGGTGGTGAGTTAGGTACTGAGTCGTTGGAAAAAAGAGTGACAAATAGGCTTAGTGAGGAAAAGAAAATTAGGGTTAAGGATTTAATTGAAATTATTGGTAGAGAGCCTGAGTATCCAAATGAATATATTGGTGGATTGAAATTACAGAAGTGTTTCCTAATTCCTTTTTATAGATTAATTAAATAATAAATGAAGTTATTAGCACCCAATGGAAAGCCGAGTAATCTTACTCCCGAACAATATCGTTTGGTGAGAACTACTGCTTTCAAATCTTGGTTTGGTGATTGGGAAAATGACCCCGAAAATTCTTCAAAGGTTGTTGATGAAAATGGTGAGCCTTTGGTTTGTTATCACGGAACTCGCTCTGATTTTAATGAGTTCAAGAGAACTCGTTTTGGTAAATTAGGTGAAGCTATGTATTTTACATCCATTGAAAAAGATGCTATTAGATATGCTAAAAAATATGATGGAGTGAGAGTTATTAAAGCTTTTTTAAATTCAAAAAATTTAGCCGAAATAAGCAGTCCTTTTGCTAAAAAAGAGTTACCTGAAACATACGATGGGGTAATGGCATCTAAAGGTGTAGTAGGTGGGGAAGAAATTGTTGTATTTGAACCCAATCAAATAAAACTCGCAGACGGAAGCAACACGACATTTGACGGTAGCAACCCTGATATAAGGTTTGATGATGGTGGTGGTATTGGTATTGATGTGAAAACACCAATTTACACAGCTATATTCATTAATAAAGATGAATTAATTAAAAAATACAAGCCTGTTCATAAAAATATATTCTACCATCATTCAACTATTGAATTTAAACCTCAAGATGTAACTGATTTTCCAAAAGGTCAGGAAACCAAAGTTGATATAACTGGTAGATTAACAACCGATAAGGTTGATGTTTTATTAGTTAATAACCAACTTTCAAAAAAGAAAAACCCTCATATTACATTGTCTACTGCCGAAGGTGTAAGTCCAATGCAAAGCGATATTGAAATTGAAGAAAATTTGGGAAATATAATTCCATTAAACGACTCTATTAATGGCATTTATGATGTTTTTTATGGTGATAATTCTAAAATAACATCTACCGATAATGGTGGCAATCAGGTAACATTGAAGTATATTAAAGATGGAAAAGAATTAGGTTATCTTAATTATATTTATGATGATAAAGAACCCCTGTCTGTTGGTTTAGATTTACATCCATTTAACTTCAATAGTGAAATGTATATTGATTTTATTGAGGTTTATGAGGATTATATGGGAAAAGGTATTGCTAAAAAGCTAATTAATAAAGCTATAAGTGATGCAAATGAATTGGGTGTAGTTGTTGTAACACTTCGTAGGGATAGTGGTTTAGGATGTAATTATGGAAGTGAATATGATAATATGCTAAAAAAATTATACTCAAGTCTTGGTTTTACTGAAACTTGGACTGAAAAAGATGCTAAATTAAGTGGTGGAGAAAAAAATATATGTGCTATGCACTTAAAAGTTTATAATAAATACAATAATGGCGGACAAATGGAAAATGAAATAAACGAACAGGAATTTAATGAAGCCATTAACACTATGATTGTTTATGGTAAGCAGAATAATCGTAAAGACTTTATTCAGGCAGCAAATTTCATTAGAGATTTTGATTTAGATAATGATGTTTTGATTAAAGCAAAGTATGAGGAAATAAAAAACCAAACAAAGAGGCTATTTGAAGAACAAAAAAAGTCTATAAGAGAGTCTAAAGAATATAAAGAGTTGCCGTATAATGATTACTATCATATCATGAATGATGTGACTTCGTATAGATATATTGAAGTTATTGGTAGAGTACCGAAGGATATTCAAAAAATTAAAAAAGAAACAAAAGACCTTAAAGGTGCTTATAAAAAAGTTGTAGATGATTATATTCGTAGCATAGAGTTATTTGTTCCGATTGCTATAAAAGTTGAAAAGTTAAAAAATAAAATTGTAAAGAAATTGCCATTGACACCTGAACAAAAGGAAGATAAGGCTATGAAAGAATTGAGAGAAAGTATTTATGAATCCATGCCAACAATAAATAAGGAAGTCCTTAGTAAAATGGTTGAGGAAATTAAAGAAACATTTAAGCCACTTGAAAAGATAATTTACGAAAGGGAAACGAAAAGATACCATGAGATTATATTAAAAATAATAAAAGATAACGAGGTTTATGGAAATCGCTTGAGCGATGGATTATTGCCTTTTTATAATGATATATTTGATTACAAAACAGAATCAAGGAAAAGTGAACCCAAGATAGATTTTACTGGCAATACTTATTATATACAGGAACATTGGCTTATTGATTTAAGCCTAAAAAATAATTGGAAAGAAGTTGTTTCAAAAGTTGTCTTACAAGAAATTGAAATGCTTAAATATAATATGCTTTATTCAATCGTAAGCAATTTCAGGAAAATAACAGCTCCTATTGAAAAAATAGAACAATTAAGATTATATGTAGGTGAAAAAGGATTTGAAGGGGCTTATAAATTTACTTTTAAAAATGGAAGCAGCTTTGTGTTTCAAACACAATCAATATCTGCTGGTGGTTATAATATACAAAAATACCATTTTAGATATTTAACTCATTTTACTGATATTATTTTATCTGATGGGAAAAAGGCATCTAGTAATATTGATATACACAAGTATTTTTCCGTACCCGATGCTGAAATAAATCCTTATACTAAAATAGATGATGCTCCATCACAAATTGAAATAGCTGAAATAATTGTTGATGCTATTAAAAATGGTGCGACAAGTATTGACCCTAAATCTATAAAAGATATAAAGGTTGATAACGACTGGATGCGTAGAATAATAGTTTCAGTAACATATATGGAAGATGGTATTCAGCAAAATCAATATGTGTATTTAGACCTTTTATCATTTAAAAAGAGCCAAACGGCAGCTAAAAAGTTTTTAAAGGATATTGATGCTGAAGTTTATCAAATTGCTGATTCATCTAAAAATAATGAAGTTGAAAAGCCGTCTGTTGATATAAATGATGATTCAGATAAATTAAAAAACGAATTAATATCAGTATTAAAGGCAACCTATAATCTAAAAGACAGAAGTGAAAAAATAGGTCAAAAGTATAGTCAAGCTAATGATGCCTTTAAAGATAAGTTTGGCATTACCTATGAAGAATATTTATCAAAAGGCAATAGCTTCTTTGATGGCGGACAAATAGAAACAAAGTATTATCTTTTATTAAAGAATAATAAACCAATATTTAGGACTAAATTTTCAGGTTATAATATTGAAACAGAGCAGGATATGTCTGATATGCTGGATAAGTTACAGGATATGGATTATATTTTAAAGCCAGTAACAGAAGATGAATACAAAGAATTTAAATACAGCGACATTGATAAGAAGGATTTAGCAGAATTTACTCAAAATTTTAATTATTTTAAAAAAGGCGGGGAGGTTAAGCGAGATGGGAAGATTGAATTTAGAAGAAACCGATTGCCTAGAAGGGATATTTATGAATTTGCTAAGATGGTAAAGACAAAATACCCTAAAGTTTGGGCAAAAGGCGGTAATATATTCGGTAATGAGGCATTTAATAGGCTTGATAAGGTCATTAAGCGTGGTTATTGGTTACCAAATGAGGAATGGATGCAGATTAAGTGGCAAAGCTACATAGCACGACACCATAAGGATTTTAGAATTGAAGGGGTTGTAGCTATGTTAAAATGGATAGCCACTACTGACAAAGGTTGGAGGTATATGAAGAACCTAATCAACGAAGAAATTAAAAAGCAATACCCTAATGCTGACGATAATTACAAATATGGCGGTGCAGTCGAATTACAAAAAAAAGTTTTACTAGCACCAAATGGGAAACCAACAAATTTAACCCCCGAACAATATAAATTAGTTCGCACTCCTGAATTTAAAGCTTGGTTCGGTGATTGGGAAAAATTAGCTAATGTTATTATCAAAGATTCTGCAATAGATGAAATTACTTTGCGTAACATTTCAAATGATGTTTCAAAGGTTGTTGATGAAAACGGAGAGCCTGTTGTCTGCTTTCACGGAAGCAATAATGATTTTAATGAGTTTAGGAGTGATGTAGGTTATTCAACCGACAAGGGATATTATGGAAAGGGATTTTATTTTACATTTAATACAAATGGAGAGTGGATGAAGTTTATGAAGGGAGAGGCAGGTTATTATGGTTCAATAGTTAAAGAGTTTTTTATTAAATCATTAAACCCTTTTGATATTAGTGAACTGTCAGAATATAAAGGTATTAAGATTAGTTATGTTGGAACTGAAACGATAGTTTTTTTGAGCAATATTGCCAAGAGATTTCCTGAACTTGCAGATAGTATTTTTTTAGAAAAGGAAAAGTGGAACGAGAAAGAACAGCTATACGATATAATAGATGTTCCTATTAGCGTATTACCCGAATTAATAAGCAAATATCAAAAGCTATTAAAAACATTTATATTTGAAGATGGTAGGGGTAATAAGATGAAGTCGGGATATGTAAAAAGTGAAATAGTAGAATATGATTACACAAGTACTGGTGGTAAAAAAGGTTCTTATGAAAGACATGATGATTTAGGTGGGCGTTATTCAGAAGGAATAAGTGATACTGAGGTTGAAATTATGTTGATTGTAAGTGCAATAGAAAAATATGATGGCATTAAGGCAAATTATCATCCCGAAGGATATATGACAAGAAACCCTGAAATTACAAATGCTATAAAAAAGAATCATGATAGTATTATGACAACTAAAAGTGGTGATGAAATTGTAGTTTTTGAGCCTACTCAAATAAAATTGGCTGACGGAACAAATACGACGTTTGACAGTATGAATCCTGATATAAGGTTTTCAAAAGGTGGTGGATTAGAACTTGAATTAGTTGAAACATATTACGTTAAACATGAAAATGGTAATGATTACCTTGCCTTTAATAACGAATTTGATGGAGAGCGTAATGTTTTTCGTTTATCTAAAGATTTCGATGTCGAGTTTGGATATACTGATACTGTTGGTGTATTTATGTACACCGAAACATACATGAAGCGTATAATAGCAGAGTATTTTCGTAAAGTTTCGTTTGTTAAGTTTGGAAATTTATTTAGAAAATATATTGATGATAAATTCTCTCAAGAATATAACTTACAAGACCTATCTAAAACATATAAATGGAGCGAGAAAGCTTCATATATAATTGGTGATGGAAGTTACTATATTAATAATCAAAAAAACTTTATTGATTTTTGTAAAGAAGCAAAAATTAAGATACCGTCATTACCTAATAAAGAAAGTGTAAAATTTGATAATGGTGGTGGAGTAGAAAATAAAAAAATAAGAGATTTTAAAGAAATAAAAAACTTTAAATACGCCTCTTTAGGTTCACAATATATTGATATGTTGGATGATAATGCTTATGCCCAAGATAAAATTAATTCTAACAGATGGTTTGATTTAGTTCAAAAAAACAATAAAAAAGGCGGATTAACAGATAAAGAATTTATTGAGCTTAAAGATTTATCTGATAAAGTGGCAAGATATGATGAAGATATGGAAAGCGGTGGCGAATTAGGTAAACAATGCCCTGTTGGTACTAAAGTACAGACATTAATATTCTCAAAGGATGATTTTTCAGAGCAAAAGGCTAAAGATTGGGCAAAGGAACATGGATATAAATATACAGGTGTTGATGAAAAAGAAAATACATACCGAATAAGACAAGCAGACCCTAAAGATTTTGTAAAAGACATATTTAGAACTATCGAATTTAAAAAAGGAATTAAAGCTGTTGTAGCCTGTCCTAAAAATTAATATTAAAATGGATAGGGATAAAGAATGATAAAAACACTATATAATAAAGAATTAGTATATCCAAATAAAGACAACTACTATTTTAGTCATGTTATTCTTAGAAAAATAACCTATGTTTCAGAGATAGAATTGGTTGCTGGTAAAAATTATCAATTAGAGCTAAATGATGATTTTGGGAACATAGTTAGTGGATTGATTGAACATAAGTATTTAGGAGCTAAAGATAATCTTTTACAATTTGAGGAAATTAGTGATGGTAATGTAAAAAGTATATATAAAGGCAATAGGATATACACGTATTATAAATATGATTTTGAAATGGATAATAATAGAGCTGATTTATTTAAAATAATTGATGAAAAATTTGGATTAAGGATTCATTCTAGTGGTGAAATTAACTTTGACAGATATTAAAATGAGAAAATATTACATACCATATTTTAATAGTGGTCAATTAATATATCATGGTGATGAAAAAAAAATATCATCATTTATGCACCTGTTTAAATCTATTTATAAACAAAAAAATAAAATACACTATTATGATATAGTAGTTGGTAATAGTTATATAGTGGAGCATAATAATGAATTTGAAAAAGCAACATTTAAAGGAGTTTGGTTAGGTAATGGATTTAATATATATACATTTGAACTTCATAGTAATTTAGAAAATATAGAAATTACGGCTACTGAAAAGTCTTTAGAAAGCGTAATGAATAGCAAGGTTTATATTGATTTGTTTTCAGATTCAGGAAATATAGGTAGTAAAAGATTTATTTTTAGACAGATAGACTCAAGTGCAAAGAGCTTTGAGTTATATATAAATTCTAATGGTAGCATAGAGGCTGTAAGATAATTGATATGAAAAAAATAAATTTATTTATAAATAAAAATATCATTTACCATCATAAAAGAACAATGGATGTTAAATATCATGTATCTCCTGTTGTAACTAAAGATTACTATGCCGCATTGAGTTTTAAAATAGGCGAGTACTATTATTTACAAATTAGAGATAGGGATATTAAATTAAAATATAAGTTTGTATCTCTAATTTCTCCTAATACTGGCTCATTTGAAGATGAAAATGGAAATTTATATACTTTTAAATTAATAAGTGATACATATAAATTTTATAATAATCCGCCTTTCTTTAACACGGATGATGTTATGGGTAACTTTTTAGTATTTGGTATAGGAAATAAAGGTATTTATATTACATTAAATGGTAATATTGGTGAAATTTAATATGAATAAAAATGAGTAGTAGAAAAAATCATATATCTAGCTTTAGTAATTCGAGTATTAAATTTAGTAATTATAGTCTAAGGTTTCCTCCGTCACATAGTCCTAAGACCAAATTTTGGAAAAAGGCTATTATTGTAGGTCGTTCAATGTTTGGCGTTTGGTTTGTGTCAAAAGAAGATACTTTGCAGGTATCTAAATTGGTTATTCATGGCGGTAATTCCTTTAAAATGTATGATGATGGTACTTTTTCAATAAATAAATAATATTAAAATGGATAGAGAAAGCTATATATTAGATTTATACAAGGATATTTTAACATTTGCTCCATTGAAACGTGATGGGCTAAAAATGAGTCCTTCTTTTTTTATTTATAAGGGTATGCTTACTAAATACATTTTAATAGGAAAAGACTACAATAGGACTAATCAATTACATTTTACAACAAGACAGCAACCGAACACGAAAAGGGGTGAAACGGTTCATCTTATGGATGATGGGCAGATTTTGAGATATTAAGGCATTAATTACGTGGTTATTAATAAATTACTGCTAATAACTTGTTTGAAAAATACTAATAATAATAAGTATTTTAGTAGAAATTTTGATTAAATCAGTTTGATTAAATAATGGCTGTAAAAAATTATATAAGTTTTTTTGAAAAAAATAATACACAATACATTGATTTTAACATAGGTAAGATTACCGCTTATGGCAAAGACCACGAATATTTTGAACTTACTGGATTTAGTAATATTAAGATTAGTAATGATAGAATAATTTTTAATGGTAAAAGATTAGTAACTATTAATGATAAAGGCGTAATAAGAGCAATTTAAAATGGAATTAACACTACAAGACACAATAGCAAGTAAAAAGAAGCTTATAGGTATGTATTTACCTATTCAAATAGCTATTTATGTACCAAGCACAAAGGATGCAAACGTACCTATATCAAAAGAAGAACTGCAAGGTAGGGTTGATGAAGTCCGTAAGTATTTAGCAAGTATGTTCGGTGGTTTCTCGTCTGAAGGAATGACTGGTGGCTATGTTTCTACATTCAAAGAATTAATCAAAGAAGATGTTGTTAGAGTTGTTGCTTTTTCTACAAAAGAGGCTTATGAAGATAATAAGAGAAGATTGATTACTCAAATATCAAAGTGGGCAAAGGAATGGTCGCAAGAGGCTATTGGAGTTGAATTTGAAAATGATTTGTATTATATCAATCAAGCTGAATCCTTTAAGGATGGTGGAAAAGTTGAACGTGAAGAAAGTAATTATCTTCAAGGATATAATTTCAAGGATTACGAAGATATGATAGAAACCTTGAAAAAGGCAAAGAAAGAGAAATACGACTTAGGTGATGCTATTGATAGTCCCGAATCCCTTAAATCAGCTATGGATAGTGCTGTGAAATTAGCAGAAAATATTAGAGATGAATATAGATATAACAACGATGGAGATAAAGTACTTGTTGTTAACGTAAAGACTTATACGAGTGTTAGTGAAGATAAATCAATAGATTTAGCAAAGGAAGCTTTTAACCTAAATGAAGAACAAGTAGAACAATTACGAGAAGAATTTAATAGTGAGCGTGTAAATGATATAGTAAATGACTATATGGATTTACAACGTGAGGATGCAGAAGAAACTTTAAAGGATTTTATAAATCTTGAAATATGCAAAGATGAAGTTTTATTTGGTGGAAGAAGTGGCGGATATTTAATATTTCAGGAATATGACTTTTTTGATGGTAAAATAGAGCTTTTAGAGGATTATATATACACAAATTTTAATAGTATTGGTGAGTTTGAGTCAAATAGTTATGGTTCTTTTGAGCAATTCATTCAGGAGAATTTTAATGAGATTAGAGAAACTATTGGATTGATTAACTATTATGAATTTGCTTTCGGTGTATTTGAGTCTTATGTAAAAATGTTAGTTAAGGGGACAGGTGAATATGCACAGGAAGAACTTGATTATCATGTTGACCAATATATTGAAGAAAATATTAAAACAAAGCCTAAAAAGAAAAAAATGAAAAAAGTATCTGAAGAAACTATGGAAATGGGTGGTACTATTGATAGTGAAAGAAGATTTACCGAAGCTGATTTTAACAAGTTAGTTGATAGTAGTGATTTAAAGGGAAAATGGAATGGTTTTCTTTGGGAAATAATTAAGAAAGATGGTGGCGGTTATGTATATGGTAAGTTTAACCCGAAGTCAAAAGTTTTATTCATTACCCGTGAAAAAGACTTGACAAATCCATTAGTGCTTTGGTTACAACAAAATTCAAAGGTTTCATTTGAGGAGTATCAAAAGCTAGGTAGTGGAGGTAATATTACTAAAAATTGGGATGAATTTGGTACTGGTGGAAGTATTGACGATGAATTAAAAAACTTCGATATAAATAACTTAGATGCTTTTGAGCGTAAACAATACGACCATCTTATAAAACAAAGTTCAAAAGAAGAAGTATTACAAATACTAATTAATAGTGTTGAAAGTGATTACTCTCAATTAAGCCCTGAACTTGCAGAAATAGCTGAAAAACAGAACCCTACTGGGTATAATAATGGCGGTTTAATTATTGATGAAAATTGGGGTAACGACGGCTCAACACCAAGTAATAATAAAGATTATAACGCTCTATATGAAATGTTTCCTGATAATCATGCAGAAGCAAAGGCTATATGGAATCAATTAAGTGAAAAACAAAAAGAAGGATTTATTTATGACCTAGAGGTTACGGATGCAGCTAGTGAACATATCGCAGAGTCATGGTTAGAATTTATTAACGCATCATCACAGGAAGATTATTGGGAAAATGCAACTAATTGGGATGAAATGAAAGATGGCGGTGGAGTTGGTGAAGTAATAACCGATGTTGATATAGATTATTCTAAGGTACATGGAATTAAGGCTATTAAAATAAAACAAGGTAAAAATGGTGGTCATTCGGCTTTGTTTTCTTATTATACTGAAGAACCAAAGAGAGAAAAATGGGAAAAAATATCAAAATTTCAATATAATTCTTGGATGAAACAAGTAAAAAATAAGTTAGCTAATGGCGGTGGAGTTGGTGAAAGTAAATACAAAAACGAAGATTTATTATCACAAAAAATATTTAGAATAGAGTATTTTAATTGGCTATCATCTTGGGAGCAATTTCATTTAATAAATAAATATAATTTAGATGAAAATATTAGAACTAAATTTGATAATGGCGGTGGGGTTAGTGAGCAAAAGAATATAGCAAGGCAATTAGAAATAGTAAGATTATCGTCTATGAGTTTAGATGAACTCTTAGAAGAAGCAGGAATGACTTTAAGAGAATTTAAAGAATATCACTTAACAAGAGAAGCTTTAATAAAGGATTTGTCAGAGCCTAACTTTTCTAATGGCGGTAAAATTAATAGTAAAAACCTAATTAAAGAACTTAAAAAAGGGTTGGTTGTTAGATTCCAAAGAGATACAATTAAGGGAGCAAGGTGGGAAACTAATTTAGATTATAAAGATGGTAAAATAATGTTTTGGCGTAGCTACTTCAACAATGAAATGGAAGAAGTTGCTGATAAAAAGAAAGAGTATGAAATGACAGAAAAACAAGCCATTGATTTATATAACAAAGATAAAGAATATATTATTGAGGAGTATTATGTGAGTGGTAATGTTGCTTTAGAGCCTTTAAATGAAGATAAATACATATATGAAGTAGTTAAAGATGCTACCGAGCATTTAACTAATGAAAGTAAACATGATACTCAGGAAAAGTATAATAACTCTGATAAATATAATTACACAGAATTTTGCGATAAGTGTGGAAGGGGTATAAAAGGAGAACCTGCATTTTTTATACACATGGTTGCTCCCGATTACGTTGTTCCTAATGATAAAGAAAATGATAAATTAATAGAGGAATATTCTATTAAAGGAGTTGTTGAAGATTTAGGATGGCATCCAATAGGTTCTGAGTGTGTTAAGGCTTATCCAAAAAAATACCACTACCCAACAACAGCTCATGGTACAGTTTTTGTTAATGATGATAATGATTCAGATGATTCTAAAGTGAAAAAATTAGTAGTTAAGTTTGAAAAAGAAAAAGAATCAATAGCACTTTATGTAATAGCTGACTTAGTTTCAGAGCATTTCATGCGTAAAGATTATGATAAGAATATTGTTTGGGATAAATTAACTGACGAGCAAAAAGTCAAATACAATGAGGATTATAAAGTATCTAAAAATGATTTTGAAAAACATATAGTATATGAGTTTGTTAAGCTTTATTATTCTAGTAAGAAAATAAAGGAAAGATGTAAAGGTCAATCAAAACAAACAATAGAAAGTATTAAATCTGTTATGTATGATATTGCTAAAGAATATGATACAGATAAGTTCCCGAAAGTTTCTAAAGTTGAAAGGTCTGTTTCTGATGAAGAAAAGCCAAAGCAAGAAGTAGCTAAAGAAATTAGAACAGCTCCTATTAAGGATGTTTCAGATGAATTAATTAATCAGGCTATAACAGAAGTACTATTATTACCTAAATATAAATACCTTGATAAAGATGAAGCTGATTTCTTATACATGGCATTTGCAAACTATGAGAATCAAAAGAATAATTATGGTGATTATGTTTATGAAATTAAATGGAGGTATGAATACGGAAGTAATGATGATAAGGCTAAAGAACATGATGAAAAGCTAAAGAAATTTATTGAGGGTATGGATAAGGCTAATATTATCATGTTTAGTAATTATGATGGTACTATTGAGGCTGATAAAGCGGTTATTGATTTCATTAATTCAGTAAGGGGTAGGGTATATACTCTTAAAAACAAGTCAGTAAGTACGGATTTGTTCCCTGAAACAGATATTACACCTAAATTGACTGCCGTAGAGAGTAAAAGGACTGTGTTAATGACTATATTAAATTTATACACAAAGACTACCGATAAAGAAAAAAAGGAAAAGTTATGGGCAAAAGTACAGGAAATAAAACAACAAATAAAAGGCATGGAAAATCAGGAGTTTAAGCATGGTGGAGATGTTAAAATGACAAAATCCGATATGCTAAAAAAGCTCCATTCTTTAAGCAAACATAAAAACTCAAAAACAATAAGCGACAAGTATGAAAAATTAAATGCTGAATACAAGTCTAAAACAGGTGTTGATTTTGAGGGTGTTTTAAAGGGCGGTAAAGCGGATGGTATGGATGAAGCATCTTTAGCTAAGAAACATGGCGTAAGTGTTGCTGCAATAAGAAAACAGCTAGAAAAAGGTATTCAGGTTGAGAGAGAGCATATTGATAATCCTGCTATACAAAGAGAGATTGCCTTAGACCATATTGAAGAATTTGTTGATTATTACGACAGACTTGAAAAAATGGAAAGACAGGCTAGTGTTAAGCATACCGTAAAAGCAATTAAAGGACTATCAAAATCTCAGATTAACTCAATAAGTAATTATATGAAAAAGAAAGGGTTTGATAACTCTGATTTTGATGTTTATGATAACGGAATGATTTTAATTTACAAAGATGTTGATAGTAAGGTTTATAAAGAGATTTCAATGTTCATTAAAAATAATGTAATTTAACATAATAATTAATAAGAAAATTTAATCAAAATGATGAAGCAAGGTCAAACAAAATTTTCGGGTACACAAAGATTTAATACGTTTGGTAAAAATCAAAATATGCTTTTTTATACAATAAAAAGTGGTAAGTTGGCTCAAGAATGTATTGTACTTGAAAATTTAAACGATAAATACTCTTACTATAAAGATATTCCTTTTAATAAAAATCTTCTTTTGAGTGACAGAATAACCGTTTTAACTGATGGTAATATAAAGGTTGGTAAATAAAAAATAACATAAAATAAAAACACACGACTATGGATTCAGTAGATATAGCCAAAGAGGTAAATATAATTTCAAAAAGAGTTAATGAACAGCTTTCTGATTTTTATGAATCATTGAAAAATGATGTTGCCATGAATAAGGCAAAGGCAAAATCGGGAAAAGATAATAGTAGACAAGTAAAAGTTTGTCCAATAATTCAGCAGATAGAGCCTATGAGCGAGTCTGAAAGACAAATTGCAACTTCTACCATAGCTAATATTGAAAAAGTAGTTAAGGATAATCCAAATGAATTTGGCGGAAAAGATATTTCTGAAACAAGTTATACTGGAGGTAGCAAAGGTACTGGTGATGGAACTGGTAGAGAAACAGAATTGATTAGTGTTGGTATGCCAAAATGGATTCAAGAAATTGAAAACTCAGTTAAAGCCAAATTTAAAAGAAAAAAGAAAAGAGAGTATTTCGATGTAGAGGGTTTAGTTCGTGGCGTTACTAGGAAAAAGAAAGAAATGGGAATGAAAAGAATAGATTATGTCTATTTTATGCTTGATGTTAGTGGTTCAATGAGATGGAATACATTCAAGGGGCATAAATTATTAGATTTATTCGCATCATATATACCTCCAATGGCTAAAAGATTTGATGGTATGTGGGTTCAGGTTGATGGTCATAAAGTAATACCTACCGAGTTAAGTAAAATTGGCAAAGGTGAAATAAAATCTTTGATATTAGGCGGTGGCGGTGGTGCTGATTTTGAAGCAGCCTATAATTTTATAAAAAATGATATAGCTAAAAATGGAATTACAAATCCTGTTGTCGTTATGGCTTCTGATGCTGATGAACAATTCCGCTTTGAATTACTACCAAATACAATATTTGTAACTACAAGTAAAGGTTGGGATGGACACGCACATAAAAATGGATTAATAGCACAGGGTTTCCCTAACCCACTAAAAGGTCAAAAGGTTGTTATAATTAACATAGATTAAAGCACTATGGCTAAATCAAAACATATTACTAGATTCTCTTACTCTTTTCCTGTAAATGCAGTAGAGATTCTTTTTAAGAAAGAATTAATATCAATATATAAATCAAGAACAAGGGATGATTTTGGTTTAAATGATGATAAAAACACAAGTTTTGAATCTCTATATTTAGATAGCATGAATGATATTAGTATAAAAAGTGATGGCAAATTAAAATTTGGTAATTTTTAAGCGTGAGGATATTTAAATTAAATAGCGGTGATTTTAATTATGTTGGAAAGCATGATGTTACATCTAAAGAAACCCTTAAACAAGTTTATTTTAGCTATGGTCTTTTTTCACCCAGTTACCCTAAGAATGAGCTTAAAAAATATTTAAAACAAAATGATAATAAGCTTAAATATGGTCGAACTAATATCAATAAGAATATAACATTAGGTAAAGAGTATCAGGTTGCTAATTTGGATTCTGATATAATAGTAGGAGAGGCTTATGGTGAAAAGCAAATTTATGTAAGAATATTACTAGATAATGGTGTTACAGATGAAATTCCTCTTGATGATTTTGAACACAAAAAAATGGAAATTAAAATATTGGTTAATGATTATTATCCTACTAGGATTAATTTAAACTTACTCAGTACTAAAATACTTATGATTAATAATGATGGATATATTGATATATTTAAATAATTATATTTTAATATGAATACTTCTTATAAGTTATTTAGTAGTGATAAGTTGGTACATCAAACTTTTATACCTGAAAGCCCGTTATATCCATCGTTTGATGTTTTTTCATTTATTATTAAGTTAGGTAAAAATCACGGAAATAAGTTTGATAATAAAAGCGGTCTTTGGCAGCTATCGGATGATGGATTTGCTATTACGACTAATTTTATAATTAAGAGTAATGGTGAAATAAGATAATGAAATCAAAAAGAATTATAACTGTATTTAAGGATTCCGAGATAGTTTACATAGGAAACACTCATGCCGTTATGAAAATTCCAACTCCTAAGAACCTGTATAAAATTGAAGATAGACACTTAAAAAAAGGAGGAAAAAAGTTCGGGATAACTACAACAATTAATGAAGGATTGATGTTTTTTGGTGCTGCTAATCCTCATTTTGGGCTGATATTTAACGATAAAGGAACATTCTCTGTGTTTTAAAATTGCTGATAAATAAATGATTATCATAAATAAAATAAATCTTCTAAATAACCATAATAAGTGGATAGTATTTGCTAATAATGGTGTTAATTGGATTTATCGTATGGATGGCGACGAAGAAAGTGATGAAATTGAAGAAAGACAAAATACATTTCATTCAACAAATGTTTCTGACATTGACTACGAGGATGATTTAACGATACTTAATATAAAATACAAAGGAGTCATAACTAGGAACTCAAGGCATGATAACGGAAAGAGGATAGTAATAAGGGATAGTGGTGATATTTTTTGCAATATTATACATTGAAAATGTCAAAAAGTGTATTAATACGGGAGCTAAATAAATATAATAGTGTGTTTTTTAGAAATTCAAACCTTAAAAAACCTGCTACTAAGTTTGATTTGATGCTATATAGGTCAAAGGGCGGTATAATGGGAGATAAAAGATTGATAACAGCGACTACTGAGCATCTTCAGATTAATATTAGAAAAGGCTGGAATCATTTAATGTTTAGTGATGATGGCTCAATAACATTGTATTAGTCATTTAAATATTTATTAACACGATACAAACAATAATGGCTGTAACCATTATCAATCCTAAATAAATCAAGTAACCTTTACAACATTATTGTATAGGATAAATATCGCTCTTGATTTACTTTATTTGATTTTTAATCTTATATTTGTTCAATTATAAAACTAACGATGTCGGATAATTTAGGAATATTCAATGAAGAAGAATTTGCTGTTATGAAACCTAAACAGCAAACAACGACACCTCCACCCCCACCAAAAGACGATAAGAAAAAAAAACCTGAAGAAAAACCTGAAGATGAAAATCTTGATGAAATTCCTTTAAAGACAAAAGAGGAAATACTTGATGGATTAAAAAAAGCAGGTATCATTAAAGATGATGAAATTCCTGATGATGATTCTAATGAGCCTAAAGACGACAAGGGTAATGAAGATGGTGGTAATGAACCGAAAGATGATGAAGGTAAGGAAGATGGTGGCGAAAAGCCAACTGATGATAAGGGTACTGAGGATGGTGGTGAAAAGCCAAAGAAAAAAGGTAATAAAGGTCAGATTGAAGATATTGAGGGTGAAAAGAGGCGTGATAAAATAAAGGCTACTAGCATCATTAATAAAAAGATAAATGATTACGAGGAAGTATTAATAAAAGATGAATACGGAGTATTTAAATTACCTAATAGGGTTAAACAAACACTATTAGATGCTAAAAAAGACTTAGAAGCACTTAAAGAAAAATTATAATTAATTTATACCATTTAAAAAAATAAAAAAATGCAAGAATCAGTTAAGCTTAATGATAATGATATGATTTTGTATCTATTAAATTTAATACGATACGATATTCCAATCTTGATAGCAGGAAAATCATCAATAGGTAAGTCATATACCATGTTAGAACTTGCTAAACAATGGGGTATGCCAAATGCAGTACTTTATGTTGGTTCTGAAAAAGCAGATAACATTGAGGGTTTACCAAAACTCATTCAAAAAGATGTAGATGTAGATACAAGCGAAAGTGTATTGGAATATTTTAAGCCTTATTGGTTTCCAAAAAGTGCTTTGATTCAAGCTGCTGTCGGAAAAGGACAGGAAATATTTGATTCAAAAATAAGACCATATCTAAAAGACAATACTCAAGATTTACGTTATGAAACCATAATGGGAATTTTATTTGCTATTGGAGATATGAAGTTTGATGGTTCTAATACAACCCAAACTTTTAATTTCATTGATAAATCAAGACGAATAACCCCTAATGAAGATGTTGAACTTTTATCAAAAGAGGTTACATTTACAAGAGATTTAGTTAAAAAGGGTGAGGATATGCTAACTAAAAGTAATGAGTTATATGAATTATCATTATACCTATGTACTTTAGTTGGTCTTGGTAACTATTGGTTAATACTTGACGAATTAGATAAGGTTCAAGAGGAAGAAGCTGATAAGTTCGCACCGATGCTACACATTGTTCGTGAAAGACGTTTAAAAACTTATTCATTAAGAGAGCTTAATGATGGAAAAGGTGCTGATGTTGCCATGAATGTAATAGGCGGTTCATATCTACCAATTTACAATTCAATAAAAAATAGCTTACAAAACAATCAATCTGTACTTGATACCCGTATAATAGCTATATCAAATCAAACCAGCAACATTATAAATATTTCAGATGCTTTATTTAAGCGTTTTGTTCAGGTTGTTGTAAATGGTATTATCCAATTAAAACCAGTTGATAAAAAACTGAAGGATATTAGAGATTGCTTATATAAGATAGAAACTAGAATTGGCGGTGAGCAAGGTGATTTAAGTTTAGGTTATCTTCAGGAAATAAATCTTCAATGGCAATTTGGATTCTTACCAAGAATTTTAAATAATGGTGATACACAAGGTAATTTTATAAAACAACAATACGATACTGAGGTTGCTGATGTTTTAGCAATAGATAACGCTGATGTACGAGAGGAAAGATTAAGAGAGGTAAGAAGAAAAACAGCTTTATATAAGCTTGTTTATGATAATTTTGACGAGGATACTGAGGTTAAAGAAGATTCTGATGATGATGATAACGGAAAGCAAACAGTCCCTTCATTAGTAATGGATTGTTTAGTTGCTCAGATTACACCTACTATTGATGTTAAGGCTGAAGCAACGTCTAACCCTATGGATTTGATAAATCAATTTAAAGCAGATGGATATTCTGATGAAGATGCTGCAAAAGAGGTTTATGATACATTAATGGAAAAGTATAGACTGCTTCCTAAAGAAAAAGAAAGCAGAAGGTTAGAAATGGAAAGATTAGTTGATTATGCTTTCTCTTTCATATCACATACTGCCTATGCTGATGGTTATTCAGAAGAAAAGATTAAAAATAGTGTTCCGTATTCTCCATTAGAGATAAACAAATATTTAATTCCATTAATGATTAAGTTTACTCTTAAAGTAATTACAAAAGACGAAATATTAAGCCCTGATGTATATATATCATTCGATGATAAAGATGCTTTATTATCTCGTCATGCTGAACTTTGGGATAAATTCGCAATTCCTGAACATATTGATAAAATAAAAGGCGACCCTGATTTAACTAATAAATTATTCTACGGTGGTGAAGATAGTTTATGGGGTAGCTCAGACCTTAATGCTGATGATTTCCAAAAATCATTTGTAAATTCTTATAATTCTGCAAACGCAGAGCTATTCGATGAATTTATTGAAGCTTATCTTGATATGGATAATGATAAGAAAACTGAATTTTCTGATTTCATTGAATATATCAAAAAATATCGTTTAGCTGATATTGAAGATTTAAAGAGAAGGCAAGTAGATGGATTAAAAGTAAGAGGTGAAATATCTAAAGTACCTGCTTTAACTAAGAAATATAGAGATGCTTTTGGCGTATAATTTATAACAAAGAATTATTTCAATAAAATAACATGATAATAGATATAACACCATTTTCTGATTTTAACCTATTCTTTGCTTGGTACATGAATGTTATCAAGTCAAAGGTTGATGGATATGATGTTTCTATGGGTTCGGATGAAGTACATTTAAAATTTGGTAAATTAACTGAAGAAGAAAGGTCTTTTACCGAAAGAATGATTAGAAAAATTCAACTTATACCTAAAGGAATAGGTTTTGATAATGATGATACAATAGGGACTTTTGCTTGTTACTGGGATAAACAAAAGAAAAAAGCAATTATAAAATACCCTTCTGTTACTTACTATTGGTTGAGGTTTCCTGAAATGATTAAAGCAGCCTTTCAACATGAGATAGGTCATATTGTTAATGGGGATATTACATATAAGAGCGAACACGGTGAAGCTTATCAACAAGAACACCATCAATGTATTAATGTGTCGCAGGATGTTAGGATTAATCAAAACCTAAATTATCAAACTTTAGATTATATTAATCGTTGCTTATTCACTTTCACAAATTCTGTTACAAAATTAAATGTACCTGAACAATACTTCCCTAAATGTGGATTAAATGTTCATGCTTATAAAGGAAGGGCTACTGCTAATTTTATACATAAGAATTACCATAATATGCACCCAAAACCTCAACCAACAAAGGATGAAATGGTTTTGAAAATAGGCTCTTATGTAAAAACATTAGTTGATAAATACGGATACCCTAAAGACACTTATGGAAGAATAGTAGGAAAGACTCCAATAAGTAATGATGTTTTTGACTATACCATAGTTAAAATTACAGATGAAGAAATTGTAGCTTTAGATAAAGAAGATTATATGTTCTTTGAACAATTTAATGACCCTGCACAGAATATAATGGGTAATTATATTTTTCCTGAAAAATTTATTAAGGATAATTTAATTGGTAGTTATAAATATAATGAAGATGTAGAAGAATTAGAGGTTTTACAAAGACCTGTATCTAGTAAAATAAAGCCCGAAGTAGGAAGTATAGCATTATCAATTAAAAAAATAGGCTCTATATCCGAAGCAAATTACTCCATAATATCTAAAGTGATAGATGAAGAAAAGGGTAAATGTGTGCTTAACGAATTTACAGATGAATTACAAAAGATAATTGGTGCTGGAGATGCTGATACTTATTTTGAAAAATTAAGAATAGGTAAAGATTTATTTAACGGAAATTCTGAAGAAGGAATATTTAAGATTGATTTTGTGATTTTCCCATTATCACCAAATCCTAAAAATCCACCACCACCTCCGCCACCTGATACCAAGAATGTTGATAAACCAAAAGAAGGGGATGTTGTTCAAATTAAAAAGGGAGATAAAAAAGGTAAGTATGGTGTTATTCAAAAAATAACCGAAGATGGTGAATATGTTATAACAGAAGTTTCTGAAGAAGTAGCAAAGGCTATGGTAGCAAAAAAAGGAATTTAATATTAAAAAATATTTTTGTTAAAATGGATATAAATAAAGCAATAAGAGATTTAATTGATGCGACGATTCAAAATCCAAACGCATACAGCCAAGATGATATTAAGGGTTCGGTTGCTAATTATACTGAATGTAGTGATTTTGAATTAAGTAGTGATGATATTAAAATAGGTCTTGAAAGGATTTATAAATACTTAGATATTAATGAGCTGTCGGAGAATAAATCTTGCATAATTACTAACTCTGTTAACGGTAAAATTGCAAGAGATATTATTGAAAACATTCATATTTATTGTTTTGATAACGATTATTATTGCTCTATGGCAAGTAGAATAGTTAATAAGGAAAAAAATAAATCAGATAAGATTGAGTTCTTATTTGGTGATATTAGCCAGTTCTTTACATCTGATTTTAACTCAACATTTAACGCTGATTTTGTTATTACTTGCCCAAGTAAACATAATGAAGCTTATAAGGACTTGGATTCTGAAATGGAGTATCGTCAAATGAACTCATACGAATACTATACAAAAAGAAGTATTGAGTTTTTACAGGTAGGTGGTATTTGTTTAAGCATTGTCCCTTCGTCAATGGAAAGATATGTGGTATCAAAATTATTATCTTCTGAAAAACCTGTTTCAGTTTTAGATACTATTAAATTCAGTAAAGGCTATTCATTTATTTACATAAAAAAGATATAATATGGACTATACAAAGCTTCCTTTGAAATCAAGGAATAAAAACATTCAAACAATATCGGTTATTCTTAATACCCTTGATGGTGTTCTATTCCCAAACACTATTAAAATATGTAAAGTTGATTTAGATAGATTTAAAATGATAAATATCATTCAAAGCGAATTAGGAAACACAGAAATTAGCAAAGATGATGTTTATAAATATTGCACTTCATTTGAACAAAACCTTTAAAAAACAAATTAGTAATGGACAAAAATTTCATACAACACCAAGTATCTTCTTTTAAAGATTTAGTTGAATTATTAGAATATAATTTCATATCTGAAAATAATAGCTATAAGCTTATTGATTTGGTTAAGAACCAAATACTCGTTATGGGTAAAAGTAAGATGCCATATCTTTCGGATTTGTTATCAGAAAAATCAGGTGGTAACTCTAGTTGGTTTAGAATGAATATTTCTCCTGAATATGCTGATATATTATATAATGCAGATAATCATGAAGTTGTTTATAAAAACTTCGTTTCTCTTTACAACACATATATACTAACAGTAGGTGATTCTAAAGTAATAAACTTTGGTAGTTCTAGTGATTTATCTTTTACATCTTGGTCAAGTGGTGGAGCAAGTTTTGGAATAGACACTCAGAATATATCATATATATATAATCAAAACTTTAATAATTCAATAGAAGATAAAAACTTAAATCTTTCTCAGCAAAATATTGATAGGTACAATGGTATATCAAATGTTTTTGCTAATAGAATATCCTTCAATGAATCATCAATAGACAAAGGAAAGGGGTTTGTTTATTTTAATGAACAACTTAAATCAGTTATATTAAATCAATATGGGATTAAAGGTATAGTTCCTTTAGCTAGTAACTTTTCATTTAGACCTGATGATTCAGGTAAGCAGATTCAGTTATCTATTAGTGATTATTATAATGATAGTTATGATACATCACGTTATTTAAGTGAACTTACTGATACAACTCTATTGGCTTATAACGTTAATCTATTTAATGATTTATTAAAGCTGAGAGAAAGCGTAAAATTAAAGTCAAACTCAGAATCAGGAAATACTTATATTGATAAAATAAATAAAGAAAATTTAATAAACAATAATTATAAGTTTTATGCTTTAGCATCTTTAAAGGATAAAAACAGCTCATATATAAAAACGGCAGTAAATATTGTTTTTAATAAAGAGCAAACTGTATCAGCAGTTGTTGATGGTTATGATTTTTATTATGCCGTTATGATATTGTGTTTAATGGATTCTGATGCGACTTTTGATATTTATTTTGACCAAGATGCAGAAAGAGTTGTTCTTATAGGAAACAAAACATTGTCTGTTAAAGTTCCTAGTGGTTTTGACCAAACTACTATGAGTATTACTTATGAATATAAAGATGTTCCTTTTATTTTAACATTACCAACATTAACAGCAGATTATCCAAATGTAGTTAATGAAAACTGGATGTTCTTATATTCATCATCTACGTCTTTGAAGGAAATTATACAATTCACAAAAGAATCAGAAGATATTTCAAAAATAAAAATACCAACTGATTTTATTAATCAAAAAAATATTATTGATAAAACTCAGTTGTTTAAGATAGAAACAGTTGAGGATAAAATAAACAGCTCAAAATTAAAAGGCTCAGAGTTACTTGATAAGGTTGTAGAATATGTAGATGAATATATTCAGACTTATGCTGTTAGAAAAAAGATTGAGGAAAAAGATGAAAACGATAATGTTGTTGAAGTGTGGGAAACCTATGAAGCCGATACTAATAATGCAAGATTTAATATTAATGGAAAAACTAACTATGATTATGTTTGGAAAGTAAATGAGAAGTTTTGGAGATACAATAGGCATATATCGGTAAGAGATTTAGTTGCTTATTTTATTGCTAAAGGCGATAAGTATGAATACAGACTTTTATCATATAGAATACTTGGTGTGGATTGTTATCTTTTCAAAGAAAAACTTACTGAGCAATTACTAATAGAGGGATTATTATGCGTTGAAGATTTTGCTATTAATGTTCAAGATAAATCTATTGAGAAACCTTTAGTTTTATCATATAAATATGAATACGCAACTGGTAATTATTATAAGAAAAGAGCTAAATTAAGACGTACATCTCAGGATAAATTAGATTATATGTCTACTTATCCTATGGTTGAAAGTATTATGCTTTATTATGGTGAAGATTTAGGTGAAAATATTATACAAAATCAAATATCATTTTTGGAAAGTGATTTAGTAAGACCAAAAGAAATGATTTTTGATACTAAGGATGATAGAAGAAGATTATATTCACATCCATTAGACCCAATATTTTTAACTGAAGATAATCAATTTCTAAAAAAGAAGAACTCATTTGGTAAAGGGCTTGTTTTAAAAGAATTTAATAGCTATTTATCATCAGCAAATATTCAAAACACACAAGTTACTAGAAGTGAGTTGATGTACGGATATGTACTTAGATTGCCTGAGAGTGTGACAATTCCATTAGAATTTATAAATCAATTCAATTGTTTTAAAATATCAATATTACCAAAGGAAAGTGATTTGAATAATAAGGGAGTTGATGTGTTTGCTGTATTTGGATTGTATGATTTAAAGAACGCAAGTCCTTTATTTATTGGAGATTCTGCTAATTCAATAAGCTGTAAAGAGTATATAGCTAATAAGCCTTATGGCGGAACTATAAGTATAAGAAGAAAGCCAACTAAGGCTTCAGGTGCTTCTGATGATGGTACTTATGCTTTCAGTAAATCATTAAAATATTTGACTGATAATTCATACGATAATTTATTTGAAGGTAAATTTATTACGGATATTGAGAGAGATACTAAAAAAATACCAAAAGAAAAGAAAAAGGCAATAGTTTCTGAGATATTAATTGCATATAATACTAAACAGCCAAAGGTTATAAAGGAGGGTGATTATCAATTCAATAAGTTTATGATTGATAGGGTAGATGAAATAGATGTACTTAAAATGCAACAGATTTGGAATGAAACTTATAACTATATAATGTACCCTAAAAAAGAGGTTAAGGTTAACTATGGAGATGGTACAATATTAAAGTTAGATAATAGTAAATTCCCTATATTTATTGAACATAGTAGATTTTTTAAAGAGGAAACTACTAATGAATTTTTATTAAATAACAATCAAATAGACGGTATAAAATTCCACGTTGGTAATTATAATAGTAGTCTATTAGCACACGAAGTTGGTTTTGGTAAAACAACTACCGCAATATGTTCTTTATCTCATAATTTCCTTACTGGACAGGCAAAGAGAACAATGATTAGTGTTCCTAATCCTACCTATGTAAACTGGATTGCTGAAAGTAAGGGGCAATTATTGCCTGATGGTAAAATATCAAGAGGTTTAATTCCTCATGTAAATATTGTTGAATTAAAGAATGCAAGGAAAGATGTGTTTTTACAATATGATAAAAAGACTTTTACTCAAACAGATGGTGTAAAGAAATATACTAAGAACCAAATTGAGAATATTCATAATTTCCAAGATGTAACATCAACTATAATTAAAGAATTGACAAGGGTTGGTGATTTGTATTTCGCTGACTATGCACCTGAAGGTAAAAAAGAAAATTATTCAGACCTTATTAAGTTTATTGAAAAAGTATTCGATAAAAATTTAGTTGAATGGAGGCTTGAAGATTTCTTCAACGAATATTCTTCAAATATTATAGACGAAAAAGACAAATATGAGGATAAATTCAAAGATGAATTAAGTAAAATACAGAGTGATGAAAACGATATTGTTGATAAAATTTACACTAACAATAAAGGATTATCAAGTATTGAGGTTAATGAAGAAGTAAAGAAAACAAAAGAAAAGTATAGTGATAAAAAGGTTAAATTACTTGATAAATTAGTTAGAGAGTTTACTAATGAGATTTTATCAATAATTAAATCAAAATCACAATCTATATTTGACAGAATTGGTGTTTATCAAGAGTGCTTCTTACAGAAAAATTCATTGATTATATCTACTCACGAAGCAATTGGTCAATTAAGAGTAAAGAGAGATGTGGCATTTGCTGTTGCGGAAGAACTTAAAGATAACTTTGTATTTGGTACTGATTTATTAAAAAACCCTATCGGATTTGATAAATTAGAAATAGATTCTATAATTGTTGACGAAATACATAATTTCAATGAATTATTTGCCTATTCAAAAAGACAAATATCACAGCTTATGGCTATTCGTAAAATGAAGGGTAGAGGAACTCACAAATTAGATTTCATAAGAAGTGATTACGAAAACTTTAATTATCTATCAAATATTAGTGGTTTAAGATATGCTAAAAAAGCAAGAGGAACTAATATGAGTTCTGTAATTAAATTTAATTTATCAGCATCTTCAACAAGTTCAAAGAAAGCTACTCTTTTTGGAATATGTAAAACATTACAAAATAATTTTAGAGAAAAAAGAGCGTTGAATATAATGTTGCTTTCAGCAACTCCTTTCGTTGATGATTTATTTCAAATGATTGGTGTATTTAACATGATTAGACCATTCCAAATGCCGATTAACTTCTTCTCTAACTACTTATATCAAGATTGGGATTGGGAGAATGACCATAAGGGAGAAACTGTGTTAAAGGTTCAGACATCTGATTTTAAAAATGACGAAGCTAGAAATAACTGGATTAAATTATTCAGTCAGTTTTATACATTTGATGCTCGTATTAATGCTAATAGACCTAATAAATTTACATATCCGTTTGATTGTAAGAGTAATTCAAATCAATATGAGGATAATTGTAACTCTAATGTTTATTTAAATTTTTCAGAGGAGCAGTATAAGATTTATAAGAATATCGGACAGTTTGTTGATGGTACTCTTGGTAAAGAAAGTATTGTTAAGTCTGTACCTAATACAGTTAAGGTTTCAACAGATATTTATATTGACCCTGTTTTATTAGAAGATGTAAAAAAATATATTGATTCATCAAATGATATGTATGCTCCTGAATTAGCAGTAGTAGAATTTATTGAAAATGATTGGATGGATGTTGTTAATGACAAGAAACATCCAAATAATAAAGAAATAACAGATATTTATCTTTTATTAAAAGATGAAATTGATGCAGAGTTAGGCGAAGATGATGAAGATGATGAAGCAGAGGGAAAAGCAGATGAAGATGGTGAAACTAAGGTAGCCGATACTAATGATAAATCACAATATAGTGGTGTTGGTACAAGTGATAGTGGTACTAGAGCCTTGCAGGGTCAAGATTATGGAAAGAAATTAGCCTTATCTCCTTATATGGTAACGCCTCAAGGTGCTAAAAAAGGAGAAATTAATCCCGACCTACCTCCACTTTACGGAATGAATACTCCTGAGAATATTACTAAATCTGCTATAAATTTTGTTGAAACATCTCCTAAAATTTATTTCACAGTTAAGTCTATTGAGTGCTTAATCAAAAAGCATATTGAAAATAAAGAAGATATTTCAGGTCAGATTATTTATATGGCTTGGGGTCAAGGTTTTTGGTATGGTGGTGTTAAGTACAATGGAATGGAATTAATAAAAGCATATCTTAAAAACTCTTTAGACTTAAATAACAAATTCACTATTGAGGTAAGTGAATCATCAGGCTCGGCAGTAAAAGTTAAGTGCGGAGATGTTGAGAATTTAACAGGTGAAAAAATAGAAGCTAAGACCAAAAAGTATGTATTAGAGGAGGTTCAGATATTAAGTGGTAAAAGCCCTGACGCTTTAAGAAAAAAAGCTATATCTGACTCGTTTAATGATGGTAGAATAAAAGTACTTATTGGTTCAGGTACTATTAAAGAGGGTATAAACCTACAAGGTCAAAAGAATAGTAAAATAGTTCATGGTAACTCTACAATTTATGTTTTAACAGCAGAATATGCACCTATGGCTATGATGCAGTTAGAGGGTCGTATTTGGCGACAAGGAAATCCTCTTGAAAACGTAAGGATTGTTTACCCTTTAATTAAGAACTCTATTGATAATCACATTTATTCAAAATTAAATGAGAAAATTAAAAAAGTAAAGAATATGCTTGAAGCAGGTATTTATGATTTTAAAGAAACTCAGTTTGAGAAAGATATTGAGGGTGTTTCAATGTCATTGAATACTAATATTCAAGAAAAAATCAAGATTAAATGGAGTGCGGAAGAAAGAAAAATTGGCGAATTAATTAAAAGGATAAGTAATATTAAAGATAGGATTGTAAAAGTTAAGGATAGATATACAGAGGCAAATAGTTCAGCTATTGAATTGGTTACTGTTTATAATGCTGTGTCTAAAAGTATAGAAGATTATTATCTTGGTAAATATATTCGTGAAACATACAAGTCATTATCTGAAAAGATTAAAGAAGAAATTAAGTCTAAAAAGATAGCATTACAAGATAGACTTTCTAAAGTATATGAAAAAGATTTGCTTGAATGGCAGAAATTAAGAGATGCAAATGAAAAAATTAATGAGGAAAACGAAAAGAAAAACAAAGCAAATGAAAAACTAATTAAGGATAAGAAGGCTACTAAGATTGAAAATGTTGAATTTACAATAGGTAAGCCTTTGAAGAAAGATGATAAGTATCAACCTGATTATACTGAGATTGACTTAGATGAAGAACAAATGTTGAGAGATGCTAAAGATAAAGCGGTTGAGGTTAATACTAAAAAGCTTAACGATAATTTATTTACTAATGATGAAATACCATACATACATAAGCAGATAAATATATCAATGCCTTATAATGATATTTCATCTTCGGTTGGTAAATTATTATCTGTAATATCAATTCTTCAAGTAACTCCTATTGACAGCGATGAAATGAGAGTTGTAAATAGCTCTATTACTGTATCGGGATATTATTGGGCATTAGAAGGTAAATCTGAATATATTGATTATGCTTTTGCTAAAGTATTAAATGATAATTCAAGTACTTCCCCTACACTATCTCAAAAAATGGCAAAATCTATTAAGGATAATAATGTTAAAAACGAAAGTGGTAGCGTATTCTTGTTTAAAGATTTCTGTAAATTATTTACAAATGGTGGTGCTTACGAAAATGTAATGTCTGATTACCAATCACTTGTTAAGCCTAAATTTGATATTTCTAATATTGATAGTTTAATAATTAGTCTTAATACTGAAATATCTAATTATAACACGCAGTTAACAGAAAAGGATAAATTTGATACTAAATGGAAAGCAATTTTTGAGGCTGAAGAAGAAAAGATTCGTAAAGAAAGAGAATCGTTGACAAATATGAAGCAATTTGTATTGCTTGATGTGAATAAGTTCTGTGAAACAAATAAATTTGTTTACATGAAGGACACATTAACAAAGGAAGAAGAACAAGAAATGTTTAAAATTAAAAAATAATTGATATGAGCTTAGATAAGGATTCATTAGTAAATTTATTAGGAAGTCAAAATGCTGATTTTTTAGAAAACCAGTTTCAGCAACCATCTGAATATGCTTTTATAAATAAGTATATTAAAACATTAAAGAAAAAAATATCTGTTGCCGTATCTTTTGATAAGGTTATTAATGATGAAATAACATATAATGAATTTGAAGATTCATTAAAATCTGATGTTTCAATTAATATTAATTATAAAGGATACTTTGTTAAAGGTTCAATAACGGACAATAACTTTTATCAATTACTTTCATTCCTAAACTGTAATATAGTTCCTAGAATAAGTGGCACGGATAACGCTTTGATTTTTAATAATGAACAATATAGATTATTTGTAAATAATTTTGATTCAGAAGATAAAAATATCGCCATATTATTTAAGAAAGAATCTAAGGAAGATATGAGTATCTTATTAGGCTTATACTTCGATGATATTGAAGAAATTAAGGAAATGGATGAAACAGCTATTCTTAATTTACAAATACAGGATATTGATAGCCTAAGTTATAAAACAGAATACTCGGACTACAATACGGGTGCTAACCTTGTTGAGATTCAGGATTCACTTTATAAAACATATTCTTATAATCCAGTTGATTATCTATTGACTTTAGGTTTGATTTACCGCCTTAAACAATTAGGTTTAGACAGGTCTTATATTACCTATATAGCAACAAATAATCGTGGATTTAATATATTAAACTCAAATACACATATTAAGTTAAACCAATCTTTAATAGAATCTATTTTAGGGCTTGGATATATTGATGATGATTATTCTATAACTGAATCAGGTAGGTCTGCATTATTATTGATTAATCATATAACACCAATGAAGTCTAATAACTATGGTAATTTTTATGTGACTGTAAGTAATATTGTTAGCTCTAAACAATTGACTCAGGATAAATTAGTTTCAATAGGAATTGACAACACCTCTCTTTTTGGTATTCGTGATGAATTTTTTGTTGGTGAAAAAGCCTTAATGGGTATGTCAACTGGTATGTTCATGTCAGATATAAACTATAATTCAGGGGTTTTAAATTCAATAAATCTATTAAAAGAAGCAAAAGCTATCGGATATTTATCTAATGTTACAATATCTAACACCGAAAGCCTTGAATTTGAGATATGTCAGCAGCTATTCAATACATTTGATGATGATAGTTTGAACATTATTGGCGGTCTTGTTGCAATAAAAACATATAATTCAAAAGAAGCTATTTATGTAAATTCTTTAATTTATAAGTTAATCAATAAGACCTATGGTAACGTAACTCCTTATGTATCTAGTTCTGATTCTTCATATATAGTATTTAAAGATGATTCAGGAAACACGGTAGGGGTGATTAAATCTAAAAAATACATTTGCCAAAAAGAATTTATTGGCACACAGGATTTACAATTATTAATAAGCAAAATTAACAAGAACTATAATTCAAATGTAGTTCAAGGATTAAATATTTCTGAAAACCAACCTAATGTTATTGGTATAGGATTTATAGAGAAATCTGAATTAACATCCGAAGATTTCCAAAAGATAATGTCAGTTCCATTTAAAGAGTTAAGGTCTATTTTAGGTAATTTAAATAGAGATAATTACTTTAATGAACTTGATTTAAATGAAGCCATTGCAAGGGTTATTGTAGCAAGGAAAGGTGATTACGATAAGTTTGAAAGCGATGTTAAGGAAGAAATGGGTAAAAAACTGAAAGCACTAGAGGTTATTAATGAGTATTATACAGGAGTTGGTAATGAGGAGAAGAAAACATATTATTTTGACTTAATAGAGGCTTTTAAAAATAAAATTGATAACTTTAGATTATAATAATTATGGGACACGCAGTATTTATTGACAAAATAGGAAAGATATTCGATGGCGAGTATAACGAAGCCGTTGAGAATTATGAAATGTACAAAGACTATTCTCAGCAGGGAATAGGTCGTTTTTCTGAAAAGAATGTTTATCTTTTAGATAATGGCGGACAAATAGTTAAAAGCTTTGGGACAACAAAGTTTAAAACAGGTGGAGTTGTTGATGAAAAGATTGATGTTATTAAGAACTTCATTCTTGGTAAGAAAATAAATAAAGTAGATTTGGGTGATGATTTTTTTCTTTTAGAATCATCAGTATTGATTTATAAGAGTGAAAATGGTCAGAATCCTTTAATTACAAAAGAAAACAATGTATTTACTTTTCATAAGAGTAATTTTTCTTCAAGTGATTATATAAATTCTCTATTAGAAAAATTTAGAGATGTTTGTGTTAAGAATATAATTAAGTTTGAAGTTAAGTAATGGGTAGCTCTGTGATACATGATATTCAAATAAAAGGCTCTATTATATACCCTTATAGTGATGAAGAAAAAAAATTGAGTCATTCTAATAATGGTGCTGTAATTTATAGTGATGCAAAAAGGATACATAAAAACATTAATGATGATGGCGTAGATTCTGAATATTGGTGGTCAAAATATGATGATATTTATAGTGGTGATAAAATAAAAATACATAGTAAAAATTTTATCATAAATTTATATAGTGATGGTGATTTAATGATTGAAAAAAAATAATTAATAAATGGAAACAGTTGAAAAATTAACCGAAGAAATAAATTTACTTCTTGATTTGAGTAAAGATTTATCATTTGATTCTACCGTTATGGAAGATGCGAAGATATTGATTGATGTTAAAAATAAATCTATTATTGATATTGGTGGAAGTCCAGTTGTAATTGAGGTTAAAGATGCGGGTATTTCAGAACAGCAATTATTAGATAGAATATCGGTTCAATTAAAGGCTCTTTATCCATTCAGAAATTCTGAAAAAGCAGGTGCTAAATACAGAACATTAGATAGAATCTTCAAATTAAAATCAGGTGTTACGTTTGATGATTTTAAAGCTAAAGGAAATAAATTCTTTTATGGAGGTATGCTGAGTGCTTATGTAAACTTCGTTTTATCAAGCCTACCGAAAACTAATCAATTCTTTTATTTAAGAGAAACCCAAGATGATGTTCTTTTGAAATATACAACACCTGATAATTCGGTTTTATATCAAGTTTTGTTGCCAAATAACAACGTCGCTTACGGATTAGCGTATCCGCTTGATAAAAATACCATAATTGATTTTTATCAGGATGAAGAATTAACACAAAGTCTTAACCTAACATATTCATTTTCAGCAAGTAACAGCGAAGAAGTGTTTAATAATGAGTATAATGAGATGATGAAGTTGTTACAGGATGTTGAAAAGAAATATTATATGTAATCTTGATTAATTAATTTTGATTATATTTGTAAAATAGAGTGTAAATTAATAAACTAAAACATAAAATGGAAGCTAAAATTAAAGAATTAAAGCAGGTAATTTCTGATACAGAGGAATCGTTAAAAGACCCTTCAATCAGTTCTGATGCTGAATTAGTAACTTTGCTTAATGACGAGTTAGCAAAAGCTAAAAAAGAGCTTGAGGCTTTAGAGGCGGAAGCATCAAAGGCTATTGAGGAAGCTGAAGCAAAAGTTAAAGAAGCCGAAACTAAAGAAGAAAAAAAGGAAGCAAAAGAAGAACTTGCTGATGCTAAGAAAGATGCAAAAGAAGTAGAGAAGGTTTCTGATAAAATCGAAAAGGTTGAGGATAAGGTTGAAAAAGCTGAAAAAAAAGCTAAAGCTCATGGTAGAGCAGGTAGAGATCAAAGTCGTAAGCCATCGTCTATTCCAAAAATGCCTAAAGAAAAAGGAATAC
>Ga0138256_10000177_pt1 | contig 75109 bp, 67 predicted proteins | sample KNB2016incub_MG_FD_105486 | JGI IMG/M metagenome (GOLD analysis project Ga0138256, IMG submission 105486) | Active sludge microbial communities from wastewater in Klosterneuburg, Austria - KNB2014incub_MG | ecosystem: Engineered > WWTP > Activated sludge > Unclassified | place: Austria...
AAGTCCGTGATCTCGTAACGACGAACAGGCGGCATGCGGAACTCCTCCCGCATCGAACGGAATCAGAATTCGAGCCCGACCGGAATCCCGCCATCGCAATTTATGAGTTTATGTCCTAGGCGGGTTGAGAGGCGCCGGCAGAACTCCTCATGATCAGCCCGCCACCTCAACGCCATCTGCGTCCCCGTCATATTCGAGGGACAGGATGACCTGGCGACCGTGCATCCTGCCGAACTGGCCGTGCGCTATGACGAGCACACTTTCAAACGCATCTACGGCAATCTGAAGGGAGCAGCGCTCAAAAAAGTTCCTAACCAGCTTCAACCTCGCATCGACTGCTGAAGCGGGCGCCACGGGCATAAAGGTCGCCGACCAAGTCCATCTGCTTTGGGAACGTGCGCGGCTGCGTCTGGAAGAGCACGGGCGGGCGTGACCGACGATTACTGGGCGGAGGAGCTTGTCGGCGTCGGCCACGACCTCGATCGGATCGAGCAATCTCTGGATTCTTGTTTCGACCCGCGGTTGACGGATGTGATTGGCAAACGAGCGATCTGCTGCGCGGGCCTTCGAACCACTGACCGAGCCTTCAGAAGGTCGCGACGTGGCGGAAACGATCGTTGCTCTGATCAGAGGTGCAGTCGAGCTCACAGGCGACCCTGTACCCGTCGCTGTGGGGTCGGTGTTCCGGGTATGGAAGGAAGGTAGGATCGATGCCTACGTCTCGGCATTGTTTACCGCGAGGCTCCGCATCATCGGCCACCCCGCGAAAATCGCCGCCCGAGATGGCGAGGGAAACCTAGTTGAGCCGCCGCCCACGCCGATCGCAGCGCAACAGTGGATAGCTGTGGCACTCGACAACGAAGACGTCGCTGACTTGCTGATCTTTTTCGGCAGGGCTGACACCTGGTTCGACCTCTACAAGACGATCGAGATGGCGGAGAAGATAGAAGAGGGCGAACACGCACTCACGGCGATCTTTCCGCGCCTGAAGCTGGCCAAGACGACGGCAAACTCCCATCGACACGCGTGTCGATACCTGCGCGGCTACGTCCCGCCGACTCTACTTTCGTTCAGTGAGGCATATGAAGTGGTGCGAGACGCGGTGAGCGCAGTCCTCAAGGCCAGAACGTGAGAGTGGATAGCCGAGCCCCGAACGGCGGTCAGCTTCGCCGCCGCCGGCGGGCAGACATTAGCTGTCCTACTGCTTCCGGTCTCCGATACAGCCTCCGGAGCCGTGAAAGGCAGGTGGAAGGCAGCGCTTTCGCGCAATGCCTTCCAACCCGTCTATCTACTTGAAAGTTTTGGTGAGCCGGGCAGGAATCGAACCTGCGACCCGCTGATTAAAAGTCAGCTGCTCTACCGACTGAGCTACCGGCTCTCTCAAGAGCGGCGGAACCTAGTGTTCGATTCCGGTTGGGTCAACGTAGGAAAGGCCGCACCTCCAGTTTTTCACGGGACGATCCCAAACCCGCCCAAAACAGGGGTAGAATAAGAGATTAAGGGCGGGAAGGACGATGAAAGCGACTGGGAAACTGGGGATAATTGTGGCCGTCGGCCTTATCGCCGGGTGCACGACGGTCGTCGATAAGACCCAGGCGGGGCTCGGCGACGCGGCCATGGCGCCGCTGACCGATCTCAATCTGAGGCGGACGGAGGTCCCCGCCCTGCTCGAAGCGATCAAGTCGCCCTATGAGCCAATCTCGGTAGTGAGCTGCCAAACGATCGGCGCGGCCGTTGCCAAGCTAACGGAGATCCTTGGGCCCGATGCAGACGCTCCGGCCGGCCCTGACGCCTCGCTGGCCGACCAGGCCGGGTCCGGAGCCGCTGATCTGACCCTGAACACGGTCTCGTCGACCATGACGGACTTCATCCCGTTCCGGTCGGTGGTGCGCGAGGCTACCGGCGCGTCGGCGCATGCGCGGAGGCTGCGCGCCGCCTATGAGCGCGGTGTCGCGCGGCGAGCTTATCTCAAGGGCGTCGGCGCACAGCTGGGGTGCGCCCCGCCCGCCGCCCCTGAGCCGAACGCCGGCATCACGCCGCCGCCGAACATCGAATACCGCGGCAAGGCTCAGCCAGGCTGACCTTCTGGCGCGCGCGACCAACGACCACGCATCTCCTGACGCCACGACTCAAAGCGGCCTTCGCTGATCGCGTGGCGCATCGCCGCCATCATCGTCTGGAAGAAATCGATGTTATGCCAGGAAAGTAGCATCGGTCCGAGGTATTCGCCGGCCTTGAAAAGGTGATTCAGATAGGCCTTGGAATAGTCGCGGCTAGCTGGGCAGTTCGATGTCGGATCGATGGGCTGATCGTCTTCCGCAAACTTGGCGTTCTTGAGATTGATCGGCCCATCCCAGGTCCATGCCTGGCCGTGACGGCCTGACCGCGTGGGCAGCACGCAGTCGAACATGTCGACGCCACGTGCGACGGCTTCGACGATGTCGATCGGCTTGCCGACGCCCATCAAGTAGCGGGGGCGATCCTTCGGAAGAAGAGGCGCCGTGAGACTGATCGTGTCGCACATAGCCTCATGTCCCTCGCCCACCGCGAGACCACCGATCGCGTAGCCGTCGAACCCGGTTTCGACAACACGCTCCGCGCTTTCCTTGCGCAGGTCGCGATAGGTGGAGCCCTGCACGATGCCGAACAGCGCCTGACGATCACGCTGACCGAAATAGGCTTTCGAGCGTTCGCCCCAGCGAGCCGAGAGGCGCATCGCATTGGCGGCGGGCGCGTGTTCGCACGGATTGGCGACGCATTCGTCGAGCTGCATTGCGATGTCCGAGCCGAGCAGGTCCGACTGGATCTCGATGGAGCGCTCGGGCGAGAGGAAGTGCGAGGACCCGTCAATATGCGATCGGAACTCGACGCCCTCCTCCTTCATCTTGCGAAGCTCGGAGAGTGAGAAGACCTGGAAGCCGCCGCTGTCTGTCAGAATCGGATGCGACCAGCCCATGAAATGGTGCAATCCGCCCAGCTTATGCACTCGTTCGGCGCTGGGGCGGAGCATCAGGTGGTAGGTGTTGCCGAGAATGATGTCCGTGCCGGCCGAGCGGACGTCATCGAGGAACATCGCCTTAACGGTTCCCGCTGTGCCGACGGGCATGAAAGCAGGTGTGGCAATATCCCCGCGCGGCGTCGTGAGCCGGCCGGTGCGGGCATCGCCGTCGGAGGCGGCTATATGGAACGGGAACTCAGCCATTGGGCAACAACAGGCAGGCATCTCCATAAGAGAAGAAGCGATAGCGCTCCTTCACGGCGTGAGCATAGGCGCGTTTCATCAACTCCAGGCCCATCATCGCGCTCACGAGCATGAAGAGCGTGGATTTGGGTAGGTGGAAGTTCGTCATCAAGCCATCGGCCACGCGGAACTGGTAACCAGGCGTAATGAAGATCGCGGTATCGGCATTCATCGGCTGCAGCTCGCCCGACGCCGCCGCGCTTTCGAGGGTGCGGAGAGCAGTGGTGCCGATGGGAATGCAGCGGCCTCCGCCGGCGCGGGCCGTGACAATAGCGTCGGCTGAGTCGGGGGTAAGTTCGGCATGCTCGGCATGCATGCGGTGGCTCGCGACGTCATCCGATTTGACCGGCAGGAACGTGCCCGCATTGACGTGGAGCGTGACGTTCGCGCGCCGAATGCCGGCGGATGACAAAGCTTCGAGAAGCTGTGGCGTGAAATGGAGGCCTGCGGTAGGCGCCGCGACGGACCCGGTTTCGCGTGCGAACAGCGTCTGGTAATCGCTGGCGTCGGCCTCGTCGGCGGGGCGTTTCGAGGCGATGTAGGGCGGGATCGGCATGTCGCCCGCCGCGTCGATGGCGGCGTCGAGAACGGCGCCCGTTCGATTGAAACCAAGACGAACTTCCGCTTCTGACTTGGAAATGACTATCGCCATGAGGCCATTCGCGAAGGCGATGGTGTCGCCTTCCTTCAGTCGCTTGCCTGGGCGGGCGAAAGCCGACCATTCGAAGGGTGAGAGGCGACTGTTGAGGTTCACTTCGATCTCGACATCGCCAAGCTCCCCACGCGCGGGACGGCGGCCTAGCAAGGCGGCGCGGAGGACGCGAGTGTCGTTGGCGACGAGGATATCACCGGATTTGAGAAGTTGGGGGAGATCGCGGATAGCGCGGTCTTCAAATTGCCCTTCGCGTCCGCGGACGACGAGAAGCCGTGCGGAATCGCGTGGAATGGCCGGCCGCAGAGCGATCAGCTCTTCCGGCAGGTCGAAATCGAAGTCGGACAGCTTCATGGGGCGCCCATAGCGGGGAACAGCTTCGGGCGCCAGTCCGCCCTTGCAACGCCCGGATTCAGAGTATGGTGAAGATGGGAGGACGACACATGAACCGCATTGCTTTCGCCCTGATGCTGGCGGCTTCGGCCTGCTCGCCAGCGCAGCCCCCTGCCTCCACCCCGGCGCCTGAACCTGCGCCGGTGGCGCTCCCTACCCCCACGGATCTGAAGGCGCTGGAAGCAGCGCATGACTGGCAGCACGAGCCGGGCGAGGCGTTGAACGTGGCGTGGGTTGAGGGGGTGAAAGCGGTTATCGGCAAGCTGTCGCGACGGGCGGCGATTGATGCGGTCGAGGCGGCTGGCTTCTCGTGCATCTATGGCGAGGCGCACGAGGACTATCCGGATCCTATGGCGGTATGCTCGCGCAGCTTTGCAACGCGGGCGTGCCAGATGGACTGGGAAATTTCCTCGACCGCCGACAAGGGGATGACGACCGAAGCCGACGGCGCCTTCCGGCGCGATTGCGTTGGGATGGGTGATGACTGGCCGGACAAGGTGAAGTCGGCGATCGATGATGGGCTCGCGCCGGCTGCGGCGCCCCAATAGGCGCGCGAGCGCGGCCTCGCTGGCGAGTGAGTTGGGATTGGCTTTGGCCCGACGGCAGATCCGACTGATGTGTTGACGGATTCTATCCGCCGTGTTCCCCGCCAAGGCGGGATCGCCAGTCCTTTTGAGCAAACAGATTGCGCGAAATGCTCAGAATCCTCTCGCGATATATTGGGCTCCGACCTTCGCGGGGAACGCGAACAGGAGTTCCGCTTCCGCGTTGCTCTTAGCTCACGATTGTGAACACGCCCTCGTGCTTCAAGATGTGCTGCTTGGCTGCGCTCCTCAGCATGGGCTATCGGGCTGCCTTGGGGGACAGTGATTGTTTCCTTGGCGGCGTCTGCAAAGTCGAGAAGCGTTGGACGCGAGCATCGCGAAGACACCCAGCACAGCTGTCAGCCCAAGCTGAGGAAGCTGCGGGGTTACCAGCCCAGGGTGCGTGTGTTTGCGCCGTGTCCATGGGCGCGACTATACCCGCACGCAGCGCCCGGTAGATTCTGGAGCGCGCTGTCCCACAAATTCTCGCGCTGGTGGATTGAGCGCGAAGATTTCCGGCCGTCTTACAAGTCCGGAACGGCTCCCCCCAACTGCGTCGCGATCAGAGGCCCAGCTTCTTCAGCAGGATCTCGTTGACCGCAGCGGGGTTTGCCTTCCCGCCGCTCGCTTTCATGATCTGGCCGACGAGCCAGCCGAGGGTTTTCGGCTTCTCATGGCCGGCCGCGCGCTGGTCTGCGATTTCCTGGACCTGCTTGGGGTTGGCGGCGATCACCTCATCAATGACCTTCTCGATCGCGCCCGTATCCGTGACCTGTTTGAGGCCTTCGCGCTCGACGATGGCACCAGCGCCGTCGCCCGTGGCGATCATCTTGGCGAAAACATCTTTCGCGATCTTGCCGCTGATCGTGTTGTCGGCAATCAGCGCGATGAGCCCGCCGAGCTGGTCGGCCTTGATTGGCGACCGGCTCAGCTCGAGGCCTTCTTTATTGAGATAGCCGAACAGATCCTGCGTGACCCAGTTGGCTGCCAGGCGCGCATCCCCGCCCTTGGCGACGGCTTCGAAATAGGCCGACTTCTCCGCATCGCCCGCGAGCACGCCTGCGTCGTATTCCTTGAGTCCGTAATCCTTCACGAAGCGCGCACGCTTCTGATCGGGCAGTTCGGGCAGTTTCGCCTTGATGCTGTCGATGTATGCTCCGGTGAGCTCGAGCGGCAGAAGGTCGGGATCAGGGAAGTAACGGTAATCGTGCGCGTCTTCCTTCGAGCGCATGGAGCGCGTCTCGTCCTTATCGGCGTTGTAAAGCCGGGTTTCCTGATCGATCTTGCCACCGTCTTCGAGGATATCGATCTGGCGCCGCGCCTCGTATTCGGCGGCCATCTGGATGAAGCGGAACGAGTTAACGTTCTTGATCTCGCAGCGCGTGCCGAGATGCTTGAAGTCGCCTGATGCCTTATAGCGTTCGTAAGCGCCTGGCTTGCAGACGGAGACGTTGACGTCGGCGCGCAGGTTGCCCTTCTCCATGTCGCCATCGCAGGTGCCGAGCGCGATGAGGATGGACCGCAGCTTCTTTACATAGGCGGCGGCTTCCGCGGGTGAACGGATATCCGGTCGCGAGACGATTTCCATCAGGGCGACGCCTGAACGGTTGAGATCGACATAGGTGGCGTTGGGATCGAGATCGTGGATCGACTTCCCGGCGTCCTGCTCGAGGTGCAGGCGTTCGATACCCACCGTGAAGGTGTAGCCATCGTCGGCATCCACATCGATGGCGCCCTCGCCCACGATCGGCGATTTGAACTGTGAGATCTGATAGCCCTGCGGCAGGTCGGGATAGAAATAGTTCTTCCGGTCAAAGCGCGACCATTCGTTGATCTTCGCATTGAGACCGAGGCCGGTCTTCACCGCCTGCTCAACGCAGAACGCGTTGATCACCGGCAACATGCCGGGCATCGCCGCATCGACCAGCGAGACATTGGAGTTCGGGTCATTCCCGAAATGCGTCGAGGCGCCGGAGAACAGCTTGGAGTTGGATGCCACCTGCGCATGGACTTCGAGCCCCATGACGACTTCCCAGGCGCCGGTGCGGCCCGAAATCACGTAGGGTTTGCGGTCTGCCATGGCGTCCTCAACGGGGGTGATTTCCGGGTTCTAGCGGGGTTTTCCCGGGGCGTCACCCCGAGGTGAGAAAAGTCCGGAAAGAGTGTCGGAACGAGGCTTTGGTCTACGTCTTACAGGCAGAACAAGCAGAATCTGAACCGGGAGAAAGCCATGACGAACGACCGCACGATCCGCCTTCACCGCGTGCTGCCGACCAAGCCTGAAAAGATTTACAAGGCCTTTGTCGATGCCGACGCCAAGGCTCGGTGGCTGCCGCCGAACGGGTTCACCTGCAAGGTGCACAACTTCGATCCCAAGGTGGGCGGCGCTTACAAGATGTCCTTCGCCAACTTCACAACAGGCAACTCTCATTCGTGGACGGGCAAGTTCGTGGAACTCGTGCCTGGTGAGCGCATCGTCTACGCTGACAAGTTCGACGATCCGAACATGCCGGGCGAGATGGTGGTGACCGTGACGCTGAAGAAGGGGATGGTCGGCACGGAAGTCCGCATCGAACAGACCAATGTACCCGCCGCAATCCCGCTGGAGGCCTGCTATCTCGGCTGGCAAGAGTCGCTGGAGTATCTCGCGAAGTTGGTGACGCCCGAGATTCCCGACTAGCGCTCGGCCGGAAGCGGATCGAACGCAACGCCGATATCCGGCAGGCGGAGGGGCATGTCGTAGGCGTAGCCCTGGACGAAGTCGCAGCCGATGGCGTGGAATTCGCCGGCGACGGCCGGATCTTCGATGCCCTCGGCGGTGACCGTCATGCCGAGGCCACGGATCAGGCCGGTGAGCGCAGTGATGATGCGGCAGGCCCGGGGCTGGCGGATCATGCGGGAGAGCTTGGGGTCGAGCTTCACGCCGTCAGCCGGGATTTCGGCCAGCCAGGCGAAAGATGAATGCCCTGCCCCGAAATCGTCGAGCACGATGCCGGCGCCGGCGGCGCGGAAGGCGGCGAGCGCGCCGAGGGCGGCTTCGAAGTCGCGCAGCGCGGCTTGTTCGGTGAGCTCTACGCGGAGGGCGCCGTGCGGGAGCTTGGCGTCGCGTATGATGGCTGCGACTTCTTCGACGAGCAGCGGACGCGCGATCTCGGCGGCGGAGAGGTTTACCTGCATGAAGACGTCGTGGCCGGCGTCGCGGAGACTGGCGAGCGTATTGGCGGATTTCTCGAGCATGACGGGGGCGATGGCGGTCCAGTCGGTGTCGCCGCCGAGGCCGATGAGCGTGTCCGGGCCGACGAGTTGACCATCAGGCGCGCGGAAGCGGGCCAGCGCCTCGAAGCCGGCGACGGCCAGAGTGTCGAGACGGCGGATGGGCTGGAAGACGGGTTCGACATTGCTTTCGCCGTGGACGAGACGTGTGCCGGCTTCGGCGGGCACGATGAGGCCGCGCGCCAGGCCACGGTCATGGAAGGCGCCAAAGAAATGCGCGGGGCGGCCGTCGAGAAGCGTAACGCGAATGTCGATGGGATCGCCCGGGCGGCCGGAGCGTAGGGGCGTAGCGATGCGGACGCGGGCGAGACCATCAAACTGGGCGAGCAGCGCTTCAAGCGACCAGGCGCCGTCCAGCGTGGACAGCGGTCCGCCGGCTTCGGCGCGGATGGTGAGGACGCCGTTGACGGCGTTCCATGACCAGAGCGCGGCGCGCGCAGTAGCGGCTGACGTGTTGGCGGCAAGCTGGCTCATGTCGCCCCGGGTTAAAGTCAGGCGGAGACAAACGCTTCGGCGGCGGCAAGTCCAGCTTTTGGACCGACAGCCGATGCGATAGCCGGATTTGCCAGTGATTCCGCGGCGACCCGGCGGACGTCGTCAATTGTTACGGCTCCGATATGGCCAAGGACTTCTTCCACGCTGACGAGGCGGTTGAAGGTGAGAAGTTCGTAGGCGGCTGATCCTGCGCGGGCGGCGGGGGCTTCGGCGGACATGGCGAACTGGGCGGCAGCGACAGCCTTGGCGCGCGCGAGTTCGGCTTCAGTGGGAGCAGCGGTGGCGATGTCGGCCCAAATGGCTTGCGTGATCTTCACGACTTCGGCGGCGTCTTTCGCGTCGCAGCCGGCGTAGACCGAGATACGACCACAGTCCGAGTGCTGATCGCAGGAAGCGTCGATCGTGTAGGCAAGACCTTTCGCCTCGCGGATGTCCTGGAAGAGACGCGAGGCCATGCCGCCGCCGAAGATCTCCGCGAAGATGCGGGCGGCGAAACGATCCGGCGAGGTGGCGGACACGGAGCGGCGGGCGAGGACGAGGTGAGTCTGCTCGAGCTTGCGCTGTTCGGTGCGGATGGCGGCGGCGTTGGCGACGGGAGCGGCGGACGCCGGGCCTGGTTCGCCCTTGCGGTTGGCGAGCCAGCGGTCGACGACTTTCAGGACGGCCTCACGGTCAAAGGCGCCGGCGATTGAGACGACTGTGCGCTGGGGCGAGTAGTTGCTGGCGCCGAAGCCGACGAGATCGTCTCGGCGGATGGTGTCGAGCGTCGGTTCGGTGCCCAGGATGGGGCGGCCAAGGGGGTGGCCGGGATAGCTGGCCACTTGCGCGAGCTCGAAGACGAGATCGTCGGGCTGGTCTGCGGCCTCGCCAATTTCCTGGCGGACGACGCCCTTCTCGCGTTCGATTTCTTCCTGCGGATGGTCCGGGCCGAAGGCGAGCGCGAGAGCTACGTCGAGCATGTCAGGCGCGTCGGGGGCGAGGCAGCGAACGAAGTAGTTGGTGAGTTCGTAGCCGGTCGAAGCGTTCATGACGCCGCCGCGGGCTTCGACGGCTTCGGCAATCTCGCGGGCGTTGCGGCCAGCGGCGCTCTTGAAGGCCATGTGTTCGAGGAAGTGCGCTAGACCGTTGCGCTCGTCGGATTCGTGCCGCGCGCCAGCCGCGAGGAAGACGCCCACGGCGGATGTGCGCAGGTTTGGCATCGCGTCGAAGACGATGCGGGCGCCGTTGTGCAGTGTGATGACTTCCCGCGCGTCGTTCATTTGCCGGCTTTCGCGACGATGGCGTCGATGCGCTGCCGGACGAAATCGGCGCTCATCGGGCCGGTGTCGAATTTTTCGGGCTTCGAGGTGAATTCGTGGGCGCGGTCCGGCAGGCTGACATCGATGCCAAGCGCCTGCTTCACCGTCTTGGGGAATTTGGCGGCGTGGGCGGTGGCGAGGGTGACTACTGGGCCATCGACATGACGGCTGCGGCGGGCGGCGGCTAGGCCGACGGCGGTATGCGGGCACACGATCCAGCCGGTTTCGGCGTAGGTGCGTTTCATTTCGTCGAGCGTCTCATGGTCGTTGACGCGCTCGGCCGACAGACCCATGGAACCCAACTTCGCGGCGGCAGCTTTCGGCAACGGCGCTTCGCCAGTGTTGGCGAGCTGCGCATAGGCATTGGCGACGGCGGCGCCATCACGACCGGCCGCATCGAACAGCAGGCGCTCGAAGTTCGAGGGAAGTTGGATGTCCATCGCCGGGCTTAGCGTGGCAGCGGTCTTGCCCTTCTTCATCGGCAGGCCATCAATGAGGCGCGCCATGGCGTCGTTGGCGTTGACGGCGGCGACGACATCGAGGCTGGCGAGCAGGCCACAGCACGAGGCCACATAACCAGCCAGCGCATCGCCGAAATTGCCAGTCGGCACCACGAAGCGGATATTGCGGTCGCGGCCGAGCTGCGCCTGCGCCTGCGCAAAATAGACGCTCTGCGCCGCGATGCGCGTCCAGTTGATGGAGTTCACGGCGGCAAGGCGCGACCGGCGACGAAACTGTTCGTCAGCCAGAAGCTGTTTGAGGATCGCTTGCGTGCCGTCGAAATCGCCTTCGAGGGCGAAGTTGTGAATGTTGTCTGCGCCGGTCGCGGTCATAAACAGGCGCTGGGTGGGCGAAACGCGATTCAGTGGATGCAGGATCACCATGTCAACGTGCTTCGATCCCGCAAAAGCAGAAGCTGCAGCGCCGCCCGTATCGCCGGACGTGGCGCACAGGATCGTCATACGCTCGCCGCGCAGACCCAGGACGTGGTCGTAAAGCTGCGCGATCAGGCGCATCGCAACGTCCTTGAAGGCGAGCGTCGGGCCGTGATGCAATTCAAGCATCCAGCGGCCAGGGCCGACTTCGGCCAGCGGCGCAACTGACTGATGGGCGAACGGCTGGTAAGCGCGCACGCACATCTCGCGGATCGCTTGCTCCGGCAGGCTGGCGCCAGCGAAAGCGGACAGGACGCGCGTCGCCGTTTCAACATAGGTGGCGGTCGCGTTGGGGCGTTCGATCGTCGGGTAGGTTTCCGGGCTGAATAGGCCGCCATCCGGCGCGAGACCGATCAGGCTAGCCGACACGAAGTCGGCAGGCTCGGCATTGCCGCGGGTGGAGACGTATTTCATTCCCGGGTCGCGCCTTTGTCTTCTCGTCTGGGTCCGAAGCGCAGGCGGCCCGCCCGCGCGTGAAACACCGCGTATATCAACGCGAATGCCGCCGCCATCCCGAACCATGTCACGGCATAGCCGATATGGCTTTCCGGGGGCGTGCGGGTGAGAAAATCAGGCATTCCTGACAGAGGTGTCAGGATGAACGCCGCGTTGAGGGGGGCTGCCTTCAGCGTAGCAGCCATCAGAGTCGCGTCGAACCAGTGCCATTCATTGGTGGATGGCGAGTTCTCCGCAGCCATCAGCGGCTTGGCAGGCCAAGTCTCGACCAGATAGCGATCAGGCGACGTTCTGGGGGCCGGGGGAGGCATGCCGCCTGGCCCGCCTATGGCGAGGGGTTCGAAGCCTGTCTCGGCCAGGATGGCGCCACAGGACAGATCAACAGCCTGGAACAGGCGCCACCCCGCGGCGCCATCCGAGGCGTGCCCGAACATGCGCAGCGATGGTCCGACACCTTGGGGCGGAGCCACGACCTCCCCCGGCTTGGGCGTTTGCCCGCACAGGGCGGCTTCCGGCAGGAGGGGTTCGGCTTTGGCGGCCTGCTCGAACTGCGTGATCAGTTCCGCCTTCCAGCCGGCGCGCTGGCTCTGCCAGACGCCCAGCGCGATCAGCGCGGCCAAGGCCGGCACGGCGATAATCGTCAGGACCGGAAAAGGACGGAAATGCATCAGCCGGGTTTAGCCCCCCAATCAATTGGGGACTACTCCTGCGGATCTTGTTCGACACGGCCCTCGCCGGCCTTGTGTTTCCATTGCAGAGCGAAAAGCAGGGCTTTGACGGGGCGCAGGAAGGACATGCAGAACGCAAACGTCAGCGGCGGCCAGATCAGAACGTGGAGCCAGGCCGGCGGATGGAAAGCGAATTCGAAGAACATCGCCGACGGCACGATCAGTATCAGCGCCGCGAACATGACAAAGAAGGACGCGCCATCACCTGTGTCAGCGACGGTCAGGTCCGCGCCGCAGGCGTCGCACTGATCCTTGAAGGTGAGAAAGCCGCGGAACACCCTGCCCTCTCCGCAATTCGGGCAGCGACACTTCAGCCCGGCAGACAGTGCGGAAACGGTCATGAAGAGCTCAAAGCGACGGGGGCGCCGAAAGCGCTGGCGCTAGATACAGCACCAGATAGGCACCCACCCACACCGCTGCAACGACGACCCAGTTGAGTGCGACAACGTGGAAGCCGAGCGGCCGCTTCTTCGTCGCCACGCCAGCGATCAGCAGCACAATGGAAATGACCATCAGCGCGAAGCCGATGAAGAACTGAAAGTTGAAAGCCTGGCTCATGGCGTAGAGCAGATAGACGTTGCGGAAGCCTTCCGGGAATGATGTGTCGCCGCTCAGCCATTGGTCGGCGATGAACCAGTTGCCGCCCGCGCCAAGCCCGAGACCCAGCGCCGCCAGCCCGACGGCGAGCCAGACCCGGGATCTGGAGAACGCGAAGATCGCCCCGATTGCGGAGGCCCCAGCGCCCACCATCAACAACGTCGCCCACATGAGAGCGCCACTAGCCTGAAAGGGCGCTGCAAGCACCACCTGGCTGCCAGAGCGGAAATTGGTGGAGAGGTTGGAGAAGCCGCGGCCGCTCCAAATCTGCTGGCCGGTGACGGGCGCTTCGCCAAGATAGGGCTGGATCGCACTCACCCAAAGCGCGACGGCGATGACCTGCATGAGCAGGAAGCCGATAAGGGCCGCCTTCGTGCTCATGCTCTATCCACTAGTGGCCAGCGCCCGGCGCGCCCGAGCCCCAGACGATATGCGGGGCGACGTACACGAAGGCGAAAAGGAAAAGCCACACCACGTCAACGAAGTGCCAGTACCAGGCGGCAAATTCGAAGCCGAGATGCTTCTCCGGCTTCATGCCGCCCGCCATGAGACGGCCTAGGCAGACCATCAGCATAATCGTCCCGATGACAACGTGCGCGCCGTGGAAGCCGGTTGCCATGAAGAAGGCCGAACCGTAGATCGAGCCATCGTACGAGAAGCCAGCTTCCGAATACTCGACCACCTGGAAGGCGGTGAACGCCATGCCGAGCAGGATGGTGAGCAGCAGGCCGATCTTGGCCGACTTGCGATCCCCGACCTGCAGGGCGTGGTGCGCCCAAGTCACCGTGGTGCCCGAGAGCAGCAGGATCAGCGTGTTGATCAGCGGCAGGTGGAACGGGTCGAACGGTTTGACCCGCGCCCCATTCGTCTGCGGCACCGGCCATTCCGACCAGCCAGCAAGCCCGGGGTTGTTGGCGAGGTCAGCATGCTCGGGCAGCGCGCGAAGCTGGTGGAAGATCGCCATCTCAAAGAATTCCCAGAACCACGCGACGAAGAACATCACCTCGGAGGCGATGAACAGCACCATCCCGTAGCGCAGGGAGATCTGAACGACTTCCTTGTGATCGCCTGCTCGGCTTTCCTTGAGGACGTCGCCCCACCACCCAATGAGCACGAAGATGAGCGCGACGAGGCCCGGCAGCGGTCCCCACCAGGCGTGCTGCGGAATGAACCAGAGGCCCTTCATGTACCCAGCGCCGCCGAGCACCATCAGCAGAAGCGAGAGTGATCCGAGCAGCGGCCACGGGCTGGGTTTTACCAGGTGGTAGTCATGCTTGACGTCGCCGGCCATGGCTCCAGTCCCTCAATTCGCGCGGGAATCGGGCGACGCCCTTCCCCGCAGTCCAGTTTCTCCTACCGCTGGTCTAGTTGACCGCGGATGCGTCCTCAAGCCGCGCGGAGGCCTGAGGGCCAGTCGCGCGGAAGTAAGTGTAAGAAAGCGTGATTCCCCGCACGTCATCAGCCTGCCAGTCCTTGGCCATGTCTGGATCGACGAAAAACACGACGGGCAGCTGCACCGTCTTGCCGGGTTCGTAGGTCTGCTCCTTGAAGCAGAAGCATTCGATCTTCTTGAAATAGAGGCCGATTTTCTCGGGCACGACGTTGTAGGACGCCATGGCGCGGACCGGCTCGGACGAGGTGTTGGTCACCTCGTAATAGGCCATCATCTTCTCGCCGAGCTTGAGATCGACGAAGGGTTGGACGGCGCGGAATTTCAGCGGCGCGCGGGGGGCGACGTTGGCGTCGAACATGACGCGCACCTTGCGGTCGAGCACAGTCTTCGGGGCTTCGGTCGCAACCTGCGTGGTGCCGCCGAAACCAGTCATGCGACAGAAAGTCGAATAAAGCGGCTCAGCCGCGAAGCTGAGGCCGAGCATGCTCAGCGAGGCGCCAGATATGATCCAGGTGGTAAGGCGGGCGCGCTTGTTCATAGGTCGCGCACCAGGACATTGGCGCCTATCTTGGTCATGGTCAGCACGAAGACCACGATGACGAAGGCGAACAAGGCGATGGCGATCCACTGGCCCCGGCGCTTGCGGGCGGCGGTCTGTTCATGCGTGAGCGTGACGCGTTCGCCGGTCGGCAGGGCTTCGTGACTGTCGAAGATTGCGCCGGCGATGCCGGAACGTGCGGCGACGGGAACAACCTTTGCGGGGTCTTCCGGTTCGCCTTCCCAGTCCTTGATCTGGCCCTTGTCGAGCATCACGCGCCAGCTCCTACGACAAAGTGGAGCGGCAGCACGCGCTCAACCAGCAAGGCTGCGAACAACGCGAAGAGATAGATGATCGACACGCCGAACATCGCTTTGGCGTGGCGCATGTCGACCGGAGCATCGGCGTCGCCTGCCCGGCTTCCGAAGACGCGGATGGCGCTCCAAAGGAAAGCCGCGCCGCCAAGCGTTGCGACGACCAGATAGATCATGCCGCCGAGGCCGGTCGCGACAGGCACGAGACCGAACGGGGCGACGACAAGCGTGTAGATCAGGATCTGGCGGCGGGTTTCCGCGGCCCCGCGGGTGACAGGGAGCATCGGCACCCCGGCGCGGGCGTATTCCTTCGAGGTCCAGAGCGACAACGCCCAGAAGTGCGGCGGCGTCCAGAGGAAGATCAGGCCGAATAGGATCCAAGCGTCCGTCGGCGCATTACCCGTGGCTGCGGCCCAGCCGATCACCGGCGGGAAAGCGCCGGCGGCGCCACCGATGACGATGTTCTGCGCGGTCGAGCGCTTGAGCCACATCGTGTAGACGACGGCGTAGAAGAAGATCGAAAGAGCCAGAAGTGCGGCGGCCAGCGGCGTCGCGGCCAGCGCCATCAGCGTCACCGAGATCGCGGACATTATGAGGCCGAAGGACAGCGCATCCGTCGGCGCGATCAGGCCAGCGGGAACAGGACGCGTGACCGTACGCGCCATCAGCGCGTCAATATCTGCATCATACCACATGTTGAGCGCGCCAGCCGCGCCCGAGCCAAGCGCCACAGCGAACACGGCGACCGCGGCTGCAAACGCAGGCATGCCGACCGGCGCCGCCACGAGACCTACCAGGGCTGTGAACACAACCAGCGACATCACGCGCGGCTTCATCAGCCGCACATAATCCATCGCGCTCGCCGAGGCGGTCGGTGTGGAGGTGCTGACGATGGTCGCGTCGGACATCTGCTTTTGCGCTGCAGCCCGGACCATCCGGCCCGGGCCGCTTGCGCCCTGTTATTTGAACCGCGGAAGGTCGTTGTATTGGTGGAACGGCGGCGGAGAGGACAGCGTCCATTCCAGCGTCGTCGCCCCCTCGCCCCACGGATTGCCGCTCTCGGTAGCCTTGCGCCGGCGGACAACCGCCTCAAGAATGCCGATGAAGAACACGATCGTCGCAGCAGCTGCGATCCAGTAGCCGATCGTCGACCAGTGGTGCCATTCGCGGAACGCCACGGCGTAGTCGACGTAGCGGCGCGGCATGCCTTGCAGGCCAAGGAAGTGCTGCGGGAAGAAGATCAGGTTCGAACCAACGAACATCAGCCAGAAGTGCAGACCGCCGATGAAGCCGTTGTACTTGATGCCGAACATCTTCTCGAACCAGTAGTACCAGCCGCAGAACAGCGTGAACACGGCGCCCAGCGACAGCACGTAGTGGAAGTGCGCCACGACGTAGTAGGTGTCGTGCAGCGCGTGATCGACGCCGGCGTTGGCGAGCACGACGCCCGTGACCCCGCCCAGCGTGAAGAGGAAGATGAAGCCGATCGCCCAGAGCATCGGCACCTTGAACTCGATGGAGCCGCCCCACATCGTGGCGATCCACGAGAAAATCTTCACGCCCGTCGGAACCGCGATGACCATAGTGGCGGCCACGAAGTAGGCCTTCAGGTTCACGTTCATGCCGACCGTGTACATGTGGTGCGCCCACACGATGAAGCCGATGAAGCCGATGGCGACCATGGCGTAGGCCATCGCAAGGTAGCCGAAGATCGGCTTGCGCGAAAAGGTCGAGATCACATGGCTGACGATGCCGAAGCCAGGCAGGATCATGATGTACACTTCGGGGTGGCCGAAGAACCAGAACAGGTGCTGGAACATCACCGGGTCGCCGCCGCCCGAGACTTCGAAGAACTTCGAGCCGAAGTTACGATCCGTCAGCAACATAGTTAGCGCGCCGGCAAGAACCGGCAGGGCGAGCACGAGCAGGAAGGCCGTGATCAGAACAGACCAGGCGAACAACGGCATCTTGTGCAGCGTCATGCCCGGAGCGCGCATGTTGAGGATGGTGACGATGAAGTTGATCGCGCCAAGGATCGACGACATGCCCGCAAGGTGGAGGGAGAAGATCACAAGGTCCATCGCAAGGCCGGGGTGGCCAGTCGTGCCGGACAGCGGCGGATAAAGCACCCAGCCGCCGCCGAAGCCATTGGCACCAGCGGGGCCTGGAACGAACATCGACAACAGCAGCAAGAAGAACGAAACCGGCAACAGCCAGAACGAGATGTTGTTCATGCGCGGCATCGCCATGTCCGGCGCGCCGATCATGAGCGGAACGAACCAGTTGCCGAAGCCACCGATGAGGGCAGGCATGACCATGAAGAAGATCATGATCAAGCCGTGCATGGTGGTGATGACGTTGTAGTTGTGCTCCGAGCCGAAGAAGCCGCCGAAAGCCGTGCCATTGAACAGCTGCAGCCCCGGCTCGGCGAGTTCCGCGCGCATGAAGCCGGAGAACACGAAACCGATGATCCCTGCGCACATGGCGAACATCAGGTAAAGCGTGCCGATGTCCTTGTGGTTCGTGGAGAACAGCCAACGCGAGGGGCTGTACCACTTCGGATCGTGGTGGTCGTGCGCGTGATCGTGTCCATGGCCGTGACCGTGGTCATGACCGTGTCCGGCGGCGGTTTTTGGCTCGCTCGACATCAAACGGCTCCCTGATCCCTACTGCGCCGACGCGATTTGTGCTGGCCTCGGCCGCACCTGATCGAGATAGGCCCGTGCGGCCTCCGGCGATTCCTTGAACAGACGCTGCCACTCCACGTACTGCTGCTCGGTGACGATGCGCAGCTCAATCGGCATGTTGCTATGATCCTTGCCGCAAAGTTCCGAGCACTGGCCATAGAACACGCCCGGTTCATCGACCTTGAACCAGAGCTGGTTCAGGCGGCCTGGCATTGCGTCGACCTTCAGCATGAACTGCGGCATGGCCCAGGCGTGGATCACGTCTTTGGCCGAGATCTTGAGGCGAATGTATTTGCCAACCGGCGCGACCATCGGGTTGTTGACCGACAGCTGCGCGATGTCGCCACGAGCGGGCTTCAGCTCCAGCGACGGATCGGGGGCGCCGACTTTCAACATGCGCGATTCGACGTTGAACTCGTTGTCCGTGCCGACATTGTACGTGTAGTCCCAGAACCACATGTTCCCGTAGACTTTGATATCAACGATCTCTTCTTCCTTCGCCTGCTCGGGCAGCACGTCTTGTTCGTAGAGCAGCGGGAAGGAACCCTTGGCGATCCAGACGAGGATCAGCACAGGGATTACGGTCCAGAGAATCTCGACCAGCGTGTTGTGAGAGAACTTCTTCGGCACGGGGTTGGCGCGTTTGTTGTAGCGCACCATGACCCAGATCAGCAGCGCCGTGACGAAGATCGAGATCGCCACGATGATGATCAGCACTTCGTTGTGGAAGGCATGGATATGCTTCGCCGTCTCCGTGACCGGAGCCTGGAAGTCGATACCGCCATCATGAGGAGCTGCCCAAGCGGACCCGCCACCCAAGAGGCTGGCGGCGCTGAGCGCCCAGTATTTCCAAGCACCGCTGCGCATTTTTATGCACATCCTCCAGCCAGATGCGTGAACTCGGGGCTTTAACGTGATATGCCCCTAGTTGCCACCACTCCGTTCCGCCCCGCCGGGAGCATAGTGTCGCAGGCGGGTCGATTCGTTCGGCAGGCGCGTGGTCGCTATCAGAGGCACAAGGAATTGGGAAGATGAGCGCCCGGTTTATACTAGGGATTTCCGCATTGACCCTCATTGTCGCAGCGCCGCTGGCCGCGTCTGCACAAGGGGGCGTGACAGTGATTGGCGGCGGCGTCGCGTACGACTGCTACGAGGCCGTGGAATACGGTCGCGTACAACCGAGCCAGGCGATCGCACTTTGCGACATTGCGCTCGAAACCGAGCATCTGAGGCCCAAGGACCGCGCCGCAACTTTCACCAATCGCGGCATCCTCTACATGCGGCAGGGCAACAATATGCGCGCGCTTTCGGATTACAGGAAGACCATCGCGCTGATGCCGGAATTGAAGGAAGCCCAGGTCAATCTTGGCGCCGCGCTCTACAATCTGAAGCGTTACACTGAAGCGATGACCGCCCTGAACGAGGGGATAGAGGTCGAAGACCCCGACGCCAAAGCGATCGGTCACTACAACCGTGGTCTGACGCACGAGAAACTTGGCGACATACAATCCGCCTACGCCGATTTCCGTCGCGCTCTGGAGATCAAACCGGAGTTTGTCCAAGCGTCAAAACAGATCGCCCGGTTTACGGTCGTCCCTGCGGGTGGTTGACCCTGCGTTGCTTCGCGCTGTCATTTGGCCGCGCCGCACCCTATCTAGTGAATGTGCGTGAAACTGGCGTTTGACCGAGGTGAACCCATGACAGACCGCAGCCTTTTCGAAGACATGGGCGTCGGCGTATCGAAGGCCGCCAGCATTCTCGATGAAGCCCTGGCGGGAGCCGAGGATGGCGAGATCTACGTCGAATCCGTTCGCTCCGAGAGTTTCCTGTTCGACGACGGGCGGCTGAAGTCGGCGTCTTACGACTCAGGCCAGGGTTTTGGCCTGCGCGTGGTAGCTGGCGAGACGACCGGCTATGCGCATGCCAGCGAGATTTCCGAAGCCTCTCTCCGCCGTGCCGCAACGGCAGCTGCAACTGCAAAGCGCGGACGTTCCGCCGTGCTCGCTGTTGGCCCGACGCCGGTGAACCGGCGCCTGTATGCCGATGTCGATCCGACCGCATCGCCTGACTTCGTGACCAAGACGGGGCTTCTGGCGGAGATCGACGCTTGGTGCCGGGCGCGCGATCCCAAGGTTGTGCAGGTTTCTGTTTCGCTCGCGGGTTCACGGACCGGCGTTGAAATCATCCGGTCGGGCGGCGCGACAGTTTCCGAAGCCCGCCCGCTCGTTCGGCTGAACATCTCCGTCACGATGGAGCGGGACGGCCGTCGCGAAACCGGCTCGGCCGGCGCTGGCGGCCGCGCCGCCTATGACGAGTGGATCCAACCGGATCGCTGGAAGGCCCTTGCCGAGCGCGCGCTGCGCAAGGCCGAGATCAATCTCGACGCCATCCCCGCCCCTGCCGGCGAGATGGAAGTGGCGCTTGGGCCGGGCTGGACCGGCGTGCTGCTGCATGAAGCGGTCGGCCACGGCCTTGAAGGCGATTTCAACCGGAAGGGCTCGTCTGTCTATTCTGGTCGTATCGGCGAGCAGGTGATGGCCAAAGGCGTCACCATTGTTGACGACGGCACGATCGCCAACCGCCGCGGTTCGCTGTCATTCGACGACGAGGGCACGCAGACGCAGCGCACCGTTCTGGTCGAGGACGGCAAGCTGATCGGGTACATGCAGGACCGACAGAATGCACGCCTGATGGGCGTCGCCCCCACCGGCAATGGTCGGCGCGAAAGCTATGCCAACGTCGTCATCCCGCGCATGACCAACACCTTCATGACCGGCGGCACGCATGACCCCGAGGAGATCGTCCGCTCGATCAAGCGCGGCATCTGGGCAGTCGATTTCGGCGGCGGCCAAGTCGACATCACCAATGGCCAGTTCGTCTTTCAGTGCACCGAGGCTTATCTCGTTGAAGATGGGAAGGTCGGCCCGCCGGTGAAAAACGCCACGCTGATCGGTCACGGCCCGACGGTGATGAACAGCATCTCCATGGTCGGCAACGACTTCGCGATGGATGACGGCGTCGGCACGTGCGGCAAGAGCGGGCAGTCCGTTCCTGTCGGCGTTGGCCAGCCTTCGCTGAAGATCGACGCGATCACGGTCGGCGGCGCGGGCTAGCCACAACAAAGTTCGACATGAAACGGCCTCCCGCGCGGGAGGCCGTTTTGTTTGAGCTTGTCAACAAGACTATTTCGCCTGCTCCGCCTCGCCCATCACTTCCGGCTTCTCGTCGAAAGCGCCGTGCGCCATGTGCTTCAGGAACAAGCTGGCGACACACAGCACGGCGCCGATGGCGACGCCCCACCATCCGAGCAACCAGAACACGTCAAGCGACGATTTCAGCGCAACCTCGTTGTTGAGCGCGGCGCCGGCGATCGTCTCTGTTTCCGTGAAGCCGGCGATGATTCCGCTGAGATAGCCGGCCCACGCATTGGCCATGAACCACGTCGCCATCATCGTTGAGAGCAGATGGAAGACCGACAGCTTCGAGAAAGCGGACAGGCCGACCGGCGATACGAAGAGTTCGCCAGTCGTGTGGAGCATGTTGAGCAGGATCAGAAAGATGATCGGCACTTGGAACGCGTCGTCAGCAAAGGCCGCGCCCCAGGTCAGCATGAAGAAGCCGACGCCCACCTGAATGATGCCAAGGCCGAACTTCAGCGTCGGGTTCGGATCACGATTGCGAACACCCAACCACGTCCACAGGGCCGCAAACACCGGCGCGAACAGCAGGATGAAGCCCGAATTGAAGGACTGGGTCTGCGCCGCGTTGATGGTGAAGAAGCCATTATTAGGCAGCTGGGTGTTACGTTCGGCGAACAGGTTCAGCGACGATCCGGCCTGCTCGAAGAGCGTCCAGAATACGGTCGCGGCGACAACAAGGATCAGCGCAAGGCCCAGCCTCTGGGACTCGTGCGATGTTAGCTTGGTCATGTTCCAGAAAATGTAACCCAGAATCAAGATCGACCCGACCAGCAAGAGAATCGCGATATGAATGTGCGGCTGACTGCTAATTCCGAGAGCGCTGAGATTCTGCTCGGCGAACGCGTTGAGGCTGGCGAGAATGTCAGTCGGCGGTGACTGAACAAGCAGCCACAGGATGCCGACACTCAGGACGCCGCCAATATAGATGATGTGTTCGCGGCTGAGGCCGAATTTGACCCGCGCCGCAAGCTTCTCGGGCTCGGGCGGGTTGCCAACATTTGCAGGAAGCTGCTTGGGCCCCGGCGACCAGAACAGCAGACGCTGGCGGGTGAAGACCAGCCAGCCAAACAGCATGCCGACCCCAGCGAGTCCGAACCCGGCCCACCAGCCCACAGTCTGTCCGAGCAAGCCGCACAGTGCGCTGGCCCAGAACGAGCCAAGATTGATCCCGTAATAGTAGAGCGTGAAGCCCGGATCGCGGCGCGGATCGCCTTGCGGATATAGCTGGCCCACCATCGAGGAGATATTGCTCTTCAGGAAGCCGACGCCGACGATGATCAACGACAAGGCGAGATAGAAGATGCCGACGAACAGCGGATTGCGATCCGCGACGCCGAATGTGTAGTCGGCCTTGGCGACCACTGCGGGCAGCGTTGCGGCGGCCGGTAGGCCGGTGAAGACGAGATCGCCTGCGGGGTTCGGCGAGATCTTGCAGAGAGCCTCCGAGTCGACTTTAGCGTTGAGTTCGCAACGCATGCCCTCAACTGGCAGGTAGATGCGGCGGTCGCCCGCTCTACCCTCGACTTCGAAGCGGTATTCTGCGCCTGCGACAGTCATTGTCTGAACAGCGGGCTCGCCCTCCGCCGCCATCAGGATGTGACCGGCGACCAGCAGCAGCGCGCCGAACGCAACGGACTTCTTGGTGCCGAGATAGCGGTCAGCCAGAATGCCGCCGATCAACGGCATCAGATATACCAGTGACGTGTAGGCGCCGTACTGCGACCCCGCGAAGGAATCCGAGAACAGGAAGTGCTGCGTGAGGTAGAAGATCAGGATCGAGCGCATGCCGTAGTAGGAAAAGCGCTCCCACATCTCGGCGAAGAACAGGATGTGCAGCCCTTTGGGGTGCTGGCGCATCTGCGTGAAAACGGGGATCGCCGTCAGGACCGTTATGAGCAACCCGACAACGACGACTATGTTGAAAAAATCCATGGCCCCCTCAGCGCTCAGGCAAGCACTGAAGATCAACACGCCGCTCAAGCAGGCTCAACCCCTTGAATCGCTGCGAGCGAGCAAGGATTTGCCTCGGGACGTGAACATGTAGGTGAGCAGCCTAGCGGGGCGAGTAGATCAGCGCATCCTTGAAGGCGAGGCGCAGGTCGCGCCGCCATGGGCCATTATATAACGCCAGCAGGCGCTCGGCCGGCGTGATGCCGCTATCGGCGATCTCTTCAAGCTTGGCCAGGAATACGGTTTCGTCCTCGCCCGAGCTGTTCAGCCGATTGCGGCCCTTCAGGCCGGCGGTGGAAAGCTTCACCGCTTCCTTTGCGATCGCGTGAGCCGTTGTGTTACGAATCGGCGCCTTGAGGCCTTGCATGGGCACAGCCGAGCGAAGCGCTTGCCGCTCTGCCGCGTTCCAGTGCTTCACCAGCTCCCACGCGCCATCGAGCGCAGTCTCATCATACAGCAGCCCCACCCAGAACGCGGACAGCGCGCAAAGACTGTCTTGCGGACCGGCATCGGCGCCGCGCATTTCGAGGAAGGTCTTAAGACGAACCTCAGGGAAGATCGTCGAGAGGTGATCGTCGAAATCATCCATCGCCGGCTTCTCGCCTGGCAGTAGCGAGAGCTTGCCCGCCATGAAGTCTCGGAAGGAATGGCCCGATGCGTCGAGATACTTCCCGTCGCGGCGCGCAAAGTACATCGGCACGTCGAGCGCGTAGTCGACATACTGTTCGAAGCCGAAGCCTTCATCGAACGCGAAGGGCAGCATGCCGGTGCGATCCGGATCCGTGTCGGTCCAGACGTGCGATCGATAGGACAAGAAACCGTTCGTGCGGTCTTCTGCGAAAGGCGAATTTGCAAACAGCGCCGTCGCGATCGGCTGCAGCGCGAGGCTCACGCGCAGCTTCTTCACCATGTCGGCTTCGGATCCGAAATCGAGATTGGTCTGCACCGTACATGAGCGGAACATCATCTGCCGTCCGAGACGGCCGACCTTCTCCATGTAGGCCTTCATGATGCCATAGCGCCCCTTGGGCATCATCGGCGTTTCTTCCAACGACCACACGGGCGAGAAACCAAGGCCGAGGAAGTCGACACCCATCGGTCCGGCAATCGCCTTCGTCTCGCGCAAGTGTTCGCTGATCTCGGCGCAGGTCTCGTGAATGGTCTCAACGGGCGCACCCGACAATTCGAACTGGCCGCCCGGCTCGAGGCTCAGGCTCGCCATCCCCTTCTTGCCGCCGATGATGTGCTCGCCCTCGATGATCGGCGCCCAGCCGAACTCGCTCGACATGCCTTCTAACAGCTTGCGAATGGATGACTGACCTTCATACGGCACTGGGCGTAGCGTCTTCTCGATGAAGCCGAACTTCTCGTGCTCGGTGCCGATCCGCCAGGCTGTCTTTGGCTTGGAGCCGCCCGCAAGTCGCTCAACGAGTTCGCGTTTGTCGCGGATACGCGGCGCGTCCTCGTCGATGTCGCGAGTGGGTGTTGTCATGCAAAATGTCCCGGACCGGTCCTCACCAGCCAGATAGGTACGCCCCGATAAGTGCGCCAGCAGACGCCGTCAAATGTTCGATTTGTGAAGTAAAACTATTGCACGTTGGCTTGTTTAGCGCCGCCAGTCCCCCCGGATCGACTGCCACAAGGCAAGCGACGCAAGGGCAGCGGTTTCCGCGCGCAGGATGCGGGGACCGAGCCCGACAGGGCGAACAAAGGGAAGATCGCGCAGCTTTTTGCGCTCTGCAGGCGAGAACCCGCCCTCGGGCCCGATGAGAACCGCTGCCGGCGAATCCCCCATGGCGGCCAACACGTCAGCCATCGGCCTCGCCCGCCCGGCGTCCCCGCCCCACGGCCGGCCACCCTCATCCCCTGCCTCGTCAGCATAGATCAGCAGGCGGGACGCTACCCATTTGGCCAACAGGGTTTCCAGCTTCACGGCTTCGCGCACCAGCGGCACATCCAGGCGCTCGGTCTGCTCCGCAGCCTCGATGGCGATCCGACTCAGACGATCCACGCGTACGGTCTCGGCGTCGGTCCGTTCGGTGATAACGGGCAGAAGCTCTGCCGCGCCGAGTTCTACAGCCTTTTCGACCAGAAAATCCGTCCTCGCCTTCTTCAGCGGCGCAAACAGGAGCCACAGGTCCGGAACGGTCGCCTGTTCGCGCATCCGGTCACCCAGCAGCAGCCGCGCCGTGCTTTTGGTGACCGCCGATACGCTGGCCTCGAACTCCCCATCACGTCCATTGAACACCCGCACCGGAGCGCCCACGCCAAGCCGCAGCACGCGCGTCAGGTAGTGCGCCTGATCGCCATCGATTGGGATATCCGCGCCCACGCCAAGGTCGGGGGCGACATGAAGTCGGGGTGTCGCGCTCATGGCTCTGCGCTATATCGGGCTCGCGCCACCGTGCAAGGTATTTGGGCGCAAGGACCCGCCGTGACAGATCCCGCCGCCCCGACAGCTCCAGCCGACGCCGTGCGTGGCTCGTGGGTCGCCCACGCCCCGACGTTCGCTCGGCCTTACCTGCAGCTATCTCGCTATGATCGCCCCGCCGGATTCTGGCTGCTTGCTCTTCCGTGTCTCATAGGGCTCGCGCTGGCCCGTGCGCCACACGACTTCGTTCCGAATGACGCGTGGCTGGCCGCCCTCTTCATTGTCGGCGCGGTCGCCATGCGCGGCGCGGGCTGCACCTACAACGACATCCTCGATCGCGACATCGACGCGAAAGTGGTGCGTACCGCCCTTCGCCCTCTGCCATCTGGCGCCGTGACGATGAAGCAGGCATGGGTCTGGCTGCTGGCGCAATGCCTCGCGGGCCTCGCCGTTCTGTTGTGTCTACCAGATATGGCCAAGCTCGTCGCGCTGGGCGCCATTCCGATGGTCGCGCTCTACCCGCTGATGAAGCGCATCACTTGGTGGCCGCAGGTCTGGCTCGGTCTCACCTTCAACTGGGGAGCCCTCGTCGCCGCCGCCGCGATACAGGGCGAAATCACGCAGGCAGCCGCCCTGCTCTATGGTGCCCTGATCTTCTGGACGCTCGGTTACGACACGATCTACGCCATTCAAGATCGCGAAGACGACGCTCTCATCGGCGTAAAATCTACCGCTCTCCGCTTCGGCGAAAGCCTCAAGCCGGCCGTCGCGGTAATCTACATACTGTGCATCGCGCTTGCGGCGACCGCAGGATACGTCGCGGCAGGCTGCCATGGCGCAGCGGCTGTCGCGCCATTCGCGCTGCACCTGATCCAGCAAGCGGTTCGCCTCCAGCCCGCCCACAGCCAGCTCGCGCTCATGCTGTTCCGCGCGAACCGCGAAGCAGGCGTTCTACTGTTTGCAGGCTGGGCCTTCATAGCGGTCGCGATATAGCGGATACTCTCGGTCAGGGACGGATCTGGAGTCGTTGATGCCGGAAGAAACCACGCCGAATGGTGACAGAAAAAAGGTTCCGCCGGTGGCGTTGGCAGGCGCGGCCGTGGCGATAGGAGCGGCGCTATTCCTGCTGTTCAGCCCCAACCGGCCCGACAAGGCCAAGGCCCCGACGCCGGCGGCGGACGCAGCCGCTCAACAATCTGCTGATCCGAACTCGACAGTCGTGCAAACCGCGCAGTTCGGGCAGTCCGATCCCAATGCGCCGGCGCCGCCTATCCCGCCGCAACCCAATGGCGCCAGTGTCGTATCGCCCGACGGCGCGGCGATCAGCTTTTCGGATGAGTCGATTGCCTACAGCGCAGCTCTTCCATCCGGCCCCAGCGACGATCCCAACCTCGACTACATCCGCAAGGATGCGCTGTCCTATCTCGCCTCGAAGAAAGCCGACGCGCGCGCAACCTATGACGAGTTCAAGAAAGCCGGCGATATCCCGGCCGGCTATCCCTGGGAAGTGATGATCAAGTGGGACTACACCGCCAAGGCCGGCGACATCGTCAGCCTTTTCGGATCGGCCTATGAGTACACCGGCGGCGCGCACGGCATGACCTATCTGGACACCCACGTCGCACGCACAAATGGTCAGCAGCTTCAGGTCCCAGACATGCTTCAGGGTGGGATCACGCCCGCGCTCGTCATTGCAATCTGCGAGGCGCTAAAGGTCGTGAAGAAAGCCCGCATTGACACGGCTACAATATATGACGAGCCGGTCACCTGCGCCGGACCGGACAGCAATGTGAAGATCGAGAAGGCGAAGCTCGCCCTCGCTCCCTCCAACCAGGCGGGCAAGTTTGGCGGCATTCTGGTTTATTACGAAGCCTACGAAGTCGGCTCCTACGCCGAGGGCTCCTATGAGCTTGTTGTTCAGCAGGACGTATTCGCCGAAGACATCAAGTCTGAGTTCAAGCTCCTGTTCGGCGGAACAGCGCCGCCGATCGCTGACCCGACCTAGCGCCGGGCGCGGAAGAAGGCCTTGAGCATGGCGGAGGACTCTTCCGCCATTAGCCCGCTCTCAACCACCGGTCGCGAATGGCAGGTGGGCTGCTCGAAGAAGCGCGGGCCGTTCGCAACAGCGCCGCCCTTTTCGTCCCTCGCCCCATAGACGACCCGCCCGATGCGCGCGTGACTGATCGCTCCCGCACACATCGCACACGGCTCGAGCGTCACATAGAGCGTCAGTCCAGACAGCCGATAATTCTCAAGCTTCGCGGCCGCCGACCGCAACGCCAGTATTTCCGCGTGCCCCGTCGGATCGCTCAGATCGATCGGTTCGTTGTAAGCTTCCGCCACTATCTCGCGCGTCACGGGATCGACGATAACGGCCCCGATTGGCGCTTCTCCAGCATCAGCCGCGGTCTGCGCCAGCGCCAGCGCGCGGCGCATCATCTCAAGGTCGAAATCGTCGGCCATGCCGCCCCATAGCATTTCGGCGGCGGGATGCTAGATCGACGCCTATGCGCATCGTCGGCGGCACATTGAGGGGACGCACGTTCCGCACGCCGAATGGCCGTGATACACGGCCAACATCCGACCGTGCGCGCGAGTCCATTTTCAATATCCTTGCCCACGCCGAATGGTCGCCATCGCTTGAGGGGGTCCGCGTGATGGACGCCTTCGCCGGCTCCGGCGCGCTGGGTTTTGAGGCAATCTCGCGCGGGGCGGCTTTCTGCCTGTTCGTCGAAACGGAAGCGGCCGCCCGCGGCTGCATCCGCGACAATGTCGAGGCCTTCCAGCTCTTCGGGAACACACGCATCCATCGTCGCTCAGCGACCGACCTGGGCGCCAAGCCCGCGGGCCTCGGCGCGCCATTCGATCTCGTCTTCATGGACCCGCCCTACGCCATGAACCTTGTGCCGCCCGCGCTCGAGCAACTCCTCATCGGGCAGTGGATCACACCTGAAGGGCTCGTCGTTGCGGAAACCGGCAGCCACGAACCCGCGCTTGTTGCGCCCGGCTGGGACATGCTCGACGAGCGCACCTACGGCGCAGCGCGGGTTTCATTCCTGCGTGCGAACGCCTGACCTCTCGGCAAGGGCGAGAACGGCGACAGCACGAACGCCAGCAGCACCCCAATCAGCAACAGCTCTGTCGAGGCGCCGTGCATCAGCTGGTCCGACCGCCACACGAACAGCGCCAGCGAAGATGAGCCGCTGTCCGCTCCGGCCAGTGTGAGCGCGCCGACATTGTTGATGAAATGAAACCCGATCGCCGCCGCAAGACTCCCGGTGCGCCAGACCATCGCCAGCATCACCATGCCCATGACCGCAGCGATCACGACATAATAGACCGCGTATGTTTGGTTCTCCGGTGAATTCGCCGCGTGCATGAAACCGAAGGCGAGCGACGGCAGGAATCCCCAGACGATCGGATTGCTGAAGCGTGCTGCCAGCTGCTGTGGCAAATATCCGCGAAAGATCAGCTCTTCGCTTGCGGCCTGCATGAAGATGATGAGAGCGATCGGGCCCAACGTCAGCAGCCACGTGGCGGTCTCAAGCTCCGAACGGCGCGGCGCGTTACCCGAAACAATGCTCCAGGTCAGGCTCACTGCGAGATAGCCTGCTGCGATCGCGCAGCCGATACCGAACTGCGACATGCTGAACCTGCGGTTCCAGGCCCCGAGCGTATCGAGCTGCCGCTTGTGAAGCAGTTTCAGGACAGCCCACACGCCAATTGCAAAACCCCAGATGGTCGCCAGCGCGACGAGCAGAACAGCAACCGTCTGCGCATAACTCAACTGCGACTCGGCCATGCCGAACATCACACGGAATGAATTCGCGTCGATCAGATTGCTGCCGATGGCGATCAGGATCAGCGCAAACGTCCATATGAACCACACCACCGTGATCAGCAGCAGGCCAAGAAGCGTGCGCCATAACTGATGGCGCGGACGCGCCGCATCCACCCATTGCTGAAACGGGTGCAGGTCCGAAGCGTCGCTCATGGCAGCAGGATCGTCGCGCCGCTCGTTTTGCGGCCTTCCAGCGCGCGGTGGGCTTCACCTGAATCCTTCAGGGCAAAGCGCTGGCGCACGTCGGCTTTCACCGCGCCCGAGCGCATCGCGCCCCACAGCGCCGCAGCGCCACGCTCCAGCTCCGGCCGCGTCCCCGTGAAGCTGAACAGCGTCGGGCGTGTCATGACCAGCGAGCCGCCCTGACTGAGCCGTAAGGGCGCAACGGGATCAACCGGTCCCGACGCGTTGCCAAAGGTGATGAACCAGCCCCGCGGATGCAGCGACTTCAGGCTCGCTTCCGCCGAAGCCTTGCCGACACTGTCATAGACAACCGGCACGCCCCTGCCGCCGGTCAGCTCCTTCACGCGCGCTGCCACGTCTTCGCTGGATAGGATTGTTTCGGCACAACCGTAGGTCTTCGCCAGCTCCGCCTTCTCGGGCGTCGAGACCACGCCGATAACCCGCGCGCCCAACGCATTCGCCCACGGCGTCAGGATTGACCCCACGCCGCCAGCGGCCGCCCACACCAGTATGGTCTCGCCCGGCTGCACGCGCCTGATTTCGAAAATCAGCATCCACACCGTCAGCCCCTTGAGGAATACCGCCGCCGCCTCCTCGTCTTTCACGTAATCCGGGATCAACACCATCTTCTCGGCGGGCGCATTCCGGTGGGACGCATAACCTCCCTGCAGGCCGTTATAGACTATCCGGTCACCCACCTTCAGGCTGGTAACGCCCTCGCCCAGCGCCTCCACGACGCCAGCCGCCTCTTCCCCCAATCCCGCCGGCAGCTGGCTCGGATACAGGCCTGTGCGCTTGTAGACATCGATGAAATTGACCCCGATCGCGGTGTGCTTAAGCCGCACCTGCCCCGCGCCCGGCGGGGCAAGCTCCACCGATTCCAGCTTCATTTCCTCCGGCCCGCCATGCCTGTGGATGCGAATGACGTCTGCTGTGGAAGAGGTGGCCATGGCTAACTCACGGGGTTGCAGGGTGGCTTCGGACTCATGTCTAACCCGTCCACGGCGCGGAAACGAGCATGGCCAGTTACAAACATGGACCTGGTTGAGATAATCTGTGGCATCGACGAAGCCGGGCGAGGCCCTCTCGCCGGCCCCGTCGTCGCGGCCGCCGTCATCCTCGATAGGAAGCGCCGCATCAACGGCCTGAACGATAGCAAACAGCTGACCGAGGAACGCCGCGACGTCCTCGCCGCCCGCATCAAGGAACGCGCGATTACGTGGGGCATTGGCTGGGCCAGCTCCGAAGAGATCGATGCGGTGAACATCCGTCAGGCCAATTTCCTGGCCATGCAGCGCGCCTTCGCCCAGCTTAGCGTCAAACCGACCCACGTGCTGGTCGACGGCAACGATCCGCCGCCCATCGCCTGCCGGGTCACCTGCATCATCGGCGGCGACGCGCTGGAGAGCTGCATTTCAGCCGCCTCGATCCTCGCCAAGACCGCCCGCGACGCCCACATGGTGGAACTCTGCGCGCAGTATCCCGGCTACGGCTTTTCCCGGCACAAGGGCTATGGCGTCGCCGCGCACCTCGCAGCGTTGAAACTGCTCGGCCCGACACCCATCCATCGCCGCAGCTTCCGCCCCGTCCGCGAGGCGATGGGCATCTTCGATGATGTGATCATCGCGAAACAGCTTCCGCTGCCCGGCGTCGCAGCCTAGCGCCGTCCGAACAGCTTCTCGATATCCGCCAATTTCAGCTCGACATAAGTCGGCCGACCATGGTTGCACTGGCCGGAGTGAGGCGTCGCCTCCATCTGCCGAAGCAGCGCGTTCATCTCGTCCGCCGTCAGCCGCCGCCCCGCGCGCACCGAGCCGCGGCAGGCCATGTTGCCCATTACCTCTTCCATACGCTCCTTGAGCGCGAGACCAGCTTCGTATTCCGCGAAATCATCCGCCAGATCGCGCACCAGGCCCTTCACATTCATCTCGCCAAAGATCGCCGGCGTCGCCCGCACGGCCACTGCGCCGCGACCGAACGGCTCCACCTCCAGCCCCATCGCCAACAGCTCGTCCGCACGATCCAGCACGCGGAGCGCTTCTTCCTCGGACAGCTCCACGATCTCCGGGATCAGCAGCGCCTGACGTCGCACGCCGGAGCCGCCCATCTCCGACTTCATCCGCTCGTAGACAAGCCGTTCATGCGCCGCATGCTGGTCGACGATCACCATGCCGTCCACCGTCTGCGCAATGATGTAAGTCTCGTGCACCTGCGCCCGCGCCACGCCCAGCGGCGGCGTTTCCGCCGGCATCTCCGGCGCCGGCTCGACGCGGGCCGACGGCCCGAGTTCGAACGATGCGGGCCGATTGTCCGACATCGCCGGATAATTGTTCGTATAGTCCAACTCACCGACCACAGGTCGTGCAGGGCTCCAACTCGCCTTTGGCGCCCCCCATCGAAGCGACGACGCCACATGGCTCGTCGCCGCGCCCAGCGCAGCGCCCGCCACCGTCGTGCTCGCCCGGTGCCCCGCCGACGCCAGCGCATGGCGCAACGCGCCGATCATCAGCCCGCGGATGTTGGCGGCGTCGCGGAAGCGCACTTCTGTCTTCGCCGGATGCACGTTCACATCCACCTGCATCGGATCGAGATCGACAAACAGCACCGCCATCGGATGCCGGTCGCGCGCGAGGAAGTCCTGATACGCCGCGCGGATCACGCCCACCAGCAACCTGTCTTTCACGGGCCGCCCGTTGACGAACAGATACTGGTGCTGCGCGCTCCCCCGATTGAACGTCGGCAGGCCGGCGAACCCCGACACACGCACGCCTTCGCGTTCCGCATCGATCTCGACCGCGTTCTCGCGGAACTCCTTGCCCAGCACAGCGCCCAATCGCTTCAGCCGCGCCTCATTCCCCAGCTCGGCCGCAAGCTTGATGACCGCCCGCTCTTCCGTTTCCAGATGGAAGGCTACGTCCGGTCGCGCGAGCGCCAGACGCCGCACAGTGTCCGCGATCGCTTGCGCTTCTGACCGCTCGGTCTTCATGAATTTCAGGCGCGCGGGCGTCGCATAGAACAGATCCCGCACATCGACGCGCGTGCCATTGCTCGTCAGCCCGCTCCATGCCGCCGGTTTCGGCCCATCAACCTTCCCGGCATCCACGCCGATCTCGAACGCGCCATCGGCGTCCTTCGCGCGGCTCAGGATCGACAGCCGCGACACTGATCCGATCGATGGCAGCGCCTCACCCCGGAACCCCATCGTGCGGATGTCCAGAAGATCGACATGACCATCATCATCGGCCGCCAACTTCGACGTCGCATGCCGCTCGATCGCCAACGGCAGCTCTTCCACTGACATGCCGTGGCCATCGTCTTCGATCATCAGCCGGGTGAGGCCACCGCCCTCGATCCTTACGCGCACGGAGCGCGCGCCGGCATCGAGCGCATTCTCGATCAGCTCTTTCGCAGCCGCAGCAGGCCGCTCCACGACTTCGCCCGCCGCAATGCGGTTGACCGCGTCCGGCGGCAACCGGCGGATCCTTGCGTACGGGGGGTTCATGGCTGATTCGACCATTGGCAGACCTTAAACGCGCTCAAGGCGGCCATGAAGTACGAAAGAAAATTGCGATGCCTTACCCTGTGGGCAATTCGCGACATTGCCGCCGGGGGCACACTCGCTTTAGTTTCGCGCCTAAGAAAACAGCCTGTCCATGCGGAACAGGCATCGGAGAGGGAACTACCATGAAAGCCAGACTGGCTTTGACCTGCGTTGCTGCGGCCGCGCTAATGTCCGGCTGTGGCGGGGAGGCGCCTGCCGCCAAACCCGCCGCGGACGCCAATCTAGGCGCCGCGGCAGTCAACACAGAGCGCCTGCTCAAGGCGGACAGCGAACCGGGCTCCTGGCTCCTCACCGGCGGCAACTATCACGAGCAGCGCTATAGCCTCCTCGACCAGATCAGCGATGCGAACGTGAAGGAGCTTGGCCTCTCCTGGTATGCCGACCTCGATACAGAGCGCAGCCAGGAGGCAACCCCGGTCGTCGTCGATGGCGTGCTCTACGTCACCACCGCCTGGAGCATGGTGAAAGCCTATGACGTCAAGACCGGCACCGTGCTTTGGGAATACGACCCGAAGGTCAACCGCGCAAAAGACGCCGACGCCTGCTGCGACGTAGTGAACCGCGGTGTCGCCGCGTGGAACGGCAAGGTTTACATAGGCGCGCTCGACGGCCGTCTGATCGCGCTCGATGGCAAGACCGGCAAGGTCGTCTGGGAAACGCAAACCACTGACACAACACTGCCCTATACCATCACGGGCGTGCCTCGCATCGTGAACGGCAAGGTCATTATCGGAAACGGCGGTGCAGAGTATCGCGTCCGTGGCTACGTCACGGCATATGACTCTGAAACCGGCGAACAGGCATGGCGCTGGTGGGCCGTGCCCGGCGATCCCTCCAAGCCCTACGAACAACCGGAACTCGCTGAAGCCGCAAAAGGATGGAAGGGCGAGAACTACTGGAAGATCGGCGGCGGCGGCACTGTCTGGGACGGTATGGCCTATGACGAACAAAGCGACACGATCTATGTCGGCACCGGCAACGGCAACCCGTGGAACCAGGCCATCCGCTCGCCCGGCGGCGGCGATAACCTCTTCCTCGCTTCGATCGTCGCGCTCGATCCCAACACCGGCAAATACAAGTGGCATTATCAGACCACGCCAGGCGAGACATGGGATTATACGGCTACGCAACCCATCATGGTCGCCGACCTGAATTACCCGGAAGGCAAGCGCCGCGTCGTGATGCAGGCCCCGAAGAACGGCTTCTTCTACGTACTCGACGCGAAAGACGGAAAACTCATCTCCGCTGAAAAGTTCGGTCCGGTGACATGGGCAACCCACGTCGACCTGAAAACAGGTCGTCCTGTCGAAGTGCCCGAAGCTCGCTACGAGATCACCGGCAAAGCCGTCATCGTGCAGCCCACTGCCGCTGGCCATCACAACTGGCATCCGATGGCGTTCAGCCCCGAAACCGGCCTCATCTATATTCCGGTGCAAATCGCAGCGGCGTCCTTCGCCGGCATCAAAAATTTCAAGATCAACCTGGAAGGCAGAAACACCGGCACTGAATTCGGCGCTGGCGCCTCTCTCTGTGCCGTTCCCGGCGCCAAGTGCGGCAATATCGAAAGCTACATCCTTGCCTGGGATCCGGTGAAGGCGAAGGAAGTCTGGCGTATCCCGAACGTGGCTTACGGTTCGTCGGGCGTTCTCGCCACGTCCGGCAATCTTATCTTCGCCGGCAACCACAATGGCGAGTTCAACGCCTACAACGCCACAACCGGCGAGAAACTCTGGACCGCACCAACGCAAGCTCGCGTCGTCGCCGCGCCAGCCACCTACACTGTCGACGGACAGCAAGAGATCGCCATCCTGACTGGCGCCCGCGGCCTGCCTACAGGTCAGAAGCGCATCAGCCCGTACAGCGGCAACAACTCCCGCCTGATGGTGTTCCGCGCGGGCGGTACGGGTGCGCTGCCAGCCGAAATGCCGCCGGCCGATCCCAACAAGCTGACTGTGACCATCAATCCGCCCCTGCTCACTGGCGACACCGAGACGGTGTTCGCAGGCGAGCAGGCCTTCACCGCCAACTGCGCCGTCTGCCACGGCCCGGCGGCCGTCCCCGGTGCTGGCTCGACCGCTCCGGATTTGCGCTATTCGGCCATTCTGCCCTTCGCCGGCTCTTGGAACGCGACGGTGCGTGATGGCGACCTTGCTCAGCGCGGCATGCCGGCATGGGCTGCTACGCTGCCGATGGAAACCACCAACGCGATCCGCCAGTACGTAATCAAGCGCGCGAATGACGAGAAGGCAGCGCAGGAAGCGGCGGTCGCCGCCGCCCACGCAACGAAGCCGTGATGAAACCGGGAAGGCGACCAGCCTAGTTTGGCCGTCTTCCCAACCATCGCGAATACCGGACTCTCCCGATCAACTGCAGACCAACATGCCGCGCACGGCAGTCATTGCCGCCCGCACCCACTCGCTTTAGCTTCGCGCCCGAAAAAGCTGTCCATCCATACGGAAAAGGACCGCTGGGGAGAGAGGGAATTCCACATGAAGGCCAATCTGGCTTCGATCTGCGTTGCCGCCGCGGCGCTGATGTCTGCCTGCAGCGGTGAAGCGCCTGCGCCGGAAAGCGCGGCTTCGACAAACGCCCAAGGTGCTGCTGCTGTGAACGCGGAGCGGCTGCTGAATGCCGACAAGGAGCCCGGCTCCTGGCTCACAGCAGGTCGCACCTATGAAGAGCAGCGCTACAGCCCGCTCGATCAGATCAACGACACGAACGTCAAAGAGCTCGGCCTCTCCTGGTATGCCGACATCGACACCGAGCGCGGTCAGGAAGCCACGCCCGTCATCGTCGACGGCGTGATGTATCTCACCACTGCATGGAGCATGGTGAAGGCCTACGACATCAAGACAGGCGCCAAGCTCTGGGAGTACGATCCCGACGTCCGCAAGAACAAGGCGGCTGACGCCTGCTGCGACGTGGTCAATCGCGGCGTGGCCGCGTGGAACGGCAAGATCTATCTGGGCGCGCTCGACGGCCGTCTGATCGCGCTCGATGGCAAGACCGGCAAGCTGGTGTGGGAGAAGCAGACCACCGACACCAACCTGCCCTACACAATCACAGGCGTCCCGAGGATCATCAAGGGCAAGGTCATCATAGGCAATGGCGGCGCCGAATATCGCGTGCGCGGCTACGTGACTGCCTACGACGCTGAGACCGGTGAACAGGCTTGGCGCTGGTGGTCAGTGCCGGGCGACCCGTCCAAGCCCTACGAACAACCCGAGCTTGCGGAAGCAGCCAAGGGCTGGAAAGGCGACTTCTACTGGAAGATCGGCGGCGGCGGCACGGTCTGGGACGGCATGGCCTACGACGCCGCTCTCGACACGATCTATGTCGGCACGGGTAACGGAAACCCGTGGAACCAGTCGATCCGTTCGCCGGGCGGCGGCGATAACCTCTTCCTCGCCTCGATCGTCGCGCTTGATCCCAACACCGGCAAGTACAAGTGGCACTACCAGACGACGCCAGGCGAGACTTGGGACTACACCGCCACACAGCCCATCATGCTCGCCGATCTGAATTATCCGGAAGGCAAGCGCCGCGTCGTGATGCAGGCGCCGAAGAATGGCTTCTTCTACGTTCTCGACGCCAAGGACGGCAAACTCATCTCGGCTGAGAAGTTTGCTCCGCTCACCTGGGCGACCCACGTCGACATGACCACCGGCCGACCCGTTGAAATCCCGGAAGCGCGTTATGAAGTGACGGGCAAACCGCACATTGTCGCGCCGGCCGCTCTGGGCATGCACAACTGGCATCCGATGGCGTTCAACCAGGAGACAGGCTACGTCTACATTCCGGTTCAGGTTTCGGCCAACTCATACGCCGGTCCGAAAGAGTTCAAGCTCAACCTGGAAGGCACGAACACCGGCACCGACTTCTCCGGCGGCGCGGCTCTCTGTGCAGCTCCGGGAGCGAAATGCGGCAACATTGAAAGTTACATCCTCGCTTGGGATCCGGTGAAGGCGAAGGAAGTCTGGCGCGTGCCGAACGAGGTCTACGGCTCGAGCGGAATCCTTGCTACGTCGGGTAACCTGATCTTCTCCGGCAACCACAAGGGCGAATTCAACGCTTACAACGCGACCACGGGCGAGAAGCTCTGGACTGCGCCGACGCAGGCCCGCGTCGTCGCCGCCCCGTCAACCTTCATGGCCGACGGCAAGCAGAAAATCGCCCTCCTCGTCGGCGCCCGGGGCCTACCGGACAACCAGATCCGGACGAACGCTTACAGCGCCAACAACTCACGCCTTCTGGTGTTCCAGGCCGGCGGTGAAGCCAAGTTGCCGACCGAGATGCCGGCGATTGACCCCGCCAAGCTCGGCGTGCGCATCGATCCGCCGCTGCTCACTGCCAACAACGAAACAGTGTTCGCGGGTGAACAGGCATACGCCGCCAATTGCGCTATGTGCCACGGCCCGAACGCCGTACCGGGCGCCGGCTCGATCGCTCCGGACCTGCGTTACTCAGGCCTGCTCCCGATCCGCAACGGCTGGAACCCCACCGTCCGCGGCGGCGATCGCGCCCAGCGCGGAATGCCGGCCTTCGAAGCTGTCCTGCCTGTGGAGACCACCGACGCGATCCTCGCTTACGTCATCAAGCGCGCGAACGACGAGAAGGCTGAACAGGAAGCTGCTCTGAAGAAGAGCCAGTGATTGGAAACGGGAAGCCGGTCTATCTGACCGGCTTCCCGACCATCACGAACGTGAAGTTCTCAGGCTTCATGTAGGTCGCGGCGACGCGCTTCACGTCATCCAGCGTTACTGCCTGGAAATAGCTATTGCGGCGTTCAACATAATCGGCCGGCATGCCGTCCTGAAGGAAGCCGATCAGGTTCTGCGCAATCTTGGTATTGCTATCGAACGCCAGCGGGAAAGCCCCCGTAATGAAAGCTTTCGCGTCCGCTAGCTCGTCTGTCGTCGGACCTTCGCGGCCCAGCCGCGCGATGTTCTCGCGGATCAGCGTCACCACTTCATCCGCCTTGTCGTTCATCGTCGAACTCGACCCTGTCCAACGCCAGAAATGCGGCTGGATGCTCAGCCCCGTGCCGATGCCATAGGTCAGCCCGCGCTTCTCGCGGATTTCGTCGGTCAACCGCGAGGAAAACGCGCCGCCGCCGAGAATATAGTTCAGCACATAGGCCGCATAAAAATCCGGGTCCTCGCGCCTGACGCCAGGCCCGGAGAACAGGATCAGCGTCTGCGGCTGCGGAAGTTCCTTCACCACGGGCTCAGCCAGCGGGGGGCGGGCCTGCGCATCAGGAACAACCGGCAACACTGATGTCGCCGGGAGCGATCCGAACACCTCGTCCAGCTTCGGCTTCAGCTCCTCAGCCGCAATGTCGCCGACAACGACGACCTTCAACCGATCCTTCGTCATCAGTTGCGCCATGAGCTTGCGTGCATCCGCCTTCTGGATCGCACTAACAGTCGCCTCTGTCGCCACGGTCGCGTAGGGGTGTCCTGAGATCAGCGCGGCGTTCATCGCTTTGCTGGCCACCGCCTTGGGATTTGTCTCGTCGTCTTGCAGCCCCACGATCATCTCGCGCTTGGCCCGCCCAAACGGCTCATCGTCAAACCGCAGGTCGGAAAACGCCAACCGGACCATGTCGAAGCTCTCGTCAGCCGTCTCCTTCAGCGTGGTCATCCCGCAATTCGTCCAGTCGGCCCAGACGCCGCACGCGAACTTCATGTTGAGGTCTTCCATCCGCGCGCCATAGGCGGACGTATCCATGTCTCCCGCGCCCTCATTCATCATGTAGGCCAGCACCCATCCGATGCCTCGCATCTCCGGCGGCTCGACCGAGGCCCCGCCCTGCCAGGTCCACTCCATCGAAATCATCGGCACGAAACTTTCAGACACCAGCCACGCCGTGATCCCGCCCGGCGACGTCACCACCTGCACGTCAGCCAGAGACGACCGGCTCGCGCCGATAACCGCCACAGGCGCCTGCGTCGCGCAACCGGCCAGCGCCAGCGCCAGCACCGATCCCGCCAGCCGCCTCATCGCGGCGCCTCCGGCACTAGCAGCGCGTCGACATGGTTCACGCCCGCCAGATACTTGTTCAGCACGCGCACAACATCCGCCGCCGTCACGGCGCGGATGCGCTCATCCCAGCCTTCGATATGCTCCAGCGTTTGCCCAGCCGTCAGCCGTTCGCCATACCATTCGGCCATGCTCATCTGGTTGTCGCGCGCGAAGATCGCAGACGCCGCGATCATATCTTTGGCGCGCTTCAGTTCTTCCGTAGTCGGCCCCTCGCGCAAGAAGCGTGTCGTCACGTCCATGGCCGCCGCCTCGATCCCTTCGATCGCCACGCCCGGCGCCGGGGTCGCGCTGATGGCGGCATAGCCGCGCCCTTCCATTTCCATGGAATAGCCCATGCTCATCACCGCCTGGCCCTGCTCGTTCAACTCGCGATAGAGCCGGCTGACACGCCCGCCGCCGAGAATCTCCATCCCGACCTGAAGCGCCTCCGCATCCGGATCGCCCATCGCCACGCCCAACCAGTAACGCGACCAGCTCGCCTGGCTCACCTTCGGATCCGCGTGCGAAATCTCGACCGACTTCGCCAGCGGCCGCACCCGCGGCCATTTCCGCACTTTCAAATCGCCCCGGCGTGGAACGGCGCCATAGATCTGCTCCGCCAGGGGCTTCAGCTCTGCGGCCGTCATGTCGCCCGCAACCACCAGGATCGCATTCTCCGGCCCATACCAGGTGCGATACCAGTCTACGGCATCATCGCGTGACAGCTTCGCCAGCTCGTCCATATGGCCAATAATCGGGATAGCGTAAGGATGCCCGGCATACAGCTCCGCATACACCTTTTCGTCGAGCTCCGCCGCGGGGCTGGACTCAACATTCTGCCGCCGCTCTTCGCGTACGACGTTCAGTTCCGGGATCACTTCTGCTTCGTCGAGCTTGAGGTGAACCATCCGGTCCGCCTCCATCCGCATCATCTGCGGCAGACGGTCCTTGGCGATGCGGAAATGATAGACGGTATAGTCGAACGAGGTGGCGGCGTTGTCCTGCCCGCCATTGCGCGCCACGATCTTCGAGAACTCGCCGGCCGGAATCTTGTCTGTCGCCTTGAACATCAGGTGTTCGAGAAAATGCGCGAGCCCGGACTTACCCGCCACCTCATCAGCCGACCCGACACGATACCACAGCATGTGCGTCACCACCGGCGCGCGATGGTCCGGCAGAACCACAGCCGTCATACCGTTGGAAAGCCTGAATGTCTCGGGCTTCCACACTGCCTCGGTCTGGGCCGACGCCGGCAAGGCGATCAGCGCAACCGTGGCCGCAACCAGGGCCGCGATGCTGCGAACAATGCGCGACGTCGCCAGCCGCTTCGTCAGGATCAAAGCCCCGGAAGCTTGCTGGTTTGTTTGGGCTGGATGACGACCTTGCCGCCGCCGGTCAGTTCCTTCAGCCCCTCTTCCCGCAAGCGAAGGCGCTCCGCCTCAGCGGCGGGGTCAAGCAGCGGCTCGGTCGACGCATCCTTGCCGAAGTTCAAGATTGTGTCGGCGAAGTTGCGGCTCTTGCGCAGGATCTGAGCGTTGTCATAGTCGACCGCGCTGCGCACCGAGCGGTCCACGGCATCGCCGCCGGCCTGCTTGATGAAAAGCTTCTCGCCCTCACTGGCGTTCTGAGCGTAGTCGGCGCCAAACACGGCAATGCGCGCCTGGGTCTCGCTTGAAAGCTCTTGCGGACGCGAGGTGCCCGGAGCAGGCGGGCGCAGGTTGAATTCCGGCGGCACGGTCAGCGGCGCCTTGCGCACCACACGGAACTCGTCCGGAGTGGTCATCGAGCTGCAAGCGGTCGCGCCCGTGGCGGCGATAGCGGCAAGGCTCAGCAATGCGATACGCTTCACGAAATTCTCCTGTGCGGCTATTGCCGGCTCCGGCCCCTTCTAACCTGCCGTTTTGCGCCCGGCCAGAAGCTGATCCAGCAGCAATGCGGCGGCCCCAAGGCTGATCGAGGCGTCTGCCACGTTGAAAATCCAAGGGAAACCGACCTTCCAGCCGCCAATCTCCAGGCCGAACCAGGGGCCTGAAAAGTCAATGAAATCGACCACCGCGCCAAAAAGCGCCCGGTCGATCAGGTTTCCAACAGCCCCGCCCACGACCATGGCCAGCGCCAGCGCCGTCATCCGCCGTTCTGCGCGGAACAGCCACAGGGTAAAGCCCAAAGCGATCGCCCCGATCAGCACGAACAGCCCCCAACGGGCGAGTCCCTCGGCCTGCATTACGCCGAAGCTGACCCCCCGATTCCAGGTCATGGAGAAGTCCAGGACGGACGACATTTCGACTTTCCCGCACAGCACATTATCCTGCAGGCAGTTCATCGCGTTGAGCGCCGGCGTCGCGAGCACCCAGGCCTTGGTCAGCTGGTCCAGCGCGACAATGCCGATGATCAGCGGGATGCCCCAGCGCCACTCGCGGGTCATCTTCTCACGCGACAGCCAGTCCATCGTAACGGCCATGTTTTTTCCCTAGAGACCACGGTATTCACGCACGGCCGCGGCGTCCCGCGGTGTGATATCCGGAAACGCCGGATCAGCGCTCGACGGGGCGAAGTATTTCCACGACCGCGCGCACTTCTTCCAGTCGTCCGGCACACGAACGCTGATAACATTGACAGAAGAGCTGTCGGCGTCGGCGCTCAGCTTGGCGTCCGACGTGATAAAGATTTCCGCCGCATCCTCGCCGGCGAAGGCATCAAGATCAGCCTTGACGCCAATCTTTACATCCACCGCCGCTTCGAGCGACGAACCGATCCGCTTCTCGCGGCGCTCAACCTCAAGCGCCTCCGTCACAGATTTGCGAACGCGGAAGATTGCTTCCCACTTCGCGGCGACGCCCGGATCAAGCCATCCCTCCGGTGTTTTCGGAAACTGCTGCAGATGCACCGAGCCGTTGCCTGGATGACGCTGCTCCCACGCTTCTTCGCAGGTGAACACCATCACCGGCGCAAACCAGATCGTCAGGCGCGTGAACACCTCGTCCATCACCGTCCGGCACGCACGACGGCGCAGCGACGACGGCGCGTCGCAATAAAGACTGTCCTTGCGGATGTCGAAATACACCGCCGAGAGATCAACGACGCAGAAATTGACCAGCGCATGGAACGCCACCTTGAAGTCGAACCCGAGGCACGCCTCGGTGACGATCTTGTCGAGTTCCGCCAGCCGATGGAGAACCCAGCGCTCCAGCCCCGGCATATCCTTCAGCTCAACGCGTTCTTTCTCCGAGAAGTTGTCAAGCGCGCCGAGCAGATACCGCATCGTGTTGCGCAGCTTGCGGTAGATGTCGCTGTTGGCGTTGAACAGGTTCCATCCAAAGCTCGGATCATCGCCATAGTCAGATGACGCGACCCAGATGCGAAGGATGTCCGCGCCGAACTTGTCGCAGACTTCCATCGGCGAGATCACGTTGCCGAGCGACTTCGACATCTTCTCGCCGTCCTCGGCCTGCACGAAGCCGTGCGTGACGATGCCGTCGTAAGGCGCCCGTCCGCGCGTGGCGCAGCTTTCCAGTAGCGAAGACTGGAACCAGCCGCGATGCTGGTCCGAGCCTTCGAGATAGATGTCCGCCGGCCATTTCAGCCCGCGATCTTCCAGCGTGAAGGCGTGCGTGGTTCCTGAGTCAAACCACACATCGAGAATGTCGTTGATCTTTTCGTACTTTGACGCGTCGTATTTGGCGCCAAGAAAGCCAGCCGACTCCCCGCCAAACCAGGCATCGGCGCCAGCCTTCTCGACTGCCGCTACGATCCGGTTATTCACATCCGGGTCATTCAGGATCTCACCCGTCTCGCGGTCAACGAACAACGTCAGCGGCACACCCCACGCGCGCTGGCGCGAGATCAGCCAGTCCGGCCGCTCCTCGACCATCGCGCGAATGCGCTGCCGTCCACGCTCCGGTGTGAACGTCGTCGCATCGATCGCCGCCAACGACAGCTCGCGCAGCGTCTTGCCTTCCTTGCCTCTGAAATGCGTCAGCGGCCGGTCCATCGCAATGAACCATTGCGGCGTCCCCCGCCGGATCACCGGCGCCTTTGATCGCCAAGAGTGCGCATCGCGCAGCGTGGTCACCCCACGCGCCAGCAGCGCCCCCGCCTCGATCAGCTTATCCATCACGGCCTTGTTCGCCGGCCCATCCTGCCCGCGTTTCTTGCCCTCAATCTGGATGATCTCCAGCCCCTCAAAGCCGGGGCACACCTTGGTGTAGCGCCCGAACTCATCGACCGTATTCGGGATGGACACATCGATGCCACGCGCTGCAAGCGCCTTGGCGTTCGCCATCCAGACTTCGTAGTCATCCTCGCCATGGCTCGGCGCCGTATGCACGAACCCCGTACCCGTATCATCGCTCACATGCGAGCCAGCGAGCATCGGCACGTCATACGTATAGCCGAATGCACTCAACGGATGCGCCAGCGTTATCGCCTGCAGTTGAGCCGCGCTGACATCGCTTATGCGCTTCCAGCTGCCGGCCTTCGCCGCTTTCATCACGCTCTCGGCGAGCTTGTCGGCAAGGATTAACCTGTCGCCCGGCTTGATCCACGGCTCGAACGCCAGTCCCTGCTCAAGCGTTTCGCACTCATAAACGCCGTACGCGATCTCCGGGTTGAACGATACGGCTCGGTTCGCCGGGATCGTCCACGGCGTCGTCGTCCAGATGACGACGCTAGCATTCATCACGCCGCCCGACTTCGCTGGAAATCTCACCCAGATCACCGACGCCTTGCGATCGGCGTACTCGATCTCCGCCTCGGCCAGCGCCGTCTGTTCCACCGGGCTCCACATCACGGGTTTGGCGCCGCGCTTCAGCTGCCCGCTCATCGCGACCTTCAGGAACTCCTTCACGGTGGCCGCTTCCGACGAATACGCCATCGTCAGGTAGGGATCGTTCCAGTTTCCCGCCCCCCCCAGCCGCTTGAACTCGGTCCGCTGGATGTCGATCCACTTCTGCGCATAGGCCCGGCACGAGGCGCGAAACTCCGCCATCGGCACGTCGCGCTTCTGCTTGCCCGCCGCCCGGAACTCTTCTTCCACCTTCCACTCGATCGGAAGGCCATGACAGTCCCAGCCCGGAATATAGTCAGCATCGAACCCGGTCATCTGTCGCGTGCGCACGACAAGGTCCTTCAGGATCTTGTTCATCGCCGTGCCTATATGGATGTGCCCGTTCGCATAGGGCGGCCCGTCGTGCAGCATGAACGCCTTCGCCCCCCGCGCCTTCGCATCCGCACGCAGCTTCTCGTAGAGGCCCTCGGCCTCCCACTTCGCCAGCCGCACCGGCTCTTGCTGAGGCAGCCCCCCGCGCATCGGGAAGTCGGTCTTCGGAAGGAAAAGCGCGTCCTTGTAAGGGTTCGCCGAGTCGTCTTTTTCAGGTTTACTCATGGTGGGCGTCGCTTTGAACTGATTGCCGCTAATCTGGCTGGCGTGGACGGATACGACATACCCGGCGGTAAACGCGTTAAACCGCGTCCGCCGGGCCCATAATTCGAAGGCTCGCAACCCGTTTCATGGTGAGGCTCATAGCAGCGGCGGCCTCGCCCCGGCAAGGACGCCCCGCGCCTCCGCCACATCCTGCTTCATGGCGACCACCAGCTCTTCCAGCCCGCCAAACTCGACTTCGGGCCGCAGGAATTTCACGAACGCCGTATGCAGCCGCTTGCCGTAAAGGTTACCGGTAAAGTCGAACACCACCACTTCAAGCAGAGCATCCCGCTCGCCCGTGGTCGGCGTCCGCCCGAAATTCGCAACTCCCGGTCGCCATGACGTCGCCCCGTCCTCCCGCGCCCATACCGCATAGACCCCGTGCAGCGGATGCACGATCTCGCCCAGCTGCATGTTGGCCGTCGGAAAGCCCAGCTTCCGTCCGCGCTTCTCGCCATGCTCCACGATCGCATCGACGATCCACGGCCCGCCTAGCGCCGCAGTCGCCGCCGCCATGTCGCCCCGCTCAAGCGTCTCGCGCACCCGCGACGACGACACCTTCACCCCGTCACCCTTCACCTCAGCGACGATCTTCACCTCGAAGCCCAACTCCGCTCCGATCCGCTGCAGTGACGCCGCATCGCCCATCCGCCCCCTGCCGAAGCGGAAGTCGAATCCCACGCTCACGGACGACGCGCCGATCTCGTCCACGATCACGCGCTTGCAGAATTCCTTGTCCGTCATCGCCGCCATCACAGCGTCGAACCGCAGCAGGTGAACTTCTTCTACGCCAACCGCATCCAGCGCGATCTCGCGCCGCCGCGGCGTCATCAGCCTGAAAGGCGGCGCGTCCGGCTGGAAGAACCTGCGCGGCGGCGGCTCGAACGTCGCCACGCCCAGCTTCACGCCAAGCCGATTCGCCGCCTCGCGCGCGCTTTCGATAACCGCGCGATGTCCTGCGTGCAGTCCGTCAAAATTGCCCAGCGCGATTGCGGCGCCCTTGGCCATCTTGTGCTATTCAGCGTTGCCGGACGGCACCATCACCTTGGCCTCGCCCTTCATCACGATCTTGCCGTCCACTTCGCCTTTCACGGCGAGCGTCACGCGGCAGCCGCGCTCGACCATCTCGGTCACTTCCGCCGTCGACGTCACCGTGTCGCCGATGCGCACCGGCCGCACGAATTTCAGGTTCAACTCCATGAACACGGCGCCGGGCCCCGGCAGGTCATTCCCAAGGATCGCCGAGATATAAGACGCCGTCAGCGCGCCATGCGCGATCCGCCCCTTGAACTGGGTGGTCTTGGCGTAGTCCTCATCCATGTGCAGCGGATTGTAGTCGCCAGATACGCGCGCGAAATCGATCACGTCCTGTTCGGACACGGTATTCTGGATGGCGACCTGCATCCCCACCGCCAGGTCCGCGAACGTCTTGCCCTGTTTCATACGTCAGCCCTTATAACCCGAATCCGGTGTCCCGCCCGTGCAACGCGGTCCCATAATGCATAGCGCCGGCAAGTGGGAACCGTTTCCCGTCAAACCGGCGCTTTCGACCAAGAATCTGGCGCAAAACCGCGCCCGAGCCGCCGCTCTAGGCTAAGCCGCGTTCGCGTTCACCAACTATTTGGCGTCTTCTCTTCTATTTGCCATTAGCAACATATTCAGGCCACAGGAATCGGCGCCCTCGGCATGAAGGATACGGGCGCCGCCACCAACGGCGCCGACCAGCGCGCCAGAACCGACCGGCCCGGAAGCGGGCGTATACTCCGACCCATCTACGAGCAGTCGCAGCTCATCTTCTGGATACTCTGGCGGCTCCGTCCAGCAATGGCGGTGGAGAAGAACCTCGTCGATCATCCGCTTGGGCTTTGCCCTCTTTGCAGGCAAGGCAACCCTCGAGGCAATGGCGGCAGATTCCGCTCACTGCACCATCATCGCCGCAACAGCCGACGCCCACGCCAAGCTCGACCTTATGATTTGTCTCCGCGCCTGCGAGTTCGCCGGCGTCCAGCCCCGCAGCCGCGGCTTCGAGCCTACCTTCACCAGCACCGGCTCACGCCGCACGCCCGAGAACTGCCAGCGCAGCTTCCCCCCGTCTCGGAACACGCTTCGACGACCGCGAGCGCCTCGCCCATCTCGCGCCGCCACGCCTACCATCCCAGCTCCGGCATCGCCCACTTGGCGCTCACACCATCTGCAGCCAATATCTTTTCCGCCGACGCCAGGAACGCGTCCCCCGCCCCCATCGCATGACCATGAATGCCGCCGCCGATGAACAGCGCATCGATCCCCCGTCGGTTCGCGCCCAGCACATCCGTCGCCGGCCCGTCGCCGATCGCGAGCGTCCGTCCAAGTGAAATCACCCTGCCCGCCAGCTGCGCCACGCGCTCGGACGCCAGCCGGTAGATCGGCTCATCCGGCTTGCCCGGCGAGATCACCTTCCCGCCTTCTTCCCGGTAGATCTTCGCCAGTGACCCCGCCGACCAGATCAGCTTGTCGCCCTGCCGGAACACGACATCGGGATTGGCGCAGATCATCGGAAGCCCCCGCTGCGCCAGCCGCTTCAGCTCCTCGCGATAAGGTTCCGGCGTCCCATCGGGATACTCCCGCAGGCTGGTGCAGCAGATCACAGTCGCCACCTCGGGATCATCGCTGAACTCCAGCGGCAGCCCGGCATAAACCCCGAAATCCTCATCCAGCCCGATCCGATAAACCGGCCCCGGCCCCTGCCGCTTCAACTCATTCCGGGTCGCATCCCCCGACGCGATCACATCGTCAAAACAATCCATCGGCACGCCGAACTTCGGAAACAGCCGCGTCACGCGCTCCTTGGGCACGGGCGCATTCGTGATCAGAACCACCGGCCCGCGCGTCTCCCTGAATGTTTTCAGAGCGACGCAAGCGTCAGCAAACGCCTCGCGCCCGTTGTGGACCACGCCCCACACATCGCAGAGGATCGCGTCGTAATCGGCGGCGATTTTGGAAAGCCCGGGCAGCAGCGCGACGGAGCTCACGCCCTACATCGCCGCGGCGGAAACACGCCGCACGAAATCCGGCGGCGGGGCAGTCTCGTCCTGCAGCGTGCCTTTGATCGGGCGCGGCGCGCCGAACACATGACCTTGGCCGAACGGAATCTCGAACTCGAGAACTTCGATAACGGACTTCTCGGTCTCCATCTTCTCGGCGATCAGGTCGATGCCATAACGCACGAACACTGCCGGCACATCTTCGGCAGCGATGTCTCGCGTGATCGAAGAGATCGGCCGCTCGCCGCCCGGGGTGAGCTCTTCGAGCAGACGCTCGACATTCACCTTCACAAACTTCACGCCAGCAGCCTGAAGCTGCGGCAGGTCGAAGTTGAGCCCGTCGCCCTTGTCCAGCGAGAAGCGGAAGCCAAGCTCTTTTAGCTTGCTCATATTCTTCATGGCCGTTTCGGAACGCTGATTGAACTGGCGCACGCCCAGCTCGAAGATCATCGCATGCGCCAGGTCGCGGTTCTCGCGCATAAACTCGAGGAAGGGTGGGAAGAACAGCTCGTCTTCCAGCGACGCCATCGAGATATTGCAGAACACGCCGATCCGGCGATCCCGCTCCGAAAGCCGCCGCACGATCTGAACGCAGCGGAACAAAAGCATATTGTCGATCACGCCCAGCAGGTTGGCCCGCTCGGCCGCCCCAAGGAATTCCGCCGGCATGATGACCTGGCCGTTGGCCCGGCGCAGACGGGTGAAGCCCTCATAAAAGCAGGTCCGGCGCTGCGGCAGGTTCACGATCGCCTGCAGATGCAGGTCCACCCGGTTCTCGCGCAGCGCTTCCTTCACGGCGTCCAGCACCGAGGCGCCGTCGATCGGCGTATCGGCCGGCGCGGCGCGAACGGACTGGAGACGGGTCTCGAACTTCTTCGAGAGATTCTGGATCATCCCCTCGAGGCCGCGCATCTCGTTGAGAATCGTTTCGCGACGCTGGGCGATCTCGCGCTCGAACGAGGCTTTCAGTTCGGTCGCATGCTGTTCGTTCTGCGCCACGCGCGAGGTCAGTTTGCGAATCTCTTGCTTGATCTCGAACAGGTCTTTCTCTTTGACCCCGCCGCTGGTGCGCGAAATGGCCATGTGCAGCTGGATCATCGCCAGGGCAGAGGTCGCGCCAATGATTCCCGCCGTGACCGACGGCACGATGCCGTTCACGTACAGCGCAACTGCGCCGACAACTGACGCAGTAATGTACACAAGCGCCAGCATGATGTGGGCGATGGCAGGCATTGTAACCGGAGCAGCCCCTCAGGTTGCGGACTTTCGTGTCCACGAGATTGTTTCTGTTGGCATCCGCGACGAATGACAAGTCACGAGTGTAGCGGCGCTGAGGCGCATCGGCGATCCGCCTTCGAAAGCATCAGGCAGCGAAGCACTTCAATGTCGGCTCCGCCAACCCTGATTTCCCTATCTTTGCGGCATCGCCAAGCAACATGTGATCTATGCTCATGTGGTCTTTCGGACACATGCGTCGGGTCTCGAGCAGGTGTTCTGTCTTCTCAAGTAGACAGTGACCGAAGACTTGCCTCTAGATCGCCACAATCGAACGCGCCGGCCTCGGGGAGCTTCTGGGACGAAGCAAAGGCCGGTGACGGGGGCGACCGGGGAGCGCGGGGTTCTGACTCGGGTCAGGACCCCGCCTGTTTTTCAGCCCCTTGTTTTTTATTGATTATTTTATCCTGCTGGCCGCAATACGGGTTTCCCGGCCGAAAGGTCGATCACTGATCCCGGCCCGCCGACCATAGCTCCGCCAGTCTTTTCGGTTACCAGCACCTGCCGCCACGCCGCCAGCGACCCGGGAATCATGGCCGAGGGCTGCAGGGGGCTCAGCAGGATCGCATCGAACCGCGCCTGCCCGGCGGCTTCGAGGACATCTTTCACTGGCAGACACGAATCGGCCGGGCCCTGCAGCAGCTGCGGCGAGCCAGCGGCCAGAATACTGGCCGCGCTGCGTGTTCCGCGGGCAGCCGAAACGATTTCCGCCGGCCTTGCCCGGCAACCGGCAATCACAAGAGACTTGCCCTCAAAATCGATGCGGTAGACGCGCCCCTCGCCCAGCTCACGCCCGCCAAACGCGCGGATACTCACCACGCCTGAGTCGAAGACCACCAGGCCTTCGAGGCCCTGATCTTCCTTGTCAGTTCCAACCTCGAGCCGGACGCCGGGCTCGGCCGCCAGCAGCAGGTTGACCCCGTCGACCACGGGCACCATGCCCGCCGGCCCATAGACCTTGAGCCGGTCGCGACGCCCGGCCGCTAGGCTCGCCCGCGATACGCCCGGCAGGCCCGCCACCGAATCCAGCGTCAAATCAGACAGGATGATCGCATCGAGATCCGCCCGCATCAGTCCGCGCGCAGCCAGTCCTTCAGCGGCGCCTTCGCCCGCGCCGACCAGGATCGCGAGGCCGCCGGCTTCGACCAGAACGCATGGCCCGCCTGCGCAGACGGTCGCCCGGAATGCTTCCGCATTGGCCGGATTGGCTCGCGCGGCAGTGGTGCGCTCCCTGGCGGCCTTAAGAAAGCTGTCGATCGTCGCGCCCGGCCGGTTCAGCACCAGCAGCACACCGCCGATGATCGCGACCACAGCCAGCGTCACGAACAAAAGAATGTCGCGCCGCACCTGCACTCAGCCGATCCGTGTTTGCGCAACTTCCTGCGCGATGATCGTCTCGATTGCGCCGAGCCGCTCGACCTCGACCTTCACGGTGTCTCCTACCTTCAAGAATTTCGGCGGCGTAAACGCTACGCCAACCCCAGCTGGCGTGCCGGTAAAGATCAAGTCGCCCGGTTCGAGCGCGAAGGCTTTGGTGACGTGTTCGATCTGCTGGGCGAGATCGAAGATCATCTCACCCGTATTGCCATTCTGCCGCAGCTCGCCGTTCACCCAGCACTTCAGGCTCATCTTCGAGATATCGCCCGCCTCATCCGGCGTGGTGATCCAAGGCCCCACGGGCGCGTGCGTATCGAAGCCCTTGCCCATGATCATGGTCTGTGTCGCGCGCTGCCAGTCGCGCACCGAGAAGTCACATCCCGTCATGTAGCCCGCGACGATTTCATGCGCCCGCTCACGCGGAACATGCCGGCCGCGCTTGCCGATCAGCGCAACCAGTTCAACCTCATAATCCAGCGCCGTCGATACCGCCGGCATCAGAACCGGATCAAAGGGACCGTGAACGGACGAAGCCTGCTTGTTGAACCACATCTGCGTCGTCGGCGCGTCACGCCCGGTTTCCTTCGCATGATCGTGATAGTTGAGCCCGATGCCGAGAATTTTCCCCGGCCGATTTACCGGACAGTTCAGTTTTGCGTTCGCCAACGGAATGCGTGGCGCCGTTCTGGCCGCGCGCTCGACAATTTCGATACCGGCCTGTCCGGCAGCCAGAATATCCACAGGATTGGGCGAGAGGTAAGGCAAGACTTTCCGCAGGTCCGCCACCTCCTCCCCGATCACGAGTCCGACGCCGGTTCCGGAAGTGGCTTCAAAAACACACAGCCTCATGACTTGCCTCGATCAATTCTGCGCCGGGACATTGGACCCGGTCGACGTGTATGGATAGGTACTTCGAGTTCAGTTCGGGATGTGTAGTTCATGGCGATCGCCGCTGAGGTCCAGCGCATTCGCGACGTTTTCAGCGCGACGACCGACATCAGGGTCCCGCCTTTCCAGCGCAGCTACGCCTGGGAGGACGAAGAAACGGAAATCCTGATCAAGGACTTGCTCGACGCCTTCCGGCACAACACCGTCTACTTCCTCGGCGCAATTGTCGTCATCCGCCCCCGGAACAGGGGGCCATCCGACGTGGTAGATGGTCAGCAACGCCTGACGACCCTCACCATTATCCTCGCCGTGCTGCGCGACCTGTCGCCCTCGACGGACGAGCAGGCCCTGATCCACACCATGATCGGGCATGAGACGATGGGCATGATGTTCGGCGGCGGACACCGCTGGCGCATCACGCTGAACACGGCCGACACGCCGTTCTTCCGCGAGAATGTGCAGGAACGGAAAGCCACACGCCGACAGGAAAACATTCGCGCGCTTGCGAATGGCGGCGTCTCCGAAAGCCAGTCGCGCCTCGCAGCGGCGGTGAACCAGATGTACGATTACCTGTCGGACATGGCCGACGAGGAGCGTTCGCGCTTTGCGCAATGGCTGCTCGACGAAGTGACGATGGTTCGCGTGCGCGTGTCCGAATATTCGGTCGCCTACAAGGTCTTCCAGTCGCTCAACCATCGCGGCAAACCGCTGTCCGACCACGACATCCTGAAGTCGGCCCTGTTTGAGCGTGCGGGCTTCAGCGTGGAAGAGGCGCGCGAGCAAGCGGAGCGCTGGAACACTTACACGCTCCGTCTTGGCGATCGCGGCTTCGGCGACATGCTGAAACAGGTGCGTTCGATCTATGACCGTGAAAGCGCCGGCGACATGGTGACGGACCTGATCGCGGCCATCATTCCGCGCGGCGGTTTCCGGACGTTCCTGGGCGAACAGCTGCCGCGTTTCGTCAATGCCTACGACGCGGTGGTCAACGGCAACACGGGCGGCAACAATCTTGGGCCGGAAGCGCTGCGGCGTATCTGTTATCTTCGTTCAGTGCACCATGAGAGCTGGCGGGCGCCGGCGATCGCCTTCCTCGTCGATCATGCGCACAGTACCGAACAGGCGGATCGCTTCTTCTGGGCGCTCGATCGCCTCGCCTACACCCTGCAGTATTCAGTGAAGGATCGCGAGTATCGCCACAAGCGCTATCGTCGCGTGCTTGATGCGATGGACAAGCCGGGGGTGCTGTTCGATTCCGACTCGCCGCTTGATCTAACCGGGCGGGAAAAATCCGACCTGATCGAGCGGCTGCGCGGCCGCTTCCCGAACTTCAAGCAGCGCCGCGCGCTGTTAATGCGGATTTCGGCCAGCGCCGAAGGCGGCATCGCACTCGATCCGAAGACCGATTGCACAGTGGAACACATCCTACCCCGCACGCCGTCGAAGGGTTCCGAATGGTATGAGGAATGGTCGAAGGCCCGCGACCGCGAAGAACTCACCGAATGCATCGGCAATTTCACGTTGCTGACTCACGCCGAAAACCAGGAAGCTGACCGCAAGTCGTTCAACGACAAGCTCGCCATCTATTTCCGCAGTGGCGAACCCTCCTACGCCTACAGCAACGACCTGAAGAACCGCACGCGGTGGACGCCGGAGGACGTTCGCGTCCGCCGCGACGCCTTGATCCAGCGCCTGGCGCAGGATTGGGGCCTGTAGGTTCAGCCTTCCGTGGGGTTAGTTGGATAGCTGCGTTGACCCACCGGCTACGGCGCGTCACCTTCTCTCAAAATAGCCGGTCACATCCGGCCACCGGGGAGAAACGCATATGACTCGCATGAATGCAGGTATCTGCCGCAAGCTGCTCGTTGCAACCGCCCTCGCTACCAGTCTGTTCGCGTCAGGTTGCGCTGTGATGGAGAGCGTGACGGGAGCGACGTCTCCGCATTCGCAGATCGCGCGGGATCTCGGGATGCCGACTGCGAACCCCGAGACTGTCGGATTCTCGACTGCCGGGCTCGACGCCCTAACCGCTGAATTCCGCGCGTTGGTCGATCAGCAAAAACTCGCCGGCGTGACCACGCTGGTCGCGCGCCATGGCAAGGTCGTGCACTTCGACACTTACGGCAAACAGGACGCTTCCAAAGAAGCTCCGCTGCGTCCCGACAGCATTTTCCGCATCGCGTCGATGACCAAGCCGATCGCTGGCCTTGCGATGATGCAGCTTTGGGAACAAGGCAAGTGGAAGCTCAGCGATCCGGTGTCGAAATTCATTCCGGAGTTCGCAAATCTTCAGGTCAAGAAGCCCGGCGGGGGAACAGAGCCCCAGCGTTCGCCGATGACCATGGCGCAGCTGATGAGCCACTCGGCCGGCTTCGGCGTCAGCGCGGTTTATGAAGAGAGCAATCTCGCCGCAACCGATCTGCAAGGCATGATCGACAAGCTGAAGACGCTGCCGCTGGAAACGCAGCCCGGCACCAACTGGGACTATGGTCCGAGCGTCAACATCCAGGGCTACATCATCGAGAAACTTTCGGGGCAGTCGCTCGACGTCTATTTCGACGAGCACATCTTCAGGCCACTGGCCATGGTCGACACAGGCTTCTGGACGCCACAGGAGAAAGCCAGCCGCGTCGTCGCCATCCACACTTACGATAACGCCGGGAAGATCAAGGGACCTGACGAAAACCGGATCACTAGGACCAAGCCCGCCTTCCTCGGAGCATCCGGCGGTTTGTCGTCCACGGCAGAAGATTACTGGCGTTTTGCCCAAGCGATGCTCAATGGCGGCCAGCTCGACGGCAAGCGCGTGCTCAGGGAAGAGACCGTCAAGCTGATGCGAACGAACGTCCTGCCGTCCACAGCAAAGGTCGACCTCTACGGCCCGAGCCAGGAAGGCATCGGCTTCGGCATGGACTTCGCCATCGTGATGGATCCACAGCGCGCCGGCACGCCGCAGGGCCTCAACACCTTCTACTGGGGCGGCGCTTTCGGAACGTGGTTCTGGATCGATCCGACCAATGATCTGGTCTTCGTCGGCATGATCCAGAACCTGAACGGCTCGGCGCCCACGGGCGGCACACCACGCACGCGCGTTATCTCGCCTCGCCTGACCTACGCTGCGTTGGAGCATCCCGAGACATGAGCGAGCCTACCCTCGATCAGGACCCCGAACTCGCAAATCGCCTTGCATGGATCACGAAAGTGCGCGGCCTGCATCGCAACAAGCGCGTGATTGGCTTTGCGGGGATCATTGCAGGCGCAGGCATGCTGCTGTGGTGGAAAATGACTCCCGTGGCGCCCGACTGGGCGATGTGGGCCGGCGGCGGCATTCTCGCCTTGAGCTGGCTCGTTTTTGTCTTCGTGATCTACGACCGCTGGCGTTACGTGAAAAACAACCCGTACAAGCCGGGTTGATCCCCACAATGCGAAAACGGCCGCTTCGGAAAGCGGCCGTTTCACCAACAGCCCAAGACGTGGACTGGCCTATTAGAGTGCGCGGCGGCCGCGGAACATTCCGACAAGAGCCAGAAGCACGACGGCGCCTACGGTCGAGACCAGAAGGCTGCCCCAGAACCCAGCGAAACCGATGTTGAGCGCACTCGCGATAAACGCGCCGAGGAATGCGCCGACGACGCCGACAATAAGATTGGTGACTAGGCCGTGTTGGCGACCCATAACTTGCTCAGCGATCCAGCCGGCGAGAATGCCGATGATCACCGCGCCAATAATCGAGACTTCATTCATGACGCTACTCCGTTGCTGGTGTTGCAACGTGAGGCGGACCGATGGGTTCCGGATTTACTGCCTTAACGGCGGCGGGCCTTGACCTTGATCCAGGCCAGCACCTGCTCGCGGCGGCGAAGGGCGTAGTAGAACATACCGCCATTGGCGCCTGCGATTGCCAACACCAAGAGTTCGTAGGCGCTCATCCCATCTTCCCTGCAATTTCCCACGCCCAAGCGGAAGCTCTCATAAGCCGGAGTCATGAGGCAACCTTCCCCTGCAGCATCGGCCCGCGTCATGCCGCCGCTGCGCCCGTTTCCCTCCAGCAAAACCCACGTTAAGAACGACACCATCAGCGTCAGAAAACTCGGGGCCAGACGCGGCCACAAGGAAGGAAGCGCCACCATGGGCAACGCACCCGCAAGCCTGTTCGACCTCTCCGGCAAAAGCGCCTTGATCACCGGCTCGACCAAGGGCATCGGCAAGGCCATTGCGGAGCAGTTCGCGGCCCATGGAGCCCGCGTCGCCATTTCGTCCCGTAAGCCAGGCCCGTGTGAAGAGGTCGCCGGCGAGCTGAACAGGAAGCATGGGGATGGCGCGGCGATCGCCTGCCCGGCCAACATTTCCTCCAAGGAAGACCTGCAGCGCCTCGTGAACGAAACGAATGCCGCCTTCGGCAAGATCGACATTGTCGTCTGCAACGCCGCATCGAACCCGTATTACGGTCCGATGGCCGGCATAAATGACGACCAGTTCTCGAAAATTCTCTCGAATAACATCATCTCAAACAACTGGCTGATCCAGATGGTTGCCCCGCAGATGCAGGAGCGGAAGGATGGCGCGGTGATCATCGTGTCTTCGATCGGCGGCCTGCGCGCCTCGACCGTGATTGGCGCCTACTGCATTTCCAAGGCTGCCGATGTGCAGCTCGCCCGGAACCTCGCGGCCGAACTCGGCCCCAGCAACATCCGGGTCAACTGCATCTCGCCTGGCCTCGTGAAGACGGACTTCGCTAAGGCGCTGTGGTCTGACGACAATACCCGCGAGCAGCGAGAGGAAGAAACCCCGCTGCGTCGCCTTGGCGAACCCAACGACATCGCCGGCGCCGCCGTGTTCCTCGCCTCCAAGGCCGGTTCATGGACGACGGGTCAAAACATCGTGGTCGATGGAGGCGTCACGGCCGTATAACCTAGGTTGGCAAACATTGACGCCAGCAACCATATCCCGGTCAGCCGCTCAGGAGGTTCATCATGGCCCCGCATCGCTTTCCCGTCGTCCGCACCGAACAGGAATGGCGTGAGCGCCTGACGCCGGAGCAATACATCGTCATGCGACGTCACGGCACCGAGGAGCCCAATTCCTGCGCCCTTCTACATGAGAAGCGCGCGGGAACGTTCGCCTGCGCGGGCTGTGACGCTGCCCTGTTCGAATCCAAGCTGAAATTCGAAAGCGGCACGGGCTGGCCCAGCTTTACCGTGCCCGTCAAAGGCTCCGTAGAAGAAGAGGTCGATCGCAGCCATGGCATGATGCGCACCGAGGTTCATTGCGCCACTTGCGGCAGTCATCTCGGACACGTCTTCCCCGATGGCCCACCTCCGACCGGGTTGCGCTATTGTATCAACGGCGTGGCGCTGAACTTCACGCCGGCCTGACGCACGCGATCGCCTTTCCGAATACATAATAATCCGCCGCCTGTGCCAGCCCGCTTGGGGGTATTGGCGGCAAGACTGTTAACCGCTTGCAGACGCCGGCTTTGGCATTCGCAGTCATACTCGATTGAACAGCGAGATCGGCGCTGAAGGGCCTTGCTTGGAGGGCCTTATCCCCTTCTGCGCGAAATGCGCACTGCTTTTACCCTATCGCCACCGGGCCGGCTGGCGCCGTTCCTGCTGCAGCATGCCCATGAAGCTCATTCATCGCCTGATCGGCTCCCTGATCGCTGCCGCAGCCCTCGCTGGCGCGGCTCATGCCCAGAACGTCCGGATACTCGGCAGGTCAGACCCTGTGCCAACCGGGGGATTCGCCATTCAGTGGCCCAGCAGCGGCTTTGAAGCCACTTTTGACGGCCCTACCCTCAAGGCGACGATCTTCGACTGGGGCTCCAACTGGTTAAACGTCGAGATTGACGGGAAGACATCCCCATTGGCGCTGGAAGAAGGCAGCAGGACCTATACTCTCTTTGACGGCGCGCCCGGCAGGCACACCATCCGGGTCACACGTCGCACCGCCTCCAATGTCGGCATCACCCGCTTTGAAAATGTCGAGGCCGCCGGCTTGCATCCGACCTCGGCGCCGGATCATCGCATCATGGTCATCGGAGACTCGTTCGCTTCTGGTTTTGGCGTGGAGGGCGTCAACGAGAAGTGCGCCTACAGCCATCAGACCCAGAACGCGGATCTCGCTTTTCCAGCGTTGCTCGGCCGGACGTTCGGCGCCGATATCCACGTTATAGCCACCGATGGTCGCGGCCTGATCCGTAATTGGACCGGCGAAGATCCGACGATGAGCACGCTGGCGTGGCAGACGCTGCCGGACGGCGCGACCAGCTGGACGCCACAAAGCTATAAGGCGCAGGTCATTGTGGTGAATCTCGGAACCAATGACTTCACCGCCAGCGACCCCGGCGAGTCTTTCGATGCGGCCTATGTGTTCATGCTGCGCCGCCTGCGGGCCACCTATCCTGACGCCCTGATTGTCGGTTCGATTGGCGGGTCGCTCTGGGGCAAACGCTTTGCTGCTGCGAGAACATCCATCTCTGACGCTATCGACCTCGTCCGCAAGGAAGGCGATGCAAATGTTCGCTTCGTCGAGTTCAAGCTGAGGTCTGGCCCGGGTCGCTATGGCTGCGACTATCATCCCGGCCAACGCGCGCAGATTGAAATGGCCGCTGCGCTTGAACAGGAGATCTCGAACTCGCTCGGCTGGACCACTACCAATCGCGCGGCGGACTAGCGTCCGTGGCGGAGCGATACGTTTTCCGGCCCCTCGCCGGCAGGATGCTGATTGGCTTCGTCATTAGCGTATGGCTTGGCGGCTCCGCTTTCGCCGATCCCGACGAAGTTCGCATCCTGGGGCGATCCGCGCCGATTGAGGGCGGAGGCTTCGCACTGCAATGGGCCGCCAGCGGGTTCGAAGCCCACGTTGTTGGCAAGTCGCTTACCGCGACCGTCTTCGATGAGAGTGGCGAGAACTGGCTCAATGTGGAGGTCGACGGACAGCGCTCCGCTCTCCAGCTCAAACGCGGGGCGGCCGATTATGTCCTGTTTTCCGGCAAACCCGGTTCTCACATTGTGCGGGTGACACGCCGTACGAATTCGCAGGGCGGTGTGATGCGGCTCCTCGCTATTCGGTCCGATGGCGCTATCGCGCCAACCGCAACGCCCAAACGCCACATGCTGGTGATCGGCGACTCCATCACGTCCGGCTACGGCGTCGAAGGCGCGGATCAGCATTGCAGGTACACCAAGGCGACCCAGAATGCGGATCGAGCCTATCCGGCTCTCGCAGCCCGGAGCTTCGCCGCCGACCTGGAACTGGTTGCGATGGATGGATGGGGCCTGACCCCCAACTCCCAAGGCTCTTCGTCTACAATGAAACAGATGGCCTGGCAGACACTGCCGTCAGACCCGACGCCATGGCCACATAGCAAGAGCTCGCCGCAGGTCATCGTCGTTGCGCTTGGGACCAATGATTTCGCCAATGGAGACGTCGGGATAGCTTTCGCTGCCGACTACGTTGCTTTTATCCGGAAACTGCGCGGAGCGTACAAGAAGGCTCATATCTTCGGCGTGTTCGGCGGCATGCTTGATGGTGAACGCTACCTCGCCGGGCGCGCCGCGGTATCGGCGGCCATCGGCAAGCTGCGGCAGGCTGGCGACGATCGGATTCACTTTATTGAATTCACACCTCCTGACGCACCGCGCCGCTGGGGATGCGACTGGCATCCGGGATTAGACGCCCAGCAATATATGGCTCGGACATTGCAAACCCAGATCAGCAAATACGTGGCATGGTAAATCTTCGCGTCGTTATCCGTGCCGCGCGATGCGATTTTCGGCGGAAATGATGGGCGGCCAGCTTCATTCGATCCAGATTTTGCGGGCGGCCGCGGCCATGGCCGTCGTGCTGTTCCATCTCGGTGATTCGCTGGCCCGGAACTTCGGGCTCTTTCCGTCCAACCCGTTTCCCGCGGGATCCGATGGCGTCGACGTCTTCTTCGTCATATCCGGATTCATCATGTGCTACACGACGGCGGGCGTAGACCAACGCTCTCCGGCAGATTTTGCGATGAAGCGCGCCGCGCGCATCATCCCGATCTATTACCTGATGACGCTTGTGCTGTTCGCCGTCGGGCTTGTGATGCCTTCCCTGCTGGCTTCCGGTTCAGCCACGTTCGAACAACTCGCAAAATCGCTGCTGTTTATCCCTTACGAACGCGCCAACGGAGCTGTCGCGCCGGTCCTGTTCCTCGGCTGGACGCTTAACTACGAGATGTTCTTCTATGCGATCTTCACCATCGCACTGATTGTGGCGCCTCGTTTTCGCATCCAGTTCGTTCTCGCGGCGATGGGGGCGCTGACGGCTGTCGGCTGGGCAGCCGGCAGCGGAGGCGATCTTCTGGTGCGGTTCTACACCTCCGGTCTGCTTCTAGAGTTCGTGTGGGGGTGCCTGATTTTCGTAGTTTTCAACCGCTATCCGAGCCTGATCGGGCATCTGAAACCGCTTTGGGTGATCGGCCTCGCGGCGCTGCTCGCCCAGAATTTCTTTGACGTGCCTTTGCCGCGAGAGATCGAAAAAGGCGTGCCTGCCGCCCTGATCGTTCTGTCGTTCCTCGGGCTACGCTTTCAAGATGGGCCTGCGCGGCGCGCCGGCGCGCGTCTCGGCGACGCCTCTTACTCCCTCTATCTGGGCCATCCTTACGTCATCGAGTTGGTGGGAAAGATCGCAATCGCCGTCCTGGGGGCAAGTATCGCAACTGGGATACTGACGGGTATCATTTCGCTGGCGGGATCAATCGGCCTAGCCCTTCTGTCCTTCTATCTCGTCGAACGCCCGTCTAACGCATGGCTCCGGAAACGGGGCTTTGCTCGGCCCCAAAAGACCGTCAGCAACCCTTGACGCGGTCTGGGCGCCGGCCCTATCTCACCGGCACTGCTGGCACTCGTGCATCGAGACTGCTAGCAGCCCGTTTTGAGGCCCGCCAAGGGGCTGGCCGATCAGAAAAATAGAGGCAAATCATGAGCTTTCGTCCGCTCCATGACCGCGTGCTGGTTCGCCGCGTCAAGGAAGAAGAGAAATCCAAGGGCGGGATCATCATCCCCGACACCGTCAAAGAGAAGCCGCAGGAGGGCAAAATCGTCGCTGTAGGCTCCGGCGCCCGTGGCGAAGATGGCAAAGTCACCCCGCTCGACGTGAAGGCCGGCGACCGCATCCTGTTCGGCAAATGGTCTGGCACGGAAGTCACCATCGACGGGGAAGAGCTTATCATCATGAAAGAGAGCGACATCCTCGGCATCGTCGACAAACCGGCCCCGGCGAAGAAGTAGGCCTGACGGCCCTTCGCCCTTCCCCATCATTCAGCCAAGAGATCCAATCCAATGGCAGCCAAACACGTACAATTCTCTACCGACGCCCGTGAGCGCATGATGCGCGGCGTCGACATCCTCGCCAACGCAGTGAAAGTCACGCTCGGGCCGAAAGGCCGCAACGTCATCATCGAGAAATCCTTCGGCGCACCGCGCACCACGAAGGACGGCGTCACCGTCGCCAAAGAGATCGAACTTGCCGACAAGTTCGAGAACATGGGCGCCCAGATGATCCGCGAAGTGGCCTCCAAGGCCAACGACGTCGCAGGTGACGGCACCACCACAGCCACCGTTCTCGCCGCCGCGATCGTCCGCGAAGGTCTCAAGCGGGTCGCCGCCGGCATGAACCCGATGGACCTCAAGCGCGGCGTCGAGAAAGCCGTTCTCGAAGTCGTCGAGAACCTGAAGAAGCAGTCGAAAAAAGTAACGACCAACGAAGAGATCGCCCAGGTCGGCACCATCTCCGCCAACGGCGAAGCCGAAATCGGCGCAATGATCGCCCAAGCGATGGAAAAAGTCGGCAACGAAGGCGTCATCACGGTTGAGGAAGCCAAAGCGCTCGAAACTGAACTCGACGTCGTCGAAGGCATGCAGTTCGACCGCGGCTACCTCTCGGCCTACTTCGTCACCAACGCAGACAAGATGGAAGCCGTCCTCGAAGACGCGCTGATCCTGCTCCACGAGAAGAAACTGGCCTCGCTCCAGCCCCTGCTCCCGGTTCTCGAAGCCGTTGTGCAGACGGCTCGCCCGCTGCTGATCATCTCCGAAGACGTCGAAGGCGAAGCTCTCGCGACCCTCGTCGTGAACAAGCTGCGCGGCGGCCTCAAAGTCGCTGCGGTAAAAGCCCCGGGCTTCGGCGACCGCCGCAAGGCCATGCTGGAAGACATCGCCATCCTCACGGGCGGCACGGTGATCTCCGAAGACCTCGGCATCAAACTTGAGAACGTCACCATCGACATGCTTGGCAAAGCCAAGCGCGTGCAGATCTCGAAGGAGAACACCACGATCGTCGACGGCGGCGGCAAGAAAAAAGAGATCGAAGGCCGCATCTCGCAGATCCGGAAACAGATCGAAGAGACGACTTCGGACTACGACAAAGAGAAGCTGCAAGAACGTCTCGCCAAGCTGGCCGGCGGCGTTGCCGTCATCAAGGTCGGCGGCGCCACGGAAGTGGAAGTGAAAGAACGCAAAGACCGCGTTGATGACGCCCTGAACGCCACGCGCGCTGCGGTGGAAGAAGGCATTGTCGCTGGCGGCGGCACGGCTCTCCTCCGCGCTGCTTTCGCGATCAAATCGGAAGGCGACAACGATGATCAGCAAGCTGGCATCGATATCGTCCGCCGCGCTCTCGAAGCCCCGCTTCGTCAGATCGCTGAAAACGCTGGCGTCGAAGGCTCCATCGTTGTCGGTCGCATCCGTTCGGAAAAAGGCTCGAAGAACTTCGGCTTCAACGCGCAGACTGAAGAATACGGCGATCTGGTCGAGATGGGTATCATCGACCCGGCGAAAGTGGTTCGCGTCGCCCTGCAGAACGCCGCTTCGGTGGCCGGGCTGCTGATCACGACGGAAGCCGCGATCGCTGACGCGCCGAAGAAAGACGCGGGCCACAGTCACGGCCCGGGCGGCGGCATGCCGGATATGGGCGGCATGGACTTCTAGTCTACGTCGACTCACATCGGATGAATGCGAAAGGGCGACTCGAAAGAGCCGCCCTTTTTTTCATGTCAGATGGGGCGCAAGTGGATCACGAGCCCGTGATCGCCTAGACCCGTCAAGGCTCAAATGTCGAAGCGAGCAAGGTTTCGCAGAATCTGATCCGTCGGACATCCAACTGGCAGAAAGGTCCGTTCTCGAAAGCCGGGAAAACTGGAATTCCTTCCCAGTTTCATAATACCTGCATATTCCGTCGTGTACCTATCCTGATAGGATTGCTTGATAGTCGATATGATATTATTGTTTTTCGAGAAGTTCGATTTGGCAGCCCATCCTGACCCCGGGCGCGCCATAAATGCCCGAACTTCGGAATGCCGTTGGCGGGGCGGTCTGGAAACAGGCCGCCCCGACTTCATTCTGGTCACTGGTTCTCGTTAATGGCGAATACTTTGGCGCCTGAGCGCAAAATTCAGCGCAAGGGAGCGCCCTTAATCGACCCAACGGGCTCACTGCGAGAAGCTGGGATTCAGACGAAAGGCGGCGCCAAACCGCCGCATAAAAAGAAAAAGGGCGGCGCGATGAACGCGCCGCCACTAAAAGGGTCTGATACGAGCGTTTCCTCCCCGAAACGCCAAACCGCCGAAGCAGTTCGGATATGAAGGTCTCGCGAACCTCGCAATGAGTCAAGCGTCTTCTTACAGAGACGTCATCAGCTCGTGGCATGGATTTGGCCGGATTTGACCTGCAGGTCCACTCGATAGAGCAGATTTGACCCTCAAAAGCGTTCGCAATCGCAACATTGACGCGCCTGTTCTGATACCGGATGGAATCCTGCTCTCGGGGTGATCACGCCCGCGTATTGTTTAGAGAGGTGATAAAGCGAGGCAGTCTGTCGCTCTGTCGGCCTGCCCGGTTCTCAATACCGCGCACCAGAATTCCGACAGCGGCCAACGCCTTGGGTGACCATTCCGCTTCGAGACTTGCGGCGAGTTGGGCCTGGCTACGCAGCATCACGCCGTCACTCAGGATCTTGAGCCCATTGCTCTCCAGCGTGGCGCCTGTGGTGGTGATATCCACGACCAGCTCGGCGACGCCTGCCGCCGGAGCGCCCTCGGTCGCCCCGGCGCTTTCCACGATGCGATAATGGCCGACCCCCTCTTCCGTGAAGAAACGGCGTGTGGACCGCACATACTTGGTCGCAACGCGAAGCTTGCGACCGGTCGAAGACTCCATGCGCGCCGCGACGTCATCAACATCGGCCATCGTCTCGACATCGAGCCAGCTCTTGGGCGCAGCCACAACGAGATCGGCGCGACCGAAGCCCAGGGGGGCAAGCAGGTGAACGACGCGGTCGAGATCGCCGGCCTGTTCGCGAAGAAGGTCTTCGCCGCTGACGCCGACATGGACATCGCCCGCGATGACGCTCGAGGCGATCTCACCGGCGGAGAGGAGCCTCACCTCGACATCTGGCAGGCCCGCGATGCGGGCGAAATATCCCCGCGCGCCGCCCAGCGGCTCGATGCGGAATCCCGCCGCGACGAAGAACGTCTCGGCCTGCTCCTTGAGGCGACCTTTGGAGGGGACGGCAAGTATGAGGCTTGTCATGCCTTCCATCCCTCTCCCAGCCGATCCGCCCGCAGCGCAGCACCGATGGCGCTGGCCGTTTGCGCGCCTGCGCTCAGGCGTGAAATGAGCCCGTCATAACGGCCGCCCGAGACAATCGGCCGATCCGCTTCGCCCTCGCGCGACAGTTGGAAAACAAACCCATCATAGTATTCGAAACGTCGGCCAGCTTCGGCGCTGAATACGGCATCCGCCCAGAAGGGAGGCTTCAGCTTGGCGATCAACGTCATGCGCTCTGAATAAGCCTCGAGCGCCGCAGCGATATCCAGCCCATGCTCGCGCGAAAATGACTGCAACATAGCAAGGCTCGCCGACATCGGCGCGGACAGCTCCAGGTATGAGGTCAGCGCCTGCGATACGGCTGCATCCGGAGCAATATCAGCGGCCTTGTCACGCAGCCGCGCAGCAATGTCTTCGACCGAGCGGCCCACAGGCTCCACCCCTAACCGCGCAAGTTCGGCCTTCACGCCTGCCACAGCCTCGGCGGCGGACAACGCGCCAAGGCGCGCAATATCATCTGCCGCATCGGCTTGCCCACCAACGGCCACTTCGAGAAGCTCGCGCGGTCCCTTGCGGCGCGAGAAGGCGCGGCGCAGGCGATCCCGCCATTGCGGCGAGAAGTGCAGTCCGGCGAGCGCCGCATGATAGATCGCCACGTCACCGAAGCTGACGACCGCCCCGGTTGCGCCGCCGGCCTGAGCGGCTTCCAGAGCAACGGCAAGCGCCTCGGCATCCTCAGCAGGTGATCCGCCATTGCCGAACCATTCAAAGCCGATCTGCAGATGCTCGACCGGATCGTTCGATCCACGCGGCGGCAGGCGGTAGACCGGTCCCGAGCCGAAGTAACGCGCCACGGGTAGCTCCGCTGACGCCACCATTTGCGCGATTGGCGTCGTTAGATCGGGACGCAGACAATGCTCCTTGCCGCTTGCATCGGTGAAGGTGCAGAGCCGCGAGCGGACGACCTCGCCAGAAAGCTCGAGGATGACCTCCGCGGGCATCAGGGTCTGGGGTTCGGCGCGAACGCCGCTGACCCGGGCGATACGCGCCAGCGCGGCAGCGGCCTGGGTCGAGAGGATCACGGCGCGCCTGCGATGGCTTTGATGCGGGCGACCATTTCCGAACGCGGGCATTCGAACTGGCCGGGACGCTCTGCTCGCCAGGCTTCATTGTCGGTCATGCTTTTTGCAGCGGCGGCGCCTGCCTTCAGGTCCTTGATGGTGACGATGCCCTTCTCGCGTTCATTGCCGCCCACAATCACGACGGCGGGCGAATTGCGGCGATCGGCGTATTTCATCTGCGCCTTCATGCCCGAAGCGCCGAGATACATTTCTGCGCGGACCCCGGCGCGGCGCAGGTCTGCGGCAAGGGCCGAGTAGTCAGCGAGTTGATCTCTGTCGAGCACAAGCACCAGCACCGGGCCTTCAACCGCGACGCTATCTGTGCCAGCCATCGCAGCCGCGAGACGGCTGATGCCAACGGAGAAGCCAGTCGCAGGGGCAGCCTCGCCGCGGAACCGTGCGACAAGGCCATCATAGCGACCGCCGCCGCCGACCGAGCCGAAGCGCAGCAGATTGCCGTCGGCATCGCGGAATTCACGCAGGAACTCGGCTTCGAACACGGGACCAGTGTAATACTCAAGGCCGCGCACGATGGACGGATCGAAGGCGGCGGCATCATCGCCGATGCCGAGCGCTGTAAGGATCGCATCGATCTCGGCAAGCTCGGCAACGCCCGTTGCGCCCGACCGCGTCATGCCCACCGAGTTCGCCAGCTTGCGCGCTGTCTCCGCGCGCGAAACCGATCGCGCGGTGATGAATTCGAGCAGGACATCGATCTGGCTCACCGCGAGGCCTGCGCCTTGCGTCACATCGCCGGACTCGTCCTTCCGGCCCTTGCCCAGCAGGAGCGTCACGCCCTCGACGCCAAACTTGTCGAACTTGTCGAGCGCGCGGAGAACCGTGCCCCGCTGGGCATGATCGATGACGCCCGCCGTTTCCATGATTCCGTCGAGCAGCTGGCGCGAGTTCACCCTGATTACGTATTGGCCCTTAGCAGCGCCGGCGGCCTCCATGGCCTCGGCGGCGATGGCGATCATCTCGGCGTCCGCGGCGGGGCCTGCCACGCCAACCGAGTCTGCGTCACACTGAATGAATTCACGGAAGCGGAACGGCCCTGGCTTCTCGTTGCGCCAGACCGGCCCGGCCGAATAGCGGCGGAATGGCTTGGGGATACGCTCCCAGTTCTCGGCCACATAGCGGGCCAGCGGCGCTGTATGATCGTAGCGAAGGGCGATCCATTGCTCGTCATCGTCCTGCAGCGCGAACACGCCTGCGTTGGGACGGTCGGTATCGGGCAGAAACTTGCCGAGCGCGTCAACATATTCAAACGGACCGGTGTCGAGCGCGTCAAACCCCCAGCGCTGGTAAACCGAGCTTATCGAGTCGACGAGCTTCCGTTCGGCGGCGATGACCGCCGCCGTCCGATCAGGAAATCCCCGCGGCTTGCGGGCTTCCGGCCGGCGCTGCGCCGCGCCCTGTTGCTCGTCCGTTGACATGATGGCCATCCGACATGGGCTCGGCAGATAGCGCATGGGGCTCGCAGGGGCAACCGGCTGTTCCGGTGCATTGCTTAACGGGCGGGGCCCTGACACGCTGCGTTTTCCACCCTCGGGAGCAGAGCCATGAAAACGCGCCTGCCCGCCCTCAGCCTCCTCGCCTCGCTGGTCCTTTTGGCGATGGCCCCAGCCTATGCCCAGACCTTGCCACGCTATTCGCCCGCCAAGACTAGCTGGGGCGCCCCGGACCTGCAGGGATATTGGACAAACACTTCCCTAACCGGGATGGAACGGCCGGAACATGCTTCCGGCGTAGTCGTCACCGAGCGCGAGGCGTCTCTGCTGGCTCGCAGGCACGCGCTGACGGCAACCAGTTCGCAGGAAAACAGCGTATCCGATCTGGGCGACGCCGCGTCTCGCCAGCTTCTCGCGGACCGGAACACATCACGCGCCTACAATCGCTTCTGGATGGATCCCGGCGCGAGCTATGCGCAGGTGAAAGGCGAGTTCCGAACGGCCTGGGTGACCGAGCCGGCAAACGGCCTGATCCCCTATCGCGCTGAACAGCGTTCACGCACTCACAATGTCGATGGTCCGGAAGTTCGTCCGCAGTCCGAGCGTTGCCTGATGAGCTTCTCGCGCAGTGCCGGGCCGGTGATGAGCAACGGCCTGTATAACAACACGTACCAGATCGTGCAGATCCCGGACGCCGTGATGATCCTGACGGAGATGATCCATGACGTGCGCATCATTCCGATCGGCGGGAAGCATGGGCCGAAGGAGATTCCGAAATGGGGCGGGGACTCGATAGGCTGGTATGAAGGCGACACGCTGGTGGTCGAAACCGTCAACGCCCATCCCGGCCAGCGCTCCTACATCTCGCCGGCGGGCAAGGTGACGGAACGGTTCTCGCGCTGGTCAGACGGGCAGATACTTTATCGGTTTACCGTCGAAGATCCCTCGCTCTATACGTCCAGCTGGAGCGGCGAGATGGCGCTGAATGTTTCGGCCGAGCCGCCCTACGAATACGCCTGTCACGAGGGCAACTACGCCCTTCCCTCCATTCTCGCCGGCGCACGGCAGATGGAGCGGGAGGGGCGGTCCAGGCAGGCGATCAAACCCTACGCCGGCAATCTGGACGTGTCCGAAGGGCAATAACCCGCGTTCTCGACCGGCCTTTCGCAAAGCCTTAACGGCAGCGCGGGAGTATCGGGGGATGAAACGCCCTCTTGCCTGCTTTGCGATTGCCGCCGGCGCCGTCCTGCCAGCGGCGGCTGATACGCTGCCTGAACAGGTTCGCACGGAAGCTGCGCGATTGCAGATGCAGGTCGATGCAGCTGGAACTGCGGCCAAAGCCAGGGCCGGACTGAAGCCTGCCACGCTGGCTCCGGCGCTGGTTGGAGACCTGCAACGTTTCGCTGTTGCCGCGAGCCGCCTGTCGCTCGAGATCGACCAGCGGGACGGCCCGAAGGATTTGCGATGCATCTTCCGCGGCATGGCCGAAGAGACCGATGTGCAGCTCAAAGCAGCCTCTGTCGCCACAACGGGAACGGCGCAGTCCGTGGCCTTGTCCCGCCTCTCGCATATGCTGAAAGACGCGGTTGAGATTGCCCCTGCAGTCGGCGGGGCAACGGCGCTTCAAGCGAAAACCGCCGCGAACCTGAAGTCCGCGGCGGCCGGGAAATGTGAAACCGTTCGCGACTTCTAATATTTGACGTCGCAGCCGTAAGGCACAGTTAGCGCCGGGTCCGGCGCTTTTCCAGCTTTCAGTGATGCGAGTGCGGCCGTCACATAGTTGGCGGCGTTCGGCACATCCTCGACCTTGTTCGACTTGATCGAGTCGATCGCGCCATTGTAGGCGACCTTGCCGTCCGCCGTGATGAGGTACATGTGCGGCGTGGTCTTGGCGCCAAAGGCGCGCCCCATCGAGCCATCGGGATCGAGCAGCACGTGCGTCGGCATGGCGCCGCGATCGGCGGTCAGCTTGTCCGCTCGCGCGCCATCGGCGTGGCCTTGCGATCCTGGCTTCGACGAAATCACCGATAGCCAAACGACGCCATCAGCCGTCGCCGCGCCCTGCGCCTTCTGCATGTTCTTCGAGTTGTAATGCTTCTGCACGAAGGGGCAGCCATCATTGGTCCATTCGAGAATGATGGTCTTGCCTTTGAAATCCGCCAGTGAGATTGGCTTGCCGGCGGTGTTCACTTCCGTGAAAGCCGGGGCAGCGTTGCCCGGAGGCGTTGCGTTTGCGGTCGACACCATCAGGGCGCCGGCGGTGATCGCTGCGGCTGTCGCCGCACCCAGAACCAGTTGCACTCTGTCGCGACTGAAAAAGGCCATTCTTCTTCTCCCGTCTGTCAGTGTTGAATCCCGGATTTCAGAGCGACCCCGCCGCCTGGCGCACGGCCGTTTCGATCATTCCCGGCGTCAGCAGCTGGTCAAGCTTCTTCGGCTCGCCGCCCTTGGCCGGATAGACAAGATACAGGGGCACGCCCGCAGCGCCATGTTTCGCCAGTTCTTCAGCGATCACCTTGTCCTTGTTGGTCCAGTCAGCCTCGAGGAAGGCGACATCTAGATCCGAGAAAGTTTTCGCGACGCTTGCGTCGTGTATCGCGCCCTTGTTGAACTGGCAGGTCACGCACCAACGCGCGGTGAAATCGACGAAGATCACCCTACCCTCGGCCTGCAGCTCCGCCACCTTCTCCGGCGACCAGGCATTCGCCGTGACCTGCGCTTCAGCCTTCGACCACGTCGTGGCCGTGGCCGGCACGACGAAAGCGGCGAGGATCACGACGCCAGCGACCAGTTTGCCCAACATGTTGCGGCCGATCCGTTCGGCCAGCCAGATGCCGAAAGCCAGCGCGATCGCGCCCGCCAACACGGCGATCACGCCATCCGCCCCGGTCTGACCCGAGAGCACCCAGAGCAGCCAAAGCACGGTCAGGAACATCGGGAAAGCCAGGGCCTGCCGAAAGGTCATCATCCACTTGCCCGGCTTGGGCAAGATCTTGGCAAAAGCCGGCGTGAAGCTGAGCAGCACGAAGGGGGCGGCCAAGCCGATGCCGATCACAATGAACACGGCCATGACAACGATTGGCGGCTGCGAGATCGCAACGCCGACAGCGGGCGCCATGAAGGGGCCGACGCACGGCGCGCCGACGAAGGCAGCCAGCAGTCCGGTGAAGAATGCGCCTGATGTACCGCCCTTGTCGGCGAGTCGCCCGCCGACACCCATCAGTGAGCCGCCAATCTCGAACACACCGAGAAGGTTGAGACCAACTGCAAACATGATCAGAGCAAACAGCGCAGTTACGGGCGGATATTGCAACTGGAAGCCCAGACCGGCTTGATCGCCCGCCGCCCGCAGCGCAATCAGTATCGCACCGATCGCGGCGAAGCAAAGCACCACGCCGCTAAGATAGGCGATGCCGTGGGCTCGCGAGACTTTCGGATCGTGCGCCGTATGGACAAGGCCGGCAGCCTTGATCGTCAGCACCGGCAGGACGCACGGCATCAGGTTGAGCACCAGTCCGCCCACGAAGGCAAAGCCAAGCGTCAGCATCAGGTCAGCAAACCCCATCGGCGGCGTTTCCGCGACAGGCGGTGGAGGCGCAAGCCCGCTGGTGTCCGCGTTGATGAATTCAGTATCTGCAACACCGGCCGGCGCCGGTCCCGGTGTTGCAGCAATCTCCCAACCATGGGCGGCGCCATCGGCGTCGGTGAGCACGACGATGCCGTTGAGATTCTGATCTCCCGCTTTTGCGAAGTCCGAAGCGGTCAGGTCGATCGACACGCCCTCGGGGCCGGTCTTAACGATCTGCCTGGCCGGGTTGGAAAGCTCGGGCCCCTCGGGGAAGAAGCGTATGTTCTTCGCTGCGCCGATCGCGCTGGCCAGGCCCGGATCAGCAACAGCAAGACGAAAGCCCGTCGCGGTGCGTTCGACTGTCGCCTTGCCCGTCAACGCGACTGGAATGCGAGGCAGCGTGCCCACGATCAACGTGCTGCCGGCATTGTCCGTCTCCGGCGCGGCGGCGATGCGCAGCGTCGTTGCGAGATCGATGTCTTCGGGAATGCAGATGTCCGAGCAGATCAGATACTCAATCTTGCCGCCGATCGGGACATCCGTGCCGGGCTCTGCCTCCGCCGCGATCTGGATCTGGAACGGCAGAACAACCTGATGTTCGTAACCGTAGTTCATAAGCGTCGCGAGCGGGATGGCGTGCGGCGCCGGAAAGCGGAAGTCACCGAAAGTAACGCCGGGCGATGGCGTCCACGTCGCTGTTGGCGGCAGACCGCTGTCGCCCGGGTTCTTCCAATAGACGTGCCAGCCCTCGGCGAGATCAAGTTTCAAGGCGCCAAGAAAGATGTCGCCAGGCGTAGCTGCAGAGCGCTCAAACACAAGCGTGCCTTCGGCATGGTCGCTCTTGGCGCTGACCTGGGCTGTCGCGGCGCCAGCGAGGGCCGAGGCGGCAACCATGGCCGCCAGGCATCTGCTTGCCAATGAGAGGAGTGCGCGCACCCGAAGACCTCGCTTCCTGTCGAGCCAATCCCGGCCGCAAGGCGGCTTTGGGGACCCGTACTAGCAGCAGGAGGTAAGGCTGCGACCGGGGAGAGGTCCATACCCCTCCCCGGATCGTGAGCCCTGGCATGCAGGCTAAAGCACCCGATTAGGCGGACTGGGTCGTCGAGAGCCGGCGCATGGCGCGCTGGATCACGCGCTGCCAGTTCATCAGCGAAACCATGTGGGCGTAGATGGCCGCGAGGGCGCCTGTGTTGCGGATGTCCTGGAATTTGCTTTCCGGCAGGGCATTGAGGCCCTCTTCGGAGATCGCCCAGTAATCAGCTATTTTCAGAGGCTCACCAGCATTACCCTGCGCGTCGCGGGGGGTATAAGCCACCGCCTTCTGTTCAAACAGCGAGGCTTTGTCGAGCATTTCGACGAATTCGACGGTCGCGCGGCGCTGGCGTTCGAACTCCTTGCAGAACTCGATCGCCTCTTGCGTGAACTTCGAGGCCTGGTCGCCGTCGAAGAACCGCACATCCGGGGTCGATGAGACCATGGACGCTTCCGTATCCACGCACAGGAGGAGCTTGTCGCTCTTAGGGTCCGAGGCGAAGACGAATGGATAACGGCGGGCGAAAGCCGGGAGATAAGTGTCCGGATCCGGCTGGCCGTTGGCGTCCACATACTCGTTTTCGTTCTGGCGAACCCCCATGACGGCCACAGGCGTCTTGTCGGGGCCGACGAAAATGATCGGGAAGCAGGTGGCGGCGACGCCAAACTCGCTAACCGTGATCGGCACCGCATGAGCGGTTTTGAGGAAGGAGAACGGCGCCGCAACCTGCTTGACGCCCAGGTTCCTGTGCTTCTCCAGTGAAAGCGGCTCCGGCCGCTTGTAGAACATGACCTGGCCGGTCAGCTCGGGCTGGCCGCCTGGGACTGGAGTGCTCATTTACTAGCTCCTGACTTGATGCTTGGCGGTCCTTATCGGAAAACTCTGACAGCCTCAACCAAAGCGAATCATATGGCCGCGCTGGACTGGAAATCTCCTTTCAGAGCCCTTTTCTGCGCAGCAGCGGGGCTGACGGCGGCTATCCTTGCCGGATGTTCACCTTCGGTCGTCAGCACCGACCCGGCGCTTGCGACTTTCATGCAGCGATTCAGCCAATCCGAGATGACGCGCCTGCCGGAAGAAGCCGATGCGCTGGGCCTGTCGATCGAGGCCTTCGGGCGGCGCTACCAGTCCCTGCTTGATGACAGATCCATGGCGGTGAGTGAGCGCACACGCGCCGATCGCCTGGACCTGCTCCACGAACTGGAACTGATTGACCGCAGCACGCTCAGCCGCGACTCGCAGCGCACCTACGACACGGCGCTGATTACCCTCAGGAACACCATCGCGGTTGCAGCGCACGGACATGGCGTCAGTGGGCTCGGCTCGGCGAGCCCGTATATCATCACCTTCGCTGACGGCGCCTTCACCGATCTCGTCAGGTTCATGACACTGCACGCTCCGGTTCGATCGCGTGCGGATGCGGAAGACTGGCTGACCCGGCTCGACCACATGGACGAAGCGATGCGGGATGAGCGCCGGCGCTTCGAAGTCGATGTCGAAGAAGGGGTCATCCCCTCGCGCGCGATCCTGCAACGAACACTCGACAAGGCGCGCATGCTCTCGCCCGGCATTCCGCGCGAGCATCCGCTGGTTGCTTACTTCACCGAACAGTTGGCGCAGATTCCCGACATCCCCGAGGACGACATCGGCAAGCTGGTGAAGCGCGCGACCGATCAGGTCGGCGGTCCGGTAAAGACCGAGTATGCGGCGCTGGTTAAGATGCTTGAGAGCCTTCTTCCCAAAGCGCCCGCCGAACCGGGCGCGTGGGCGACGCAGGACGGCGAGGCATATTATCGCGATGCGCTGAAGCTCTACACGACGACTGACCTGTCGCCGAAGCAGCTGCACGATGCGGGCCTTAAGCTGGTCGAACAGATCAGCACCCAGATCGAACCGATCCTCGTGGAGATGGGCCAGGTCGAAGGCGGCATTGGCGGCCGGCTTCGCACGCTATCGCTGGATCCGACCTACCTCTTCCCCGACACGCCCGAGGGTCGTGTCGCGCTGATGGACGCGTTGCGCGAGCGGATCACCTGGGCCGAGACGGCCATGGGCCGCATGATTGTCATGGGCCCGAAGGGCAAGGTCGAAGTGCGCGAAGCCCCGCGAATTGCGCAGGACAGCGCGCCGGGCGCTTATTACAAAGCCGCTCCGCTCGATGGCTCGCGGCCAGCGACCTACAACATCAATCTGCGCTCCACGCTCGATTTCCCGATCTGGTCGCTGCCGACGCTTAGCTTCCATGAGGCCGCGCCCGGCCACCACATACAGGCGGGTCTGGCGCGTGAACGCATGAACCAGCCGCTGGTGAACTACCTGATCGCCCAGCCCGCCTTCAGCGAAGGCTGGGCGCTCTATGCCGAGGATCTCGCCGATGAACTCGGGGCCTACAAGGATGACAAGATGGCCCGGCTTGGGTATCTTCAGTCCCTGCTGTTCCGCGCCGCGCGACTGGTGGCGGACACCGGCATGAATTCACAGAAGTGGACGCGGGCGGAAACGGTTTCATACTTGCTGGCGACGACCGGGATGTCGCCGCAGATCATCGAGTCCGATGTCGATCGGTATACGATCTGGCCGGGTCAGGCTTGCGCTTATATTGCGGGCCGGGAAACCATTAGGCGATTGCGGACCGGCGCGCAGCAGCAACTGAAGGCCGGCTTCGATATTCGCGCCTTCCATCAGGCGATACTCGGGCCGGGCGCTCGCCCCCTGCCCGTGCTGGAAGCCGATATTGCCGACTGGATCGCAACGCAGCGCCCTCAACCCGGCAAGAAATAGCGCACAGTCAGACGCGGCGGAGACGCAAACCCGCCCTAATCCACGCGCTTCATGCGCTCACTGAATTGAGCAATGGGCACTCATATGACTCGCTTTCAGACAAGCTTTCTATTCGCAGCGTCCGCGGTGACGCTCGCCGCGTGCGCCTCCCCGTCCCTGGAGCCAACTGCCACCGAACAGATTGTGCAGGTAGGAACAGGACGCGCAGACCCAAAGGTCGAAGAATCCAAATCTGTCGCGGTTACGGGATCGAGCGTCACTGGCGCGGCAAAGGATGGGTTGGACGCTTGGGAACAGTATGCTGGCACGCCGCCGCCTCCGCCTGTGGGGATGCCCGCCGTTAGAATGGCGCCGCTGCAGGGGTATGCCGGCGGAACCTACGCGCAGATCGCGCCGCAGCCGACGCCCGGCGACGTCAATCGCGACAGATATCAGGACGTCGAGATCAACGGCGTGAAGCTGGTCGCGCAGGAGCCGGTTTCGACCTTCTCGATCGATGTCGACACCGCCAGCTATTCGAACGTCCGCCGCATGCTGAATGCGGGGCACCTGCCGCCGAAGGATGCGGTGCGGATCGAGGAACTGATCAATTATTTCGACTACGGGTACGAACTACCGAGGTCGAAAGGAGAGCCGTTCGAGACAACAGTGAAAGTCGTGCCTTCGCCCTGGAGCGAGGGACGACAGCTGATGCATGTTGCGGCGCAGGGCTATGACATCAATCGCGATGCAAGGCCGCCGCTGAACCTGACACTTCTTGTCGACGTTTCGGGGTCGATGTCTGCGGAGAACAAGCTGCCGTTAGCAATCCAGTCGCTGAAGCTGCTGATCAATGAGATGACGGCGAAGGATACGATCGCAATCGCGGTTTATGCAGGCGCAGCCGGGGCTGTGCTGGAGCCGACATCGGGAGCGGACAAGCAGAAGATCCTTGCCGCGCTGGACAAGCTTTCGGCGGGCGGATCGACTGCGGGCGGCGAAGGGCTGCGGCTGGCGTATAATCTGGCCAAGGAAAACTTCTCCAAGAACAGCGTAAATCGCGTAATGCTGCTTAGCGATGGCGACTTCAATGTGGGGATCAATGATCCCGAAGCGCTGGAGGACTTTGTCAGCCGGGAACGCGAGAGCGGCGTTTATCTGTCGATCCTCGGTTTCGGCGGCGGGAATTACAACGATCTGCTGATGCAGAAGCTGGCCCAATCGGGCAACGGCATGGCGGCTTATATCGATACGCTGAATGAGGGGCGCAAGGTTCTGAATGACGATCTCTCCGGCTCGATGTTCTCGATCGCGGACGATGTGAAGATACAAGTCGAGTTTAATCCGGCGAAGGTCGCGGAGTATCGGCTGATCGGTTACGAGACGCGGATCCTGAACAAGGAAGATTTCAACAACGACAAGGTCGACGCCGGCGAGATCGGAGCGGGGTCCTCGGTGACGGCGATCTATGAGATCACGCCGGTTGGATCGAAGGCGACGCTGATTGATCCGAGCCGTTATCAACAGCCCAAGCCGGTCGCCGCCGGCAGTGCGAATGAATTCGCCTTTCTCAAGCTACGCTACAAGATGCCTGGTGAGGACAAGTCGAAGCTTGTCGATCGGCCGATCACGATTGCGGATCAGGTGAATGATATTTCAAAGGCGCCGGAGTCGACGCGGTTTGCGACGGCGGTGGCGGCTTACGGGTCGATGCTTCGCGGGGACCCGTATATCGACAAGGCGTTCACCTGGGATCGGGTGATCGATCTCGCGAATGGGGCGAAAGGCGAGGATGCTTTCGGGTATCGCGCGGAGTTCGTCTCTCTGGTGCGGCTCGCGAAGACGGCCGCTTCTCAGGAGACGCTGAAATCGACGGGCCGCGGCGCAGTCGG
>Ga0138256_10000178_pt1 | contig 75003 bp, 48 predicted proteins | sample KNB2016incub_MG_FD_105486 | JGI IMG/M metagenome (GOLD analysis project Ga0138256, IMG submission 105486) | Active sludge microbial communities from wastewater in Klosterneuburg, Austria - KNB2014incub_MG | ecosystem: Engineered > WWTP > Activated sludge > Unclassified | place: Austria...
CTACGCCACCCGGTTCGGATCCACCACGAACCGCCACCACTCGTTGGCCACACCGTCCGTCTCCCCCGCGACGTGCGGCAGGTGGGACAGCCACCAGACGTGGTGGGCCCGCATGTCGCCGCCGCCCCACTCGCGGCAGTCGACCATCCTCGCCCGCAAGCGGTTCGCCTCGGTGTCGGCGGCGTCGTCGATGCCGGCGTGGCGCGGGAACGCCAGCCAGTCGTCGCAGTAGCTGAGCACGTCGCGCCGGTTGCCCCAGTCGTAATCGCGCTCGCTGTTCGGCGCGAAATGGACGGTGCCGCACTGGGACGCTCCGGGGTGGGTCCGGTCGTAGCGGGTGAAGCGGTGCCAGAGGTTGCGCTCGCCGTGGCGCCGCCGCCAGACCCGGTCCATCACGGACTCCACGCGGTGGCCGAGGTTCTCGAGCATGCAGCCCACGTCACGTTCGTAGTTGAAGCCCATCAGCGTGAAGCGGCCGGCGCAGTCATCGAATCCCGCCACGGGCGGCGAGTTGCACCAGAACGCGTCGCGCCCGACGATCGTCGACTCCCAGTCGCCGGCGTAGGGGAACGTGAGGAACCAGACCTCGTCGATCTCGTCGCGCTCGAAGCGCTTGACGAGATCGAACGCCTTCACCTGCTTGGGGTAGTCGATCGCATCCGGCTGGTACATGTCGCGCGTCTTCCAGCGCTTCAGGTAATCCGCGGGCGTGTAGCGGAAGCCGTCGATCTTCGGCGGCCACCACGGCGCGGCCCGCCGCTGAACCACGTCGTAGCGCACGAGGCCGTGGCTTACCTCGGCCACGTCGGCGACGTACTGCGCCACGAGCGCGTCCGGATCGTTCCACCCCATGTGCTCGCTCAGCCGCCGGCCGTGCTTCTCGTCGACGACGGGGTCATGGACGATCACGAGCACCCGCGGCGCCAGCGGCTCGACGCGCCCCGCCGCAAACGCCGCCTCGTGCGCCAGCGTCCGCCCCAGCCGCCGCGCGAACCCGGACGCCCAGCCGGCGTCGCGGTTGGCAGCCACCTTCAGCATCGCGCCGTCCTTCGTCTCCGTCAGCTCGATCGTCCCGGAGCGATCCGTCCAGCCCATGTGCCAGTGCGGCGCACCCGAGGCGCGGCGGACCGGCAACCGGCCCTGACCGCGGATGCGCAGGCCGCGGACGGTACAGGCGTCGAGGATCGCCTCGGGGTCGTGGGGGAGCGGGAGCTCGTACATGGACGCACCTGGCGGGGAATCGGGTTGGGTGGCGAAGATGCCTATGGTAGCTGCATCGCACGGCGCCTTGCATCAACGGCTGCGCTCTTGGTGCAGCACGCTCTCGAGGATCGGGCCCAACCTGCGCAGCTGGCGCGGGTCCGCCATCGCCGCGTCCGTTCGGAGCACCGCCGCCGGCAGCACCACATCCCGCGTGCGAGCGGGCGAGAGTGAAGGAAGAAGCGCCGGCGGCGAGGCGGCGGCACGCTGACACACGATGAGTCGCGCATTGTCCAACACGAACCTGGAGCGGTGCTCCGCGCTGTTTTCGCCATACCAGCCGAAGGCCATGCTCTCCCAGCCCGAGCGCTGCGTAAGCAACCCGGTCACGTCCACCGGATGAGCGAACTCGTACCAGGTGTCGCTGTCGATGATCTCCTCGCTGAACATGGTGCGGGGCACGCTCTCAGGATTGCCCGACTGGTCGTAGACGACGCTGGCCAGCCAGTCGTCATGAACACCGTCCCTCACCTCGTCGGTGAGAATGCCGAAGTGCATTTGCAGCGTGGCCGAGATCATCCTGCCTGGCTCCACCAGCGGTCCGTGCGGAGGCCACGGCTGGATCAGCATCTCGTCCGAGGCGTCCGGGTTGCGCCCGAGCATGGCAAGCCACTCGCCGCTCCGCGCGGCGACGCCCACGGAGGCGCCCTCCACCACGACGGTCGCCGCGTCACCGGGCTCCAACGCCGCGAAGGCCCACCAATCCACCGGTCCGGACTCGAAGCCCGGATTCACGAGCCACGATCGGCACAACGGCGCCGGCCCGCCGGTGGCCGTGGGCGACGGCGTAGGGGGTCGACTCGTGGGGGTTCTCGTGCGCGTGGGCGTTGGGTTGGTCCCCGGCGTCGACGTGCGGGTCGGCGTGCGACGAGGTGTGGCGGATGCGGTCGCGGGGGTTCCTGGGGGCGCGTCGGACGCACCGAGACGCGCTGCCCGCAACGAAACGGGCAGGTGCGCCTCGTACGCGCGCACGCTCACGCTGATCACGTCGGCCCCGAAGATGCCGCCCGAGTCCTGTGCCCCAAGCGTGATCCAGTGGTTTCCCGCGGAGAGCTGCGTCACGACCATATCGCCCACACCGAGCAACCCGTCGCGATCGGACGTCCACGTGAAGGCGTCGGACGGCAGCGCCCCGTCCTCGAGATCGTCGCCGCCGGCCGAGAGCCTCACCGGCATCCCGGGCCGCAGGACGGCGCCGCGCGCCGGCGCGAGGATGACGGGTCGCGGGCTCTTCTCCGTCACCGCGAATGCGTCGGAGGTCGCGGCGGTGGTGAGGAAGCCGTCCGAGGCATACACCCGCACGACCGCCCCTTCACCGCCGGGCAGCTCCGCCATGTCAAGAGCGTAGCTGTTGCCCACGAGCCCGGCATCGACATGGGTCCACGTCACGCCGCCGTCCGGGCTGTACACGACGTCGAACACGATCGGCTCGCCATCCGCATCGCTGGCGGTCCAGCGGATCGTGCGCATCCCATCCCACCGGTCGCCGGCCGCCGGGCTGGTGATCACCACGGCCGGCGCATGGGCACTGGCCGCGCGGCGCGCAAGGGGTTGACCCAGGCGTCGCACCTCCAACGCACGGACGCCCGGCGCCGCGCGCCGCACCACGAAGAAGTCCTCGGCGTCGACGGGCTCCAGCTCGGAGTCCAGGAAGTCGGCCTCGAAGCAGACGTCGTCCAGCGTGCGGTCGTCGCCGTCCAGTTGGGCCACGCAGAACTCGCCGGACTCGCCGTACTCGATGGCCGACGGGTCGCCGTCGATGAACAGGATCTTGTCGAGGCCGGCGCTGCCGGCGCGGAAGACGGTGCCGCTGGCGACGATCAGCGGCTCAGCTGCCCAATCGTCCGCCGCAGCCGCACGCGCGTCGGCCGGCGGCGGCGCAACGGCCAACCGATCGTACAGCTTCCGGTACGTCCACGGCGCCAGACCATACCCCTGGTCATCGCAGTAGCTCATGACGTCGTGGAGTCCGGACGCCAGCGCTTTCCAGCCGGCGGCGGCCGGCGCTACGCCGATCTCGCGGATCGTCGGGTCAAGCGGGAACGGCCAATCCGTTGCGCCGTCCCACGCCCCGCAGGCATTGACGCGATCCGGCTTCGTGCGGATGGGATGGCGGCGCCCCAGGTTGTGCGAAATCTCGTGCGCCATCGTCTCCGGCCCGTGGGCATAGTCCTGGACCCAGACCACATGTTCCAGACCGGCCGGTGCGCTCCACGCGGGATTCGACCTCCCAACCACCTTCGTGTCGCCGGTCCTGGGGAGCCAGCCCACCAGGAGGTCGGGCGAGCCGCCGAGGTTGAGCACGCGCGGATGCGCGTACAGCCAGTTGAGGCGGGCGATGAGCGCCCGCTGCGTCGCCTTCGGCGTCAGCGACTCGTCGAAGCCGATGGATCTCCCGCGCCGGTACGTCAGCGCGCTGGCCGCGAGCGGGAATGTGCCCTTCATCCAGGCCGCCGCACGCGCGATGCGATCGGCGTCCGGCAACGTGCCCGGCTTGCCCGGCGGCCGGTAGCGAATCGGCACGTAGGTGACGGCGAGCTCCGGGCTGGGCACGAAGTCCAACGTGACGATCTCGGTGTTGTTGCGCGTGTCGGTTTCGGCGAGCCGGCGGTCGGGGTCGAGCTCGACGCGCAGGACGACGCTCGCCCGCCGGACGAGGTCGAGCGGCAAGTCGAAGTCCAGCGTCCCACCGCCAAGGTGCGGCCGCAGCGTGATCGCACGGCTCCCGTCCGTGTGCGCGGCGGTCAGCACGGCGGGCCCGTGCAAGGGGCGCAGCACCCGGCCGGGCGGGTCGAGGACCGTTACCCGGGCGTCCAGCCGCAGGCCGTCGACCTTGCCGGAAGCCAGGTCCACGAGCGGATAGACCCGCAGCAGCGCGGGCTTGCCGCGGATCAGCGGGATCTCGTTGTCCGCGCAGTTCGTCGCGCCCTCGCTGAAGTCCATGCACTGGATCACCTGGGTGTGCTCGACGTGCCCAACCATGACGTCAAAGACCGGCGTCGGGGTTGCGGTGGGCGTGGCGGTTGCCGTCGCCGAGGCCGTCGCCGTCATCGGCGGGGCGACGGCGCGCCATTCATAGTCGAAGGTTACCGACGACCCGTCGTTCCAGCTCGTGCTGACGCCGAAGAACCACTGCAGCGTCCCGGGACCGCTCGGGACCGTGTAGGCGAACTTCCCCGTCTTGGTGCCAGGGTTGTACTCGTAGCCGCCGAGGTTGGCGGACGCGAGTCGGCGCCCGGGGGGATCCGCCCAGAACCAGGTGTCGCAGTTATGGTGCCAGCCGTCGCCGGAGCCGCTGATCCCAAGCGTCGACGAGACCGACACCTCAATGGTCTGGCCCGGCTGGAGCACCGCGGGCGGCGGCGTCCAGGCGTGTTGGGTCGTCATCGAGCCGCTCCGGCCGGTGTGCTCGTTGCTCCAGCTGAACGAACTGCTGGCCCCGGCGGGGCCGATACTGAAGCTGCCCTGCTGGTTCTCGTCCGGGACAGGTATGTGGTCCTTCTCCTGGTGCACCACGGGTGCCTTGAGCACCCACGCGCCGCCCTGCAGCGGCGCCGCATCCACCATGGGCGTCTCGCTCCGTTCAGGCACAGGCAGCGCAGCGGCGACGAGCACGCCGGCACAGACCGCCGCCGCTGCAAGCGTCAACCGCACGGGGCCGCGGAAGGGGTGCGCAGGCCCACGTGTCGCGAGCGCCGCGACGGGCCCTCGGGTGTCAACTGGACCGGAGTCGACCTTGTGGTTGGACACCGCCTTGCCTGCTTTCTTGTATAGGACGTGTCTTGCCCGGCCGTCGCAGGCTGCGCTCACATCGAGGCGGTCGACTAGTCGACTACCGTGCGTTCGGCCCGGAACTGGGTGCGCGTCAGATCCCACGCCCATCCGAGCAACACGACCGCCAGGAGCCCGAACGCCACCGCCTGCAGCCGCGCTTCCAGCGCCGGCAGCGCGATGCTGGCGACGAGGGCCAGCGTGCAGAGGTTGAGGCCGATCCAACTGCTCCAGCGACCGCCGAGCGCCAGGCGATCCGCGGACGACGCATCGGCCTGTTCGACACGCGCGAACGCGGGCGGGAGGAGCGCGATCAGCGTCTGCAGCAGCCAGCCGTACGCCAGGATGGCCGGTCCGACGGACTCGACCCGCGCCACGGGCAGTGTGCCCGAGCCGAGGAGGATGAACGGAAGCGCGGTGGCGGGCACCAGGATCCAGATGTAAGCAGTCAGCACATGGGCCGCGCCCGGGCCGCCGTGCGCGCGCATGGGCAGAATCCGCTGGGCGTACAGCAGTGCCGTCGCGAAGGCGAACAGGACGATGCCGCCGATCATGAGCCCGTTCGCATCGCCCATCCACGGCGCAGCGAGCAGCGCCAGCGCGCCGGCCAGCTGCAGCCAGAAGGCAACCATCAGCCAGCGCGGCCGCGTGGCCGCCCGGCCGGTCAGCGGCGGCTGCAGGTCCGTCAGCAGACCGGCCAGGACGAACGATGCGAAGCCCCAGACGACGGCGTGGACGTGCGTTTCCTTGGGCACCGCGATCCGCAGCCACGGCCCCCAGCCGAGCCACAGCCCGGTGCCCACGAGCGCGCCGACGACGACGAACGAGAGGGCGGCCAGGTAGAAGGGGCGGCCGCCCATGCCGTTCGCGGTCGCATCCGACGCATCGGGCACAATCCGCCAGAGGTCCCACGCCAGCCACGCGGCCGCCAGCAGCACCAGCGTGCCGCCGACGCCGATCATCGGCGCGCGGACGAGCGGGATGCCGACGAGGAGGGTGACGAGACCGACGTTCAGCAGCAGCCAGCGGTCGTTTCGCGGCGGCGGCGCCGGTCGGCCGGCACGCAGCGCCACGAGGCCGGGCAGGAGCCCGAACGCCGCCTCGGCGACGATGCCGATCGTCACAAGGTGCACGCGCAGCCAGCGCAGGCCCATCAGGAACGACGTGACGCCCACCGATGCCAACGCGGCGTCGATCGCGGCCAATGCGCCGAGCACGGCGAACAGTCGGACCATCGTTCGATAGGGCTTGGTCACCGGCGTCATCCTTGGTTGAGCGCGTCTGGACGGACCGAATCCGGACGGACCGAATCCGGACGGAGCGGATCGGAACGGAGCGGATCTTGGCGGAACGGATCCCGGCTGATCGCATCGAGCGTACAGCATGACCCACCGCGCGAACTTGCGCCAACGCAACGTCGCGTCCGAGCGAACGCGCGATCATGTGAAGCTGCCGAACCCGGTGTCGCCGACGCCGGCGCCTCGCAACGGGGGCCAAACCACCAATGCCGATGCCCAAACCGACGCCCATGCCGACGCCCGTACCGATGCCCATGCCCATGCCCATGCCCAGACCGCGAGCCCCTCGAGCGACGACACCGAGCGCGCATCGGCCCGTCCCATCCGGACCGTTCACCCGTATCGCTGTCGCCCTCGCGATCGCCGCGTCGATCGCCGCGTCGATCGCCGCATCGATTGGCGCCGTACGCGTCAGCGACCCCTCCGCCCTCGCCCACGCCGCGTCCGCCGCACAGGCAGGCACGTGCACGATCACCGGCCGCCTCCAGCTGTCCGGCGCCGGCGCGGACGACGGGATCACCGTGCGGGCGGGCGCCGGGGCCTCCGGGGCCAACGGGGCCAACGGGACCGACGGGGCCGAAACGACGACCGGGCCCGACGGCGCGTTCCAACTGACCGGCCTCGCCCCCGGCACGGTCCGACTGCGCGCGTCGCTGCCGCGCCACCTCACCGCCGCTGCCGACGACGTGCCGTGCGTCGCCGACGCCGTCACGACGATGGAGACCGTCGAGCTGCCGGGCGGCGACGCCGACGACAACGACCGCGTCGACCTCTTCGACCTCGTCCGCATCCTGGCCCACTACCGCCAGTGCGCGGGCGAGGCGGACTTCGATCCGACGGCGGACCTGGACGACAGCGGCTGCATCGACCTCTACGATCTCGTCCGCGTCGCGTCGTCCTACCGCCTGATCGGCCCGATCGCCTGGCCCGTCGACGGCGTCACGAAGCCGGGTCCGGACCCGGTCAGCTTCCAGGGCGACATTCTTCCGATGTTCGCGCGCGACTGCCGCGGCTGCCACGGCTACGTCGGCGGCCTGAACCTGGACGACCATGCCCACCTCATGGCCGGCGGCAACAGCGGGCCGGTCGTCGTGCCGGGAGAGCCGCAGGCCAGCCTGCTCTACCTCAAGATGTCCCGCCAGGTATCGCCCTACATGCCGCCCGGCGGCGTCCGGATGTCGGACGAGGACATCGCCCTTGTCCGGGACTGGATCGCAGCCGGCGCGGCGGATAACTAGCCACCGTAGTCGATACACGCAGGAGCCCCACCCGTGTCCGATCCCCACACCCCTCGCACGATGGGCCAGCAGTTCGGCCGCCGCTCGTGGGCCGAGCCCTGGAAGATCAAGGTCGTCGAACCGCTGACGATGACGACGCACGCGCAGCGCGAGCAGGCGCTCCGGGAGGCCGGCTTCAACACGTTCCTGCTGCGCAGTGACGACGTCTACATCGACCTGCTGACGGACAGCGGGACGAACGCGATGAGCGACCGGCAGTGGGCCGGCATGATGCTGGGCGACGAGGCGTATGCCGGCAGCCGCAACTTCTACCACCTCGAGGCGGTGATCCAGCAGTGCTACGGCTACCGCTACGTCGTGCCGACGCATCAGGGCCGCGGGGCGGAGCACCTGATCAGCCAGACGGCGATCCGGCCGGGCCAGGTGATCCCGGGGAACATGTACTTCACGACGACCCGATTGCACCAGGAGTTGGCCGGCGGCCGGTTCGTGGACGTCATCATCGACGCGGCGCACGATCCGCACGACCCGCATCCGTTCAAGGGCAACGTTGACCTCGCCAAGCTCGAGACCGTGATCGCGTCCGAGGGCGCGGCGAACATCGCCTACGTCAGCTTGGCCGGCACGGTGAACATGGCCGGCGGGCAGCCGGTCAGCATGGCCAACGTGAAGGACGTGCGCGCCCTGTGCGATCGGCACGGCGTGAAGCTCTACCTGGATGCGACGCGGCTCGTCGAGAACGCGTTCTTCATCCAGGAGCGCGAGCCCGGGTACGCCGACCGTTCCATCGCCCAGATCGTCCGCGAGCTGTGCGACCTCACGGACGCGGCGTGGATGAGCGCCAAGAAGGACAGCCTCGTGAACATCGGCGGCTGGCTGGCGGTGAACGACGAGGGGCTGTTCGAGGAGCTGCGCAACCTCGTCGTCGTCTACGAGGGCCTGCACACGTACGGCGGGCTGGCCGGGCGCGACATGGAGGCGATGGCGATCGGCATCACGGAGTCCATGCAGGACGACTACATCCGCTCCCGCATCGGCCAGGTCCGCTACCTGGGCGAGCTACTGGCCGACTGGGAGATCCCGATCGTCCGCCCGACGGGCGGCCACGCCGTCTTCCTGGACGCCCGCGCCTTCTACCCGCACGTCCCGCAGGACCAGTTCCCGGCCCAGCTGCTGGCCTCCGAGCTCTACCTGGACGCCGGCATCCGCGCGATGGAGCGCGGCATCGTCAGCGCCGGCCGCGATCCGCAGACCGGTGCGCACCAGTTCCCCAAGCTCGAGCTGACCCGCCTGACCATCCCGCGCCGCGTCTACACCCAGGCGCACATGGACGTCGTGGCCGAGTCCGTGAAGGCCGTGTTCGACCAACGGGCGAGCGTGTCGGGGCTGCGGATCGTGTACGAGCCGAAGTACCTGCGGTTCTTCCAGGCGCGGTTCGAGCGGGTGTAGGCCTTCCCGGCCGGTGCCTGCCGGGGCCGACCCGTCGTCCGTCGACCCGACTGTGATCGCCGGCGCCTACCCGTCGTCCGGCGACCCGCCGCTGACCGCTCGCGCGAGCGCATCCCGCTCGACGATCCGCTGCTCCTGTGCCGACAGGTCCTTGAGCATGACCGTCCCCGCCGCCAGCTCGTCCCCGCCGATGATCGCCGCGAACCGCGCGCCGGCGTCCGACGCATCGCCCAGCTGCTTGCGCATCCCCTTGGTGCCCGGCGACATCGACGCCGCGATGCCGGCGCGCCGCAGCGCCACGGCCGCCTGCACGCATGCGTCCTTGGTGGGGCCGTCGAAGTAGACGAACCAGACGTCGGGCGTGCCGAGGGGCGGCGGGACGACATCGAACTGCTTCAAGACGGCCACGCAGCGCTCGATCCCGCTGCCGAACCCGACGCCCGGTGTCGGCACGCCGCCCAGGAGCTCCATCAGGCCGTCGTATCGCCCGCCGCCGCACAGCGCGCTCTGGGCGCCGATTCCGGCGACGTGGATCTCGAAGACGGTGCGGGTGTAGTAGTCGAGTCCGCGCACGAGCAACGGGTTGAGGTCGTAGGCCAGCCCGGCGAGGTCGAGGTAGCGCAGTAGGTCGGCGAAATGGGCGCGGCTCGCGTCGTCGATGTGGTCCGTGAGGCGCGGCGCGTCGGCGATGACGGCTTGCGTCGGCGCCTCCTTGCTGTCCAGGACGCGCAGCGGATTCTTGGCGAGGCGTTCGAGGTCGATCTCGGGCAGCTCGGCGCGGCGGCGCTCGAGGTACGGGACGAGGACGTCGGCGACGTACGTTCGGCGCGCCTGGGGGCTGCCGATCGAGTTCAGCTGGAAGCGCAGGCCGGTCAGGCCGAGGGCCGAGAAGTAGTCCCACAGGAGGCTCATCACCTCGAAGTCGACGACGGGGTCAGCCTCGCCGATCACTTCGACGTTGAACTGGGAGTGCTGCCGGAAGCGATTCGCCTGCGGGCGCTCGTAGCGGAAGACCGGGCCGAACGTGACGAGCCGCACGGGTTGGGGCCACGAGCCCATCCCGTTCTGCAGGTAGGCGCGCATGAGGCCGGCCGTGAACTCGGGCCGCAGCGTGAGCTGCTCGCTCTCCGGCCGCGGCCGGAACGTGAACATCTCTTTTTCGACGATGTCCGTCCCGGTGCCGACCCCGCGCGCAAACAGCTCGGTGTGCTCGTAGATCGGGATGTCGATCGGCTGGCAGCCGTAGCGGGCGGCGACATCCCGCGCCGTGGCGTGGATCCAGCGCCAATAGGCTTGGTCGTCGGGCAGGACGTCTTGCGTGCCGGTCGGGCGCTGGAAGTCGGTCATGGGGCGGGATTATAGATGCTATCCTAGGCGCCTGGCGACGCTGGTGATCATGCGCCAGCGGGAGGCCCCCTCCCCCGGCGCGCTACGCGCGCCGACCCCTCCCCCAATGCTGGGGGAGGGGGTTAAGAAACCATACTGCCTGCTCCGAAACCCTCCCCCAGCATTGGGGGAGGGACAGGCTGGCCGAAGGCCAGCCAGGGAGGGGGCCTCCGCCGCAAGTCAGGAGACGACGTTGCCCCGTACCCGAATCGCCCTCGTCGCCGCCCTCGTCGCCGCCCTCGGCCTGACGAACCCCCGTGCCCACGCGATGCCGTCCGCCCAAGACCCGGCGCCGGCCCGCCTCACGGCCGTCGTCACGCTGCAGCGCAACACCGTCACGGGCCAGGCCGGCTCGAACGCCGATGTGGCGCTCGAGATCGCGGCCCCCGGCGGGGCCGTCAAGGGCAGCGCTGCCGGGCGATCCCTGCCCCTCTTCGGCTTGTTCCGTCTGGATGCGGCCGACGCCGACGGCCGGCCGGCGATCGTGGCGGCCGGCGACCGCGTGACGGTGCGCTCGGGCGAGGCGTCGATCGCCGACAGCGTCCCGGCACTGAGCATCCTCGGCGACGCCGACTTGGACAGCGTGACCGGCACCGCTCCGCCCGGCGCCGGCGTGACCGTGACGGTGCAGTCCGGGCTCGGGCTGGACGCCGCCTCGCGCGGCGCCGTAGCCGACGGCAGCGGCCGCTTCACGATCGGGTTTGGCGGGGCGTACGACATCGACGCCTTCACGACGCTGCGGGTGGACCTCGTCCGCGGCGCGTTCACGTTCCGCGCCGAGCGACTGCAGTCCGAGCAGCTGATGATCCGGTTCTACGCCAACACCGTCGGCGGACTCAGCGTGCCGGGCACCCCGATGGCCGTCGAGCTGACGCGGCGCGAAGGCGCCGTCGCCGGCCGGGGCGAGGGGACGACGAACGGGCTCGGCATCTGGTCGGCCGCTCTCGTCGACGCGGCCGGTGCGCCGGTCGACGTCCGGCCGGGCGATCGGCTGCGGTTCCTCGTCGCCGGGTCGTCCATCCTCGACTACACCGTGCCCGAACTCCCGGTGTCGGCCGACCCCGCGACGGACAGCGTCCAAGGGACGTCGCCGGCCGGTCGCGGCGTCACCGTCCTGATCGACGGGGCAGCGAACCCGCCGGCACGGAGCGTGACGGCCGCCGCGGACGGCAGCTGGCGGGTATCGTTCGCGCCCGAGGCGGACATCGTGCCCGGCACCGTCGGGCAGCTGACGATGTTCGACCGCAAGGACGGGGTCGACGTCACCGTATACCGCGCCTGGGCCGTCACCCGCTTGGCGGTCCGCCTCGGCGAACCCGTGATCACCGGCGTCGCGACGCCCGGCGAGGGCGTGCGGCTGAACCTGAAGGACGCGCGCGGTGCGCTGCGGGCGAACACGGCGACGCTCGTCGAGGGCGGCCGCTTCTTCGGCGGCGGCGCGACGTTCGAGGCGACGCTGGAGAACATCCAGGGCGATCCGATCGACGTCCGCCCGACGGACGTCCTCGAGTTCCGCCAAGGCACGGCGCGGATCGACCTCCCGATCCCCACCCTGACCGCCGACATCGACACCGCGGCCGACACCGTCACCGGCCAGGCGCCGCCGGGCGCCGCGCTGCGCATCACGGCCTCGTTCCTGTTCTTCAACGCAACGCGTGACGTCACCGCCGACACGGCCGGACGCTACGCAGCCGACTTCAAGGGCGCCTTCGACCTCGTCGGCGGGATCGGCGTCGAGGTGACGCAGACCGTTCCCGACGGCCACACGATCACGCTGGCCACGGCCGCCTCGTCCATCCGCGTCTGGCCCGAGGCGGGCCGCGTGGACGGCAGCGCGGCCGGCGGCGCCGACGTGACGGTGACCGCGCTGTCGGCGACCGGAACGGTCCTCGCCGGCGGCACGGATACGGCCACCTTTCTCGGCGCGTTCGACGCGACGCTTCGCACGGCCGGTGGCGCAACCTACTTCCCGAAGCCCGGCGACCGGATCCGCATCCAGTTCAACAACGCCAGCAAGGAGATGACCGTCCCGGCGCTGTCCATCGAGTGGGACACCGCGCGCGACCGCGTCTTCGGCGAGGCGACGCCCGGCGGCCGCGTGGCCGTCCGCGCCCGCCCGCCCGCAGGCAGCGGCAACGGCGCCGAGACCCGGGAGCAGTTGATCGAGGCCGTCAGCACGTACGCTGCGGAGTTCGCGCCGGACCAGGACTTGCGCGCCGCCAGCCGCCTCGAGATCACGTACACCTACCCCAACGGCGACCGCTCGCGGGTCGACCGCTTCCTGCCGTACTTGAACGTCCAGGTGGGCGGCAACGCCGTGGCCGGATACGCGCTCCCGCGCGTGGACGTCGTGGCCGCGCTGAAGGACGGCGCGACGGAGCTGGGCCGCGGTACGGCGGTCGCGAACGACGGGCAGGCCTTCGACGCGCGCATCGCCATCGAGCGCTTGGTTCCGGTGACGATCGCAAGCGGCCATACCGTCGACGTCGAGTTCGAGGCCCGCCACATCGCCCTCACCGTCGACGACCTGTCGGCGCGCTTCAGCCGCGACGGCGGCGCCACGGCCATCGTCGGCACCGGCCCGATCTCGACCGCCCTCGCCGCCCGCGTCGTCGGCTCGAACGGGCAGGTACGCAACCAGAACGTGACGACCGACGGCACGGGCGCATTTCGACTCGCCCTTCCCGGCGGCATCGACGGCCTCGGCGGGACGAGCGCGAGCGTCGCGTTCCTGAACGGCGAGGGGCACCGGCAGTGGGCGTTGGCGCGGATCGCGCGGCTGACGGCGTATCTGGGCCAGGGAACCGTGGAGGTCGAGGCGACGCCGCTCACACGCACCCGCCTGACGTGGAGCGAGAGGACGGACGCGATGCCCGACCTCACGACCGACACGGACGGCCGGTTGAGCGTCGCCATCGACGTTGCAGGCGACCAGCCGCGGTCCGGTCAGACGCTGTCGGCCGCGATCGGCTCGGGCGCCACCGCGGAAACGGCGTCGATGACGCTGTCCGACGTCCGCCTGTCGCTCGACACACCGCACAACACCGTAATCGGCCGCGTCCCGGTCGGCACCGGCACGCTTGGCCGCTTCGCCCAGGTTCGCCTCTGGCCGCGCGATGGCGATCCGTCGGTCAACGTCGCCGTCCGCACGGACGCCGAGGGCAACTTCACGCTGGACACGACGAACCCGCCGGGCGCCGGCAACCAGGGCGCGTCGCTGGCGTCGTACGACCGCGTGCATGTGGTCCACACGAACGCGGACGGGCACCGGACGATCGCAGTAGAGACGGTGACGATCGCGATTTACGCGCCGTATGTGGCGAAGGGGGCGCGGCGGTAGGGGCGTGCGGCCTAAGGCCCTCTCCCCCCCTCCCCCATGAACTCGCGGATCGCCTTCGCCACCCACCCCACGTCCACCCGCTCGAACGGATGCACCGTCCGCGGCAGCACCTGCAGCTGGGCGATCGGCAGCGCCCGGTAGGCCGTCACGCACTCGTCGATCGTCACCGTCGCGTCCCGGTCGCCGACGGCGATGCGGACCGGGAGGTCGAGGGCCGGCCAATCGGCGTCCGAGAGAGCGGGCGTATCGCCCAGACCGAGCAGCATGTCGCGCGTGGCGGTGAGAAGCGCGGGCCAGTGGACCTCGCCGTGGCGAGCGGCCAGCTGGGCGGCGAAGGCGGGGGCGCGATCGGTCAGGCGTGCGGCATCGAGGTAGCCGGCCTCGCGGGCGGCGACGTCCGGCGTCCAGGCCAGCTTCGTGCCAAGCGTCATGATCCGCTCGATCGTGCCCGGGTATCGTCGAGCGCACAGGAGCGCGGCGTAGCCGCCCATGCTGTAGCCGAACACGCGCGCCGGCGCGAGAGCGTGCGCGGCGACGTGTTCCCGCACGGCGTCGGCGAAGCGGTCCATCGTCAGCGCCCGGGTGGGCGGTGCGAGGGTGCCGTGGCCCTCGAAGTCGAAGCGGTGGACGTCGAACGTGTCGGACAGGCGGGCGGCGAGGGCGTCGAACTGGTCGGCGGAGCCGAGGGCGCCGTGCAGGAGGAGGAGCGACGGAAGGCTCATCGCGGTTTCCTGGAAGAGCGGCGCGGCGATGAAGGCTACATCCGGCGCGGATGAAGGTTTCACCGGCCGGCAATGACGGCGGCAAGCGCCGGCGATGATAGCTTCATCGTCGACAAGTGAAGCTTTCACTTTGCCCAGGCGTGCCGACTGCGCGGTCGTCGGCCTGTCGCCAACGTGTCGCGATCCGCGTTCCGGACCGCGTTGGCGGCGGATATCCTCGTCGCTATACTGCCCGAGCGCCCCACGACGACCGTGCCGGCCATGGAGTGAACGATGGCTTTGTCGATCCCGACCCTGACGAAAGCGGTTCGACCCGGCCGCTGGCGATTCACCATCGAGCAGTACCACAAGCTGTTCGAGGCGGACGCCTGGCCGGAGGATGTCCGCACGGAGCTGATCCACGGGGACATCTACGTCATGGCACCGATCGGCGGCGAGCACATCCATTCGTCGCTCTACCTCGTGAACTACCTGGCCCAGCAATTCGGACCACGCGCGCTCGTCTCGGCGCAGAACGCACTGCAACTCGCGGACGACACCGAGGTCATGCCGGACGTGGCCGTCGTCGGTCCGGAGGTGATGGCGCACGACGATCCGCTGTCACCGTCCGATGTCGCGTTCATCGTCGAGATCGCGCAGTCGTCGGTGCGGCATGACCGCGCCGTCAAGCTGCCGCTGTACGCGCGTTCCGGCATTCCCGAGTACTGGATCGCCGTGCTGCCGAAGCGGCAGCTGGAGGTCTATCGGGACTTGGACGTGGCGGCCGGGCAGTACCGAACGATGCAGGTCTTCGAGCCGGGAGAAGTGGTATCGCCGGAGCGGTGGCCGGATGTGCGGTTGGACGTGGCGAACATCGTGCGGGCGAAGCTACCGCGCAGCCCAGGGTAGGTGGGTCGACCATCGCGCCGATGAGGTGGACGTCGGCGTGGCCGTCGATGGCGGCATCGGCGTCGTCGCAGTCGACGTCGTCCGCGTGATCGACGTTGCGGTCGCGGTCGCCGTCGCCTCGCCCAACCCATCCGCCACCGGGCAATCGATCGGCCCCGCGCTGATCACGAGGTTGTCGAAGTAACGCTCCTGGTCCTTCACCGAGCCGTCATTCCAATAGTTCTCGACGAAGACCGCATTCAGCGCAAAGTCGCGATAGCTGCGGACGAAGTCGAGGCCGTCGCGCCGGGCCTCGAGCCGGTCATCGATGAAGAACTCCTGAACGCCATTCGCCTGGCCGGGGTCGTTCAGACGGACGTGGTGGACGACGCAGTACCAGCGGCCGCTGTTGGCGGTGTCGAAGACCGCCGTCGTGCCGGGCTTGTAGCCGAGCCACTCGAAGCTCGCAAAGTCGTTGTACGTGGCGCACTTCACGCGGCTTGCGGCATCGATGCAGCGCGCCGGGTCGACGAGGAGGTGCCCCTTGCCGTCGCCCCAGAGGTGGGCGACCATGGCTTGGCGCCAGTCGCCGGCGTGCGTGAAGACGGTGACGCGCGAGAGCTTGGCCGGGTCGCCGACCCAGCCGACGTCGTGCCGCACATCGAGCCGATACCAGACCTCGCGAAAGTCCTCGTTTGGGCGGAGGCGCGAGCGGTTCATGTAGCCGATCGGGTTGCGCCCGAAGGCCACCTTCAGCCCGCCGGCCCCGACCTCGCCCTGCTGCCACGCCGTGCGCATTCCGTGTGAGCCGCCGCGCCCGACGCCGGGCGCGCGCTCGAAGTCACCGTCGTCATCGTCGATCTCGAAGTAGCGACCGACGCCGACGTTGGGGGCTGCGGACTCGAAGTCGTCGCAGAAGATCCACTCGGGGTGGGCGGGGGCGTCGGCGCAGACGGTGGTGGGGTCGGCGGCGACGGCAACATCGGTCGCAGCGTACGGGACGTTCGCGAGGATCGCCGGCATCGCGAGGGCCACGGCGGCGAGCGCGGCAGCCGGCCGTCGCGACCCGCTCACCATTCGCCCCTCAGCTCAACCACCGCCCGATGATGTACGTTGCAAACACCGCCGCATCCACGTAGTTCGTCCCCATCACGCGCACGTAGTTCCGCTCCCAGTTGCTGCCGTCGAACGTGCGGCCCCACCACGCGATGTGGACGAGGTGGCCGAGCCAGAACGCTCCGACGAGCGCCGCGTCGATTTGGCCCTCCAGGTGATAGAGGACGGCGATGAGCGCCGCGCCGCTGACGGCGAGCAGCCCAAGGGCGAACGCGAACGAGCCGCGGACGCCCAGCGCGCGAGAGAGCGTTCGGTCGCCGGCGCTCGCATCGTCCTCGAGCTGGTAGAGCTGGGTGAGCGGGTACATGCCGAGCGTCAGGGCAGCGACAGCCAGTCCGCCGAGCGCCGGTATGCCGCCCAGGACATCGGCCGGCGCGCCGCCGGCGGCGACGTAGCCGGCGGTGTACGTCAGGAATCCCTGGCCGATCGCCACGACGGCGGCGCTGCCGATCGGGCTGCCCTTGAGGCGGACGGACGGGTGGCTGTAGGCCAGACTGAGGGCCATGAAGACGATGTAGATGGCGATGTAGGCCGCCGGCAGCCGCAGCGCGGCGGCAATGACGAGGCCGAGGATCTGGATCCCCCACGCCAGCCGCCACAGCCACGGATCGACGGCCGGCGGCTTCCTCAGACCACCGATCGGGCCGGTGTCCTTGTCGTAGAACGAGTTCAGGGCGTTGACGCCGCCGTACAGGCAGAGGTTGTAGAGGACGAACGCGATCCAGAACCGCACGCCCGGGAACACGCCCGGGTCATGGACGAACGCGCCCCACAGGAACAGCGGCGCCAGGACGGCGATGAAGCGGATCCGCAGGTGAATGAGGAACCGGCCGAAGGCGATGCCGAGGGGCGGGTTGGCGGGCATGGGCGCGCTCCATGGGGCGGACGGGAAGGCAGGGCGCCATGGTAGCGCGGGGAGCGGGGATGGTCGACTGGGCGGGCGTGGACGAGCGCGAGGAGCCGCCGCGCCGCGGCGGCGTTCCCCGCCGCAAAGCAGCGACGGCGCAGGGCTCAGCGTCGATCACTCGGTCCGTGGACGGCTCAGAAGCCGCTCACGTCCAGTCGGTCCCCCGTGGCGGTCTTGCCCGCCAGCGATGCCGTCGCAGCGCCGGCGTCCAGGATTGCGCTGCGGATCTGCGCCGCCGTCGCGCCGGGGTGGCGCGCCGCGTAGAGCGCCGCCGCGCCCGTCACGTGGGGCGTCGCCATCGACGTCCCGCTGTAGCTGGCGCAGCCGGCGACGAGCTGGCCCTTGGCGCTCTTCGGCACCGTCGAGTAGACGGCCGAGCCGGGCGCACCGATGTCGACCGACGTCGCACCGTAGTTCGAGAACGAGCTGAGGGCGCCGGACGACGTGATGGAAGCCACGACGATGACGTTGGGAGCCGCATGGGCGCCCGGGTAGACGGGCGAGCTGTCGGTGTTCCGACCATCGTTGCCGGCCGCGGTCACAAAGAGGATGTCGGCGTCGTTCGCGCGCTCGATCGCGTTCTGCAGCGCCTGCGAGAACCCGCCGCCGGTCCAGGAGTTGTTCGTGGCGACGAAGTTGAGACCGTGTCGGGCCTTGAGGTCGGTGAAGTAGTCCACCGCTCGCACGGCATTGGCCGTTGTTCCACCGCGCCGGCCGAGGAACTTGGCGTTCATCAGCTTGATGCTCCAGCAGACGCCCGCCACGCCCTTCCCGTTGCCGCCTGCGGCGCCGATCGTGCCCGCGACGTGCGTGCCGTGATCGTCCGTCGCGCCGTCGAAGACGGTCCTGTTGTTGCCGTCGAAGTCCCAGCCGTGCGTGTCGTCAACGTAGCCGTTGCCGTCGTCGTCGGCGCCGTTGCCGGCGATCTCGCCCGGGTTCAGGCCGACGTTGGCAGCCAGGTCCTCGTGGCTGAACATGTACCCTTCGTCGATGATGCCCACCCACACCGCGCCGCAATCGTGCGCCCCGGCGGCCCACGCCTCGCCCGCCTGGCTGCCGTACGCGTTGGCCGGTGCCGTCGCGTCGCCGTACATGCCCCACAGGTTGCTGCCCGTGTAGTACGGGTCGTTGGACGTTGCCTGGTGGGTGTGGATCCAGTTCGGTTCCGCGAACTCCACCGCGTCGTCGCCCTGGATGCCGCGCACCGCCGCAGCGATGCCGAGGCCGGCAGGCACGCGGACGAGCTCGACTTCGCCGCCGGCGTCGTGCCCGGCGCGCCAGCCCTCGCCGGCGACGACCTCGACGCGCTGCGCGTGCACCCGCGCCCGCGCCGCGGCCTTCTGCGCGTCCGTCGCCGCGGGCCGGTACTGGACGATCAGCTCGTCCGGCACGTGCGCGGCGTGGTCGAGGGCGGCGAGCGCCGCGTCCGATCGTCCTTGCGCCTGCGCCGCGCCGGCGCCGCCGCCCGACCAGGCGGCCAGCAGCGCGAGCCCGACGGCCGCGATGGCTGCGCGGTGCAGGTGTGGTTGTCGGCGACGATGGCAAAGCGACATGTTCGGCTCCTGAACTGCTTGCTCGGGCGGCGATCGGGGGCACGATAGGCGTCGGCACGAGCGGCGTCAAGGCCCGTGGCGACCCATGCGACGGCCGACCGGCAGGATCCACGCGAAGATCCGCGCGCGCTCGGTCACCCATCCGTCGCTCGTCGCCGCCGGCAACAGCACCGCCTCCGACACCTCGCTCTCCCCGCGCTCGAAGTACGCGGTCGACACCGCAACCCAATACGCGCGGCCCGGATCGAGCCCCTCCATCACCTTCGTGGGCCCGTCCTCGTGCCCGGTCGCCTGGGCGTAGCTGTAGCGGAGGCTCGGCGGTCCGCCGTCTGCGGGCGAGGCGACGACGTGGTACATCCAGGCGTCCGGCACGGGCTCCCACGAGACGACCCACGGCCCGACCGTGCCGGGCGACGGCGCCGGACCGCGCACGGTGCGCAGGTTTGTAGGCGGCGCGCCGATGCCGGCGAACGGGATCGCGCCGATGTCCGAGCCGTCGCTGGCGGCGCGGCGGGCGGGGGAGAGGGGCGTCGGCCACCAGTCCATGGGGGCGCGGAGGGCGTCGGCGGAGAGATCGCCGTCCACGGCCGGAATCCAACCGGCGTATGGCCGGCCGGTTTCGCTGAACAGGTTATGGTGCGCGTCGATGCCGTCCGGGCCGATGTCGAGCGGCCCGTTGTCGATCCCGACGTCGGCGCCCTCGAAGATGGTGTTCGTCAGTCGGCTCAGCGGTCGGCGAATTCGCGCGCCTTTGACGGCGCTGATGGTGAGATGGTCGGCGATGAGGTGGGTATCGGCGTCGGTGTTGATCCCGATGTCGCAGTTGAAGATGCTGCGCCTGATGTCGATCTGCGCGATGCACGCCGGCCCGGCAGTGCACGTGCCGACGAGACCGTTGGCCAGCTGGAAGAGCATCACGTCGCGGATCGTGCGGCGGCCGGGTCCGTCGACGAGAATGCCGATCTCGTGCGGGTTCTCGGACCAGATCTGCACCCCTTCGATCGTCGTCTTCTCGCCCGCGTCGAGCACGAAGTTCTCCACCGCGGCCAGGAGGAAGGTCACCCCCGCCGGAGATGTGCGCCACAACCGCCCGCCGACCGCCGGCGCCGGATAGGGGGACGCGGACACGATCGACGACCGCCGCCAGCCCGCTCCGCGCAGCGTGACGCCGTCCGGCAGGCGCAGCCCCTTCTCGGCGAACGTTCCCTCGGCCAGCCGCACGGTATCGCCTGCACGCGCGGCGGCGAAGGCGGCGGCGATCGTGGCGTACTCACTCGGGACATCCAGCGTGCGCGCGGGCGGGGCTGGCGGGTTGACGTCGACGATGGGGAGGTGGACGCGGTGGATCGGCGCGTCGGCGTACGCTGTGGGGGTGGCGATGGGACGAGGGGCGACAAGTGCGGCAAGGAGAACGATCAGCGGGAGGAAGACGAGGAAGTCGATCCGCAGCTGCTGCTCGTCGTATCTCCCGGCGCGACACGCTGCCTGGTGTTCGGCGAACTGCGCGACGAGGCGTTGGAAAACGTCCGGCGCCGTGATGGCGGGGGATCCGGCGGCAACGCTCGGGTTGGCGTGGTCGGTGTGATCGTCGGGCATGGTGCGGGATGATGCCCGCACCACCCTCGCCGCGCAACGCGGAAGTCATTACGTCCCGACGTCCCACAATCGCAGCCCGCCCATGGAGCCGTACCCCTGGGCCACAACCGTACGCCCGCCTACGGGCAACGCATGCGTCGCCCGTAGGCGGGTGTGGGATGCGCGGGCGGCGGGCATGGCATCCGGGGCGGTTGTCGCGATGGGTTGCGGCTGGTCGCGCACGGCCGTGCGGTGGCACACTCGCGGCATGGCGCCTCGTCGCGATCGGATGATCCTCTTCGCCGTCATGCTCCCCCTCGCCCTCGCGTGGTGGCTCTTCGTGCCGCCGTGGGAAGCGCCGGACGGGATCTGGCACTGGCACTTCGCGGCGCACCTGGCGGACGGCGGGGGGCTGCCGCGGTCCGTGGAGCAGGCGCGGGACGCCCCGTGGCGGCAGGAGGGGAGCCAGCCGCCGCTGTACTACGCCCTCGTCGCACTGGCCGTACGGCCCTTCGACCGCACCGACGCGGCGACGGCGATGCGCGACAACCCGCACGCGGCGGTCGGCGTCGCGCGTGCGGGCGGGAATGTGAACCGCGTCGTCCACGTGCCGCGCGAGCGCATCCCGTGGCACGGCGTCGCCCGCGCTGCCCGCGTCGCCGGCCTCGTCAGCCTGGTACTGGCACTGCTGGCCGTCGTCGCGACGTTCGCCGCCGCCGGCCGCCTGCTGCCCGATCGCCCCGACGTCGCCCTCGCCGCAGCCGCCACCGTCGCCCTCTCGCCCGCCACGCTGTTCTTCGGTACGCAGGTCAGCAACGACATCGCGGCGCTGGCCGTCGGCGCCGTCGTCCTGTGGGCCGTGGCGTGCGTCGTGGACGGCGGGGCGACAGCGCGTAATGCGGCGACCCTCGGCATCGCGTGCGGCGTGGCGCTCCTGTGCAAGTTGAACGGGTTATTCCTCATCCCGCCGGCTGTCGTCGCGATCCTCGTCGCGGGACGAGCGGTGGAGGGCGGCCACAAGGGCCGCCCCTACCAAGGTTGGTACCGACACGGCGAGTCGACAGGGGCTGCGCGGCCAACGATCTCGTCCCTCCTCCCCTTCACCCTAACCCTTACCCTCCTCGCCGCCTGGTGGCCCCTCCGCAACCTCCGCCTCTTCGGCGACCCCACCGGCCTGCCGCTCATGTGGGCCGCCATGCCCCGCCGGCCGAGCCCGCCGGGGCCGGCCGAGTTGGCCGAGCAGCTCGTCGGTGTTTGGAAGAGCATGTGGGCCGTGTTCGGCTGGTACAACCTGCCGGCGTCGACGGCCGTGTTCGTCGGCATCGCGGTGGCCAACGTCCTCGGCATCGTCGGCGCGATCATCGCCGCGGTGCGGGGCGACGGGCGAGCGCGCCGGGCCGTCGCGACGTGCGCGCTGATCGTCCTGTCGCTCCTCGCGGGCGTCGTGCTCTGGGCGCGGGTGCAGTTCCCGCAGGGGCGGCTGATGTTCCCGGCCGTGCCGGCGCTGGCGGTGCTGCTCGCACTCGGGTGGGGTGCGATCGGCCGGCCGCTCCTGGGAAGCCGACGCTGGCCGTGGGTCGTCGCCGCGGCGTGGGCGGTGCTGTCGGCGTGGCTGCTGGCGACGGTCGTGGCGCCGGCGTACCGAGCGCCGTCGTCGGTGCCGGCGGCAGCGGGCGGCACCGACGGGGCCGCCGTCGTCGCGCGTTTCGACGGCGGGATCACGCTGGAGGCGGCCAGCGTGGCGACGGCGAGCGGCATCGTCCTGGAACCCCTTGCGCAGGGCGGAACGAAGGTGTCTTCATCGCACGTTCCCCAACCGGGCGACAGCCTCGTCGTCGACCTCCGCTGGTCCGCGGCGCAACCGATCACGCGCGACCTGTCCGTGTTCATCCACCTCGTCGACAGCAACGGGCTCGTCGTCGCCCAGCACGACAGCTACCCGGCCGCCGGTCGCTGGGCCACATCGGACTGGCCGGTCGGCGTCGGCATCCCCGACCGCCACATCTTCCGGCTGCCGCCGGCGACCGCCGCCCCGTGCGACTGCACGGCGATCGTCGGACTCTATGACCACCGCACGGGCCAGCGTGTCGGATCCGGGGGCAGCGCGGACACCGTCCGGCTCACGTTCCTCTCGCTGCGCGCCGCCGCCGGCCCCGGCGGCATCCCGTCCCCCATGCGCGTCCGCTTCGGCGACGCGATCGAGCTCATCGGCTACCGCCTGCCCACCCGCGCCGTGCACGCCGGCGAGACGCTGCCGCTCACGCTGTACTGGCGGGCGACGAGCCGCGTCGCGACCGACTACAAGGTCTCGGTCCAGCTTCGCCGCGGCGCCGCCGAGACCTGGGGCCAGCGGGACGAGGCGCCGGCCGACGGCACGCGGCCGACGTCGGGCTGGCGGCGCGGCGAGATCGTGGCCGACGATCAACCGGTGCCGGTGTACGCGGACGCCCCGCCGGATGCCTACACGCTCTTCGTCAAGGTGTACGATTCTGCGCGCGGCGGCTTGCGCGTCGACGTGTTCGGCCACGAGCTGGCGCTGGCACCGGTGCGCGTGCTGGCGCCGTAGCACGCCGAGCCAGGCTGCCGTCGAACCTGCGAAGCCCTCCGCACCTCCCATCCCCTGCCGAAAGCCGACCCACCATGCCCTTCGCCACCCTCCGTTCCCTGTACCACGAGGAGTTCGGCGCCTACCGCACCGCCGACTTCATGCGCGATGCCCTCGCCGGGCTGACCGTGGCGGCCGTCTCGCTGCCGCTGGCGCTTGCGTTCGGCGTGGCGTCCGGGGCGACGGCGGCGGCCGGTCTCGTCACCGCCATTCTGGCCGGCGTGATCATCGGCGGCCTGTCGGGCGCACCGTATCAGATCTCGGGTCCGACCGGCGCGATGAGCGCGATCCTGCTCGTCCTGGCGCACCGCTACGGCGTGGAAGGCGTATGGATCGCCGGGATGATGGCCGGCATCGTCCTGCTCGTCGTCGGACTGCTGCGCCTCGGCCGGTTCGTCGCCTTCATCCCGTCGCCGGTGATCAGCGGCTTCACCAGCGGCATCGCCGTGATCATCGCCGTCTCCCAGATCGACAACCTCCTCGGCGTGCAGACCCCCAAGGCGGACACCGCGTTCCTCCAGCTCATGTCGTATGTGCAGCATCCGCCGACGCCGCTCCTCCGGCCGTTGGCCGTCGGGCTCTTCGTCGTCGCCGTGATGGTCCTCTGGCCGAAGCGCTGGCAGCGGGTGCCGGCCTCGCTCGTCGGGCTGGTGGCGGCGACGGCCATCGTGGCGCTCCTCGGTTGGTCCGTGCCGCACATCGGCGACATCCCGCGCACGCTGCTGCTGGCCGACCGCCTCCGGCTCAGCGCGCTGCCGTGGTCGCAGATGCGCGAGCTCATGGCGCCGGCCCTGTCCATCGCGGCGCTCGGCGCCATCGAGAGCCTGCTGTGCGGAGCCGTCGGCAGCAACATGACCGGCGTCCGGTTGCGCGCGAACCAGGAGCTGATCGCGCAGGGCGTCGGCAACGTGATCATCCCGTTCTTCGGCGGCGTGCCGGCCACGGCGGCGATCGCCCGATCGAGCGTCGGCATCAAGAGCGGCGGGCGGACGCGCGTCGTGAGCTTCGTGCACAGCGCGGCGCTGTTGGCGACGGTGCTCGTAGGCGCATCGCTCATGGCGGCCGTCCCGCTGAGCGCGCTGGCCGGCGTGCTGCTGGTCACGGCGTGGCGGATGAACGAGTGGGAGGCGATCCGCTTCATGCGCCTCCACCGCCTCAAGTCCGCCCTGCTCAAGTTCGGCGTGACGCTCGTCGCCACGGTCGCGCTCGACCTGACGCAGGCCATCCTGCTGGGCGTCGCGCTCTCGGCCGTCTTCTTCATCGGGCAGATCGCCGCGCTGACGATCGAAGTCCGGCCGGTGGACCCGGCCCGCCTGCGCAACCCGCTGCCCGTCGCCTGGCCGGACCCGTACGCCGGGATCCGGGTGGCCTATCTCTCCGGGCCGCTGTTCTTCGCCGCCACCGGACCGTTCAACGAGGCGTTCGCGCACCTCGAGGGCGTTCGCGCCCTCATCCTCTCCATGCGCGGCGTCCCGCTCGTCGACACGTCGGGGCTGCTCTCGCTCACGCACCTCCACGAGCGGCTGTCGGCCGACGGCACGCGGCTGCTCCTGGCGGCCGTCCAGCCATCCGTCCTGGCCCAGCTCGAGCGGGGCGGCTTGATCGGGGCGCTCGGTCCGGATGCCGTGTTCTGGGACGCCGAGGCGGCGATCCAGGCCGCTGCGGACAACGCTTCGGGCACGTGAGCGACCACGTGAGCGCCTAATTGAGCGCCCAATCGAGCGCCGTGGACGGCTGACGCCGATGCGTCAGGTCCCCGGCGACATCTGGGCAGCGAAGTGGAGCGCATCCGCCCAATCGGCAGTCGGCCAGACCGCCGCGGGATCGCCGACGAGGGCGCGCGCGGCAAAGTAGGCCTGCCAGAGCGGATGGGCAAAGCGGACCTCGTCGCGATCGAGGTCGATGTCGAGCACGCCGAGCGCGTGGCCGGCGTCCAGGATGAGGGCGGCGGCCGGATCGTCCAATGCGGCGCGGGCGGCGGCATAGCTGCGCGGCGCGCCCGCCATCGGACCGGTGCGCTCCGCCGGGAGCGGCGGCAACGCAAGAGCGGCCAGACGTCGGAACAACGGGCCGTCCTCGGGCAGATCCCAGGGCGTCGGCCAACGGCGCGTGTTCATGATGCGGGCGCGATCGTGTCCGGTGAGGACCGCGCTCGAGGTGACGATCGGGTTGTCGGCGGCCAGCTCCCGCACGAGTGCCTGGCGCACGTAACGCGTGAGCACCTCGGCGCAGCCCTGCCGGCGCACGTCGACGTCGGGTTGCGCCAGCAGCGCCGCCATGAACGGGCTTCGGGCGAGGTCGAAGAGCGGCCCGCCGATGACGGCATCCGCCACCTCGCGGCCGCGGTCCGGGTCGCGGCGCCCGATGAGCGCCCGGACGCCCTCGGCGTCGAGCCCTTCCACGACGACGCGCGTGATCGGCAAGGCGGCCGTCGACATCGCCACTCGGTGGGCCATCGTCCGGCAGCTGAGCACGGCGCGGTTGCCGGGATGGATCGTGAGGTCGTCCGCCAGGAAGTGCTTCCAGGCGCGCAGCCGTTCGGCATACACGGCATCGCAGGCGTGCGGAATCTCGTTGAGCGCGTCGAATAGGAACACCACGCGACCGGCGCGCATCAGCGTTCCCAGCGGCGGCAGGTCGGGCTGATGGCCGGCCCACCGTTCCGCCAGCCAGTCCAGCGGACGCGGCGGCGCGCCGTCCGAGCCCGCCTCCCCATAGCGGCTCAGATCGACGAAGATCGGCACGCGGTCCGTGCGCCCGGCCAACGCATCCGTGGACAGGGTGTGCGCAAGCCACCTCAGCAATGTCGACTTGCCGCTGCCCGGCGGCCCGAGGAGGAGCACCGCGCTGTCCGGCCCGGTGTCGAGGATCTTGCTCAGCGACGTGGACCGACGCGGCCGATTCGCGGCTTCCTCGCCTTCAACGGACAGCGGAAGCGGAACGATCCGCTCCGCCAGCCTGTCCGAGCCGCGGGCCGCCTCGGCGATGCGGCCCGCGTGGTAGGCGGTCATGTCGTCCGCGGCCGGCAGCGGAGGCGGCAGGTTGGCGTCCGCCGGGTCATGCGGTTCCATGTGGATCGGCGTCGCCCCGTCCAGTACCGGCACAACCGCGGGCGACGGTTCCCGCGCATCCACCGCCGGACGCGCCTCCGCCGGACGGGCGGCCTCGACGATGCGCAGCTCGTGGTGATACAGCGCCTCGGCCAGGCGGGCGTGGCCGGCGATCAGCCGCCGCTCGAGCGTCCGGTTCGTCGTCGAAAGCATCTTGGCGATGTCGCGCAGCGATCGGCCGCTCTTGACGAAATAGCGGTAGTAGAGGTAGCTCCAGGTCTCGAGGTCGGCGCTGCCCACCGCAAAGTCCAGCTGGAGCATGCTCAGCGCGGCCAGCGCGGACAGCGCCGTCCGGTCGAACCGCGGACCGGCGACGCCGTGATGGCGGCGCGCGTCCTCGAGGCAATTCCAGGTGACGCCGGCCAGATGGTCCTGCAGCGCGATCGTGCGCGCCGCATCGTCCGGCGACACGACCACATCGAGCGCGCGGAGGCTGAGCAACGGACTGTCGCTGAGCGGGCGGCCGTAACAGACGGCCCGTAATGCGCGTCGCGCGTTGAGCGGGCTGATGTTGGCGGGGAGCGTGCTCAAGTCGAGACTCAACATCATCGGCCGTCTTGTCTGTCGTTGACCGGGTGCACCGTGAAGGCAATCATGCGACGGTAACGCGTCGAGACTGGCGCAATCTCGGCTAACCATCGCCATTCGGGAGTCCGAGTCAAGCGGCAGGCATCGGACCGTTCGGTGCGGCAGCGGATCGTCGGGCCTGCGCCGGAGTAGGCAACTCGCGGCGGTTCTGATACAAATAGAAAACAATGACCCGTCCGGCCGTCCGCGCGGTCGGACGACCACCATTCGCCGTGTCGTGGTCGAGACCAGTTGGAGGTGTGCCGTGCATTGCCCTGCGTTGGGACGACGTGGATGGATTGTGCTGATGTTGGTGGTGCTCGGCGGGCTGATCGCCGGGCCGACCGCTCCCGCATCCGGATTGACGCTGTGCCCGACCGGGGGGCCGGGTCCGGGCGATCCGCACCCGGGGCCCGCCGTACCCTTCATCGGCGGCACGGTTTCGGACGCCAGCGGACAGGCGATCGACGGCGCCACGATCCACCTGACGCGTTGCGTGCTCGGCGTCCCGACGACCGCCGACGTCCGGTCCACCGCCTCCGACGGCAGTTTCGCGTTCGTGAACCTGGTTCCCGGCGCCGTGTACGTGGTTCACGCGCCGCTCGAGGGCGCCCTCACCGGTCTCGTGCCTTCGTCCGACACGCTGAACCCCAGCTGGGCCATCCAAGGCTCGCATGGCGACGATCACGTCGACATGGTCTTCGAGTAGCGGCGCGCTCGCAGGCCCGGCGCCCCGATCGCACAGAACGAAAACAGAACGAAAGAGGGGAGCGTGCGGCCTCGGCCACGCGCTCCCCTTCAGCTTTCGGTCCTGCCGGCTCTCGATCCAGCCAGGCGTCGATCCGGCCACGCCCCGATCCGGCGGTTAGCCCGCCTTCCGGGCGTCCGCCTTGCCTGGTGCCGCCGGCGCCGGCGCGGCTGCCGCGAACTCGGCGGCCAGCCGCCGGACGCTCTCTTCGTCCTGGGCCACGCGCAGGAGGGCCGTGGCCCGCTGCTGCGTCGCCTGGGCCAGTGCCTCTTCGCCGCGCGTCCGGTGGAGCACGGCCAGGCCGCCGAGCGAGAGCCCGACCTGCCAGAAGCTGCGGCTCTCTTCCGCCACTTTGAGGCTCTCGCGGTATCTGGCGAGCGAGCTTTCGTATTCGCCCTTGGCCAACGCGATCTGGCCGAGGAGACGAAGCCCGTGGGCCAGCCCGTCGCTGTCGCCGGCCTTCGTGTACAGCGACACGGCCAGCGTGGCCTCATGCCGGGCATCGTCGTGCGCGCCGGTGAGGATGTCGACCGCTGCCAGCAGGGCGTAGTTGCGGGCCAGCTCGAGGACTTCGGGCTGCTCGGCCAACAGCGCTTGTCGCTGCTCGATCAACTGGCGAGCGCGCGCCGGGTCACGGCGCCGGATCTCGTTCTGGGCGGCGTTGTACAGCGCCGTCGAAAGCAGGCGCGGCTCGTCGAGGCGACGGGCCATGGCAATGCACTGGCCGTAGATCTCGGCCGCGCGATCGAGCTCGTGCAATCCTTGATGGGCGATCGCCAAGTTGCCGAGCGTGCGCAGCAACCCCGTGCCCGGCTCGCGGATCGCGCGCCATCGGGCGTGCGCCTTCTCGAGCTGCCGGCGGGCGACCTCGCGGTCGTTGTCGAAGTAGGCCAACGTGCCCGAGGCGTGCAGCGCCCGGGCGTGCAGCAGCGGCGGCACCGCGCGCACCTCGGCCAGCAGACGGTCGATCTGGCGCCGGCCTTCGGACAGGAGCTGGCGGTGGCGATAGTAGTCCCACAACGCGGTCGGAATCGGCAGCGCGTCCAAGGCGCGCCCGCACGATATCGCGTGATCGAGCTCGGCGGTGATCGTCGGGAGCAGGGCGTCGAACTGCGCGAGCCAGTCGTCGCGGTCGGGGGTCTGGATGGCGGCTTCGGCCTCCGCCGCCCACTTGACCAAGGCGTCGAGCGTCCACTCCTGCCCCGGCGCGGCACCATCGGCCGGTGCGCTTCGCGATTCGGCGGCGTCAGGCCAGTGCGGAGCCGCGCCCGTATGGTGGACGGGACCCGCGTCCGACGGGCCGGCGGCCGACCAGGCGCCTACGACACCGTGCAGCTGGCCGGCCATCGCGGCGACGGGCGTCGGGAGCGCGACGGCCACCATCTGACGCGCGCCCTCGGCGAGGTCGTGGTAGCGCTGTTGGTGAGGTGTCAGCCAGGACTGGCGGTGAGACGGCAGCAGCCCCTGGCCGTACAGCTCGAGCGCCGCCTCGAGGTGGCGCAACCGCTGATCGACGGTCGGCGCGGCGCCGGCGGCGGCCAGCTCGGTCAAGAACTCGCGGGTGTCCAGACCGAGATCGGACCGCAACCGAAGGCTGTGGCGGTTCTCCTCGAACGGGGTGTCGAGGCCTTCCGCCGCCGTCAGCTTCTTGAGGAGGAACAAGTTGTACGATAGGTGCTTGCGCGCCGTGGAGACGTCGGTGGACGGCCAGATGTCGGCGGCGATGGACTTGCGCAGGTGCCAGGTGTCCGGCGCGATGGCCATGTACATCAGCAGCAACTCGGGCCGATTGGCGTTGAAGTGGCGGAACGGCCGTCCCGCCGATTCGAGGCCGAACGTGCCGAGCAGGCGAATGCGAAATGGATCGGGAGCGCTCATGAGCGGTGAACCCCCATCGGGTAGTCTGACCATCGGTGGCTGGCCGGCGCAACGACGCCGGGGAGGGCCGAGCGTCCGATTGCGCCTGATTCCATACGTGATTATATCGATAATTCCATGCACTGGGGCCTTTGGGTTCTTGGGGGGCAAAGGGGCTGTGCGCTCGTGAGCCATCGGCCGGCCGCACCGACGACGGATCACGGGACGGCCGATCCGGCACTGCCGGCCACGCACCGATCCGCACGGTTGACATCGGCCGTGCGGTGGGCAGCGGTCGCAGCGGTGGCCGTGTTCACGTTCCCGCCCGTCGTGCTGCCGGCGGAGACCACGCTCGACGCTTCATGGGTGCTGGCGCTCAACGTCGCGGCGGCGCGCGGACTCGTGCACGGCCGCGATCTGATCTGGACGTTCGGCCCGCTCGGACCGGCGGTCTACCCGCTCGACATCGGCCACAATCTGTCGTGGGCGGCGCCGCTGCGGCTCGGCGTCATGGCAGCGTGGTGGTGGGCCGTTGCCCGCCTGGTGCGCCGAACGTCCGGGCTGCTGGCGCCGACCGTGCTGGCAGCGGCGATGATCTTTGCGGCGTCGTTCGAGCAGTTCGCCGTGCCGCTTCTCACCGCCACCGTCGCGTGGCTGGCCGTCGCGCTGCACGAGCGGCGGGCATGGCCGGCGGCCGTGGCGGCAGCGCTCGCGGCGGCGGCGCTCCTGATGAAGTTCAACATCGGGCTGGCGGGCGCCGCGGCGACGGCCACGTGGGGGATCCTCTACGTCGCAGGCCCGGCCGCGGCACCGTACGCGGCCGGGCCGGGACGCGCGGCGCGGCTGGGCGCGATCGGCGCGGTGGCGGCTGCCGGCGCGCTCACGCTCGGCGGGGCGTGGTGGGCGGCCGGGGGCCCGCCGAGCGTGCTGCCCGCGTGGATCGCGGCGTCGCTGCGTCTCATGCGGGGGTTCGAGTCCCAGCTCATGGCCGTCGGCCCGTCGTCCGACCTCGTGTTCGCGCTCGTGCCGCTCGCCGCCTGTCTCGCTGCCGCTCTGGCGGCGGCCGCAGCGGCCAGGCGGGCGGGCTGCGGCCGCGCCGGCGCGAGCGATCTGGCCCTGGCGGCGATCGTGGCGCTGCCGCTCTTCTCGGTCTTCAAGGCTTCGTTCGTCCGACAGGACCTGCACGCCATGCAGTGGTTCCTGGTCGTGCCGTGCTGGATCGCGCTGGCGCTGCCGGCCGAGCGCTCGCGGCGCGGGCGGGCGGTCGTCATCGGCCTCACCGCGCTGGCGCTGGCCACGGGCATCGGGTGGGGCGCGGGGCGCGTTCCGGGCGGGATGCCTTGGCCGTCCGGGCCTGCGCGGATCGCCGACGTGCTCGACCTGCCTGCCACGCGCGCCCGGGCGGCGGCGGCGGCCGAGGCGGCGCGGGCGACGGTCATGGCGGGCTTCGGCGCCGGCTTCGACGTGCCGGGCGTGGTCGGCGACGGGACGATCGACAGCTACCCGTGGGACCTGGCCTCCGTCCTTCTGCCCGGGCTGAACTGGACGCCGCGCTACGTGCTGCAGTCCTACCAGGCCTACGACCCGACGCTGGACCGCACGACGGCCGCCCGCCTCGAGGGGCCGGCGGGTCCGCGGTACATCCTCTACCGTCACATGGCGATCGACGGGACGCAACCCGTGGCGGTCGACCCGGCGACATGGCGCGCGATCTGGCGCTGGTATCAGATCGAGGCGGACAACGCGGACGACACGCTCCTCCTTCGCCGCCGCAAGCGCCCGCGCTTCGGCGAACCGCGCCCGGTGGCGGCGGCGGTGGGGCGGCTCGGCGATCCGCTCGACGTGCCGCCGGCCGACGGCAAGCCGGTGCTCCTGTACGCCGACCTCGCGCCGAGCCTCGCCGGCCGGCTGCTGGCCGCGGCGTGGCGCCTCCCACCACCCGAGATCGAGATCGAGCGGCTGGACGGGACGCGCGACCGGCGGCGGGTGGTCTGGGCCAACCTGCCGAACGGCATCCTGGCCAGCCACCTGCCGCAGTGGCTGCACGAGGCCAGGCCGCTCCTTCGCACGGACTGGACGCCGCCGCCCCCGACGGTGCGGCGGGTGACGTTCGTGGCGGACGGGCGGTGGTGGCGGCGGGAGTTCGCGGTGCGATGGGCGGTGGTGGAGCGGTAGGGGCGGATGCTGCCGGCGATCACGGGCGCGGGTGTCGTCCGCATGTTGCGCACGCGTCGATGTGAGCGAGTGTCGATGCTTGCCAGCATCGACGGCGACGCCTACCGCACCGCCAGCCGCCGCACCGCCGCCCGCACGTCCTCGGCCGCGTTCCAGATGACGAAGTGGTCCTTGTCGTCGAACGTGCGGATGTCCTTCAGCGTCGCCGGCGGGAACATCCGCTGCATGTAGGCCACGTTCGCGAACGGCACGAGCGAGTCGTCAAGGGAGTGGATGAGGATCGTCGGGACCGTCAGCTCGCCCAGGCGCGTGCCGAGCGTCGTCAGCTCGTCCTTGAGCGGTCGGATCTCGCGGTTGGAGTTCGTCAGGGACAGCGGCAGGAGCATCCGGATCGGCGGGAAGTCGGCGGCGCGGTTGTACCACGCCCACCGTTCGAGCCCGGGGTCGAGCGAACCGGCGGCCATGACGAGGCCGGCGACGCGGTCCGGGAAGTCGAGGGCGGCCCGGGCGACGATCGGCCCGCCGAGCGAGTGGCCGACGAGAACCGCCTTTGGACCCGGCGCGAGGAGGAACGCACCCAGCGCGCGCGCCTGATCTGCCAGCGACGGCATCGCGGTGGACGGCAGCGTGCGCCCGAACCCGGGCCGGTCGTACGCGATCGACTGCATCCCGTCGACCGGATCCTCGACGTACGCCGACCAGTTGTTCGCATCGCCAGGTGTGCCGTGGACGTAGATCACGCGGCCCTCGGCCGGATCGCCGGACGCGAAGTAGCTGATCGACAGCCCGGCCGGGCCCGGCATCGAACGGCGCGCGAAGCCGATCTCGTCGAGGTGCCGGATGCCCCACTCCTTCTCGAACATCGCCTCGCCGTTGTGGCCGGCAACGTAGACGAAGGCGAGGGCGGCGAACAGCATGCCGGTCACGATCTGCGCGCATCGCCTGGGCCACGTGCGGCGGGTCATCTCGGGGCAACCTTCCGGTGGAGTCGGCGTGCGCGCGGAGGGGCGATTGTACCCGCCGACGCTATACTCCCCGCTCCCACGACACTTCCGCGACCCGCCCACGAGCGCCCGTGCCCCCGCAGCCGCGGGAAGGAGGAGGCCCATGACGACGCAGCGCCACGGCCATCATCGCGACCAGCGGGCGGCCATCGCCACCGACGCCCGCGCCGCCGACGAGCCCGGCACCGGCGTCGCCCGCATCGCCTGCGCCGCCCACTCGGACCACCCGATCGCCCGCGCGATGCAGGCGCGGATCCTGGTGCTCGAGGGCCCGAAGGGCACGATGATCCAGGAGCTCGGCTTCGGCGAGGCCGACTACCGCGGGACGCTCCTGGCCGACCACCCATCGCCGCTCCAGGGCAACAACGACGTCGTCAACCTGACCCGGCCGGATGCGGTGCGGACGATCCACGACCGGTTCGCGGCCGCCGGCGCGGACATCATCGCCACGAACACGTTCAACGCCAACGGGCTGTCGCAGTCCGAGTACGGCACCGCGCACCTGGTCTACGACATGAACGTCGCGGCCGCGCGCCTTGCCCGCGCCGCCGCCGACGCCGCGACGGCCGCCGAGCCCGCCAAGCCGCGCTGGGTGGCCGGCGCGCTCGGCCCGACGAACCGCTCGCTGTCGCTCTCACCCGACGTCGACGACCCCGGCTTCCGAGCCGTGACGTTCATGCAGGTGGCCGATGCCTACGGCGAGCAGGCGCGCGGGCTGCTGGACGGCGGCGTCGACATCCTGCTCGTCGAAACATGTTTCGACACGCTGAACGCCAAGGCCGCCATCTTCGGCATCCTGCGCGAACTCGACGGCCGACCGGTGGCCGCGCGCGTGCCGCTGTGGCTGTCCGTGACGATCGTCGACAAGTCGGGCCGCAACCTGAGCGGGCAGACCGAGGCGGCGTTCTGGCACAGCGTCCGGCATGCCCGGCCGCTCCTCGTCGGGATCAACTGCGCGCTCGGGGCCGAGGACATGCGGCCGGCCGTCGAGACGCTGTCGAACATCGCCGATTGCTACACCAGCTGTTATCCGAATGCCGGACTGCCGAACGCGTTCGGCGGCTACGACGACACGCCGGAGATGATGGCGGCGGTACTCGGCGAGTACGCCGACGCGGGCTGGCTGAACATCGTCGGCGGGTGCTGCGGCAGCACGCCGGCCCACATCGCGGCCATGGCCGCGGCGGTGCGGGACGCGAAGCCGCGCGCCGTGCCGGTCGCCCGCGACGGCCTCCGGCTCTCCGGCCTCGAACCGTACACCGTCGACGCGCTGTCGGGCTTCGCCATCGTCGGTGAGCGGACGAACATCACCGGTTCGCCGAAATTCGCGGCCGTCATGAAGAGCGGCGGCTTCGAGGCCGGGCTCGAGATCGCGCGGCAGCAGGTGAACAACGGCGCGAACCTCATCGACATCAACATGGACGAAGGTCTGATCGACAGCGTCGCCTACATGCGCCGCTTCCTGAACCTGCTGGCGGCCGAGCCCGACATCGCCCGCGTCCCGTTCCTCATCGACAGCTCGCGCTTCGAGGTCATCGAGGCCGGGCTGGGGTGCGTGCAGGGGCGGGCCGTCGTGAACTCGATCAGCCTGAAGGACGGCGAGGCGGAGTTCAGGCGCCGGGCCGAGATCGTCCGGCGCTACGGCGCGGCGGCGATCGTCATGGCGTTCGACGAAGACGGGCAGGCGGACACCGTCGACCGCAAGGTGGCCATCTGCACGCGCGCCTATCGCATCCTCGTCGACGACTGCGGCTGGGACGGCAACGACATCGTGTTCGACCCGAACGTCCTGACGGTCGGCACGGGCCTCGAGGCGCACGCGCGCTACGGGGTCGACTACATCGAGGCGGTCCGGCGGATCAAAGAGACGCTGCCGGGCGCGCGGACGATCGGCGGGATCAGCAACGTGTCCTTCAGCTTCCGCGGCAACAACGCGGTGCGCGAGGCCATGAACGCGGCGTTCCTGTACCACGCGATTTCCGCCGGGCTGGACATGGGCATCGTGAACGCCGGCATGCTGCAGGTGTACAGCGACATCGACCCTGTCCTGCGCGACCTCGTCGAGGACGTCCTCCTCGACCGCCGCAGCGATGCGACGGACCGCCTCGTCGAATTCGGCGAGACCGTGAAGGACGTCGCGTCCGGCGGGTCCGGCGGGAAGAAGGCGGCCGAGTGGCGGAGCTTGCCCGTCGGCGAGCGACTGTCCCATGCGCTGGTCCACGGCATCGTCGACCACATCGACGTCGACGTCGAGGAGGCGCGGCAGGCGCTCGGAAGGCCGATCGCGGTCATCGAAGGACCGCTGATGGACGCGATGAACGTCGTCGGCGACCTATTCGGCGCGGGCAAGATGTTCCTGCCGCAGGTCGTGAAGAGCGCGCGGGTGATGAAGAAGGCGGTGGCGTACCTGACGCCGTTCCTCGAAGCGGAGCAGGCGGCCGGCGGCGCGCCGTCGAGCGCCGGCCGGATCCTCGTGGCCACCGTCAAGGGCGACGTCCACGACATCGGCAAGAACATCGTCGGCGTCGTCCTGCGGTGCAACGGTTACGAGGTGATCGACCTGGGCGTGATGGTGCCGAGCGAGCGGATCCTCGAGGCGGCCAGGGCGCACAACGTCGATGCGATCGGCCTGTCGGGGCTGATCACGCCGTCGCTGGACGAGATGGTCCACGTGGCGCGCGAGATGACGCGCGAGGGCTTCCACATCCCGCTGCTCATCGGCGGCGCGACGACGAGCCGGCTGCACACCGCCGTGAAGATCGAGCCGGCCTACCACGGCCCGACGGTCCACGTGATCGACGCGTCGCGCGCCGTCGGCGTGGCCAGCAAGCTGCTGGACGACGAGGCCCGGCCGGCCTACATCGGCGGCGTCCGCGGCGAGTACGCCGTGCTGCGCGAGCGCCACGCCCGCACGACCGCCGCGGCGACGCTCGTGCCGCTCGCCGAGGCGCGCGCGATGCGGCTGCAGTGCGACTGGGACGGCGTCGATATCGCCGTTCCCGCGTTCACCGGCACGCGCGTCCTGCGGGACCACCCGCTGGCCGACCTGGCCGAGCTGATCGACTGGACGCCGTTCTTCAGCGTCTGGGAGCTGCGCGGCGCCTTCCCGCGGATCCTCGACGACCCGCGCGTCGGTCCGGCGGCGCGCAAGGTGTACGCGGACGCGCAGTCGCACCTGGCGCGGATCATCGACGGCCGCGAGCTGCGGGCGCACGGCGTCTACGGCTTCTGGCCGGCGGCGCAGGTGGCGGACGACGACATCGCGCTGTTTGCGGATGATGCCCGCGGCGTCGAGCTGGCACGGCTGCACACCTTGCGGCAGCAGGAGGCGAAGCGGGGCGCGGCCAAATCGGCCGATGGGAATCGCGAGGTCGCCGACGCCGCCCACCTGGCCCTCGCCGACTTCGTCGCCCCCGCCGATTCCGGTCGCCGCGACCACGTCGGCGCCTTCGCGGTGACGACCGGCGACGGCCTCGACGCCCTCGCCGCCCGCTTCGACGCCGACCACGACGACTACGGCAGCATCATGAGCAAGGCGCTGGCCGACCGGCTGGCCGAGGCGTTCGCCGAGCGGCTGCACCAGATCGCCCGACGCGCATGGGGCTACGGCGCGGCCGAAGATCTGACGGTCGAAGACCTCATCCGCGAGCGCTACCGCGGCATCCGCCCGGCGCCCGGCTACCCGGCCCAGCCCGACCACACCGAGAAGCGGACGCTCTGGCGACTGCTCGACGCCGAGGCGGCCACCGGGATCACGTTGACCGAGAGCCTGGCGATGTGGCCGGCAAGCTCGGTGTGCGGGCTGTACTTCGCGCACCCGGCCAGCCGCTACTTCAGCGTCGGGCGGCTGGGGCGGGATCAGGTGGCGGATTACGCGGGGCGGAAGGGGATGGACGTGGGGGAGGTGGAGCGGTGGTTGGGGGCGAATCTGGGGTACGACGCAGACGTTGAAGCGCCGGCGCCGATGCTCGCCGCCCGGCCGTAGTCCGGGCACGGCCCGGCGTACCACCGGATCCCGGTCGTCTGGGCCGCGGTGCGCGCGCGGTGGGGGTTGGCACGCGGGGGTGGGTCGCGCCCGATAACGGACCAATAACGCCCACCGCGTAGGCTGGGATCACGCCCGGCGGCACCGAACCCGCCGTCCCCCACCCCTTCGCGGAGGTCGATCATGCCCACGATCATGCCTAAGCTCCGATGGCGCGCCGCCCAGGCTGACGTCCTGTCTACATCGCGTCGTAGCCCGACGGGCGTTCCGCACATTGCACTGCGCCTGGTCGCGGCGTGCGTCCTCGCCGCGGCCATCGCTGCACCGGTGCCGGCGCCGGCGGCGGCAGCCGTGACCGTGACGAACCTCGGGCTGGCCGTCAGCACGAATGTCGGCACCCTTGCGGTCGACGGGCGGCGCGCGGCGTTCGGGGTGCACGAGCCGAAGCAGAACCAGGATCTCAACACCGACGGCGACAAGCTCGACGTCGTGCTGTTCACGTACAACGCCCAGACGGGTGCGGTCCGTAACCACGGCGTCGGGGTCGATGCGCCCATTGCACTGCGTGGCCGCGACGTGCTCTATCTGGCGTCGGAAGTGCAGAACGGCATCGATTACAACCAGGACGGCGTCAAGATCGGCAACCGCCTGCACCACATCAACTTGGACACGCTTCAAGTGACGGACCTGCAGCACTCCGCCAGCCGCATCGTCTTCGACGAGCCGTTCGCCGTGCTCGCGCTGAACGAAGCGACGAACGGCATCGACTTGAACGGCGATGGCGACCGCATGGATCAGGTGATCGCCACCCTCGACGTGGCCGGCGGCAAGATCACGTCGCTCGGACGGGCGGTTCCCACCACGATGAGCGTCGTCACGACCGCCGACTCCGTGGCGTTCATGGTGTCCGAGACGACGGACGGGAACCGGGATCTCAACAACGATGGCGATACCGTCGACACGATCATGTTCGTCCACACACTGTCGAACGGCCTCACGACCAACCTGAAGATCCAAGGCAGCCTCAACCTCAACACGCCGGACGGGCGGCGCCACAGCTTCAGCCCGCTCGTGCCGTTCCTCACCGGCGAAGCGCTGCAGGGCGAAGACCTCAACGGCGACGGCGACCAGTCCGACACGATCGCCTACGTCGTCGACACCGTGACCCACGATCATCATCAGGGTCTGCCGGGCACCAGCGCGGTCACGGCCACGACATGGCTGGCCCAGATCGTTATCGAATCGCAGCACGGCAAGGATGTGAACGGCGACGGCGACCTTATCGACCACGCCATCGTGTTCCGCGACCATGCCACCGGCGACGAATGGAATCCCGGCCTCGCCCTGGCCGCGGGCGCGATCAGCTCGCTGGCCGTCGACCCGCTCGGCATCGTCGTGGTCGAGATCCAGGAGGGCTCCTCGGGCCAGCAGGACCTCAACGGCGACGGCGACACCAACGACACGCTTGTCGCGCGGTTCGATCCGGCCCGCGAACAAACCACGGTCTTCGGCGCCCTGAGCACGTGCGGGACCTCGCCCATCATTGGTACCCCGGTGCTGGTCGGCCACCGCGTCGTGACGTGCGCGCCCGAAGCGCTCTACGCCGAGGATCTCAACGGCGACGGTGACCAGCTGGATCTCATCGCGATGGGCTTGAACATGTCCACCGGCGTCGTCCGGTCAAGCGGCGCGGCGCTCTACGGGCAGACTCGGTCGCCCGGCAAACTGATCGGCGCGCTCGCCTATGCGGTGGTCGACGAAAACGCGCAAAGCGCGGATCTGAACGGCGACGGCGACAAGCTCGACATCGTCCTCCACCGCTTCAACGTCGACAACGGCGCCAGCGAGTCCACCGGCTTGGTGACGCGGGTGTCCGGGGGGAGCGCGTTCTGGGGCGCCAGCACCCAGGAAGTGTTCGTTGCCATCTCCGAGTTCAACGGCACCGACCTCAACGGCGACGGCGACACGACCGACTATGTCCTCCACCTGGTTCGCTAACCGTACGGGCCCCGGCGGCGGCCCGCGACCCAGTACGCCGCCACTGGACACGCTCGGGGTAGCCACCAGAGCACGGAACCCGGGGACGCTGCAGCGGCTTGGTACTCAGCGCAAGACACCGGCCGCGACCGCCGCCAGCAGCGCCGCAGCGAGGACCGTCACCCCCGTGATCCACGCCCAACGCCGGCCGAGCGTGCGATTCGCCGCCTGATATCCGGCGCTCACGACGCCGCCGGCCACGACGAGTGCCAGCAGGTCCCATGGCTGCTCGTGGTGCACGAAGCTGCGGTACGCCACGGCTGCGAGCAGGCCATAACTCAGGCACAGGTAGGCCAGGCGAAAGCTGGCGTATTCGACGGCCACGGTGCGTTCGTCTCGCTGGGCCTCGGGCAGGGCGGTCGACGATAGGTCCTTCACGGAAATCACCCTCTTTCGGTCCCTTCGAGTGCGCCGCCTGCCAGGAAGAACAGCTCGTCCACCCGCTTGCCCAGCTCCTCGGCCAACACGAACGCCAGCAGCGCCGACGGTCCGTACTGGCCGGTCTCGATCGAGCTGACGGTCTGGCGGGTCACGCCGGCCCGTCTGGCGAGATCGTCCTGCGACCAGCCGAGCTCGGCGCGGGCAACCCTGATGCGGTTGGCTAGACGGCGAGTAGCCATTGCGCTGCCTCTTGTACTGGGCAGAATGTAATGCATACCAGGCAACATGTCAAGCCAACTCGTCACCAGCCCGTTGGCATCACCGCGCACTCGGCCACGCTTGCGGCGCCAACGCACCGTCATCGCTGCGCATCCGCCGCTGGACGACCGGGCGCCCTGAGGCCATCCAGCGGCGTGAGCCGCGGGTCGCCGAGGATGCTCAGCGCCGCCCGGAAGGCGGCGACCGTCTCGCCGGGATCCTCGATTCCGAACAGCCGGTAGCGCAGCAGCGTCGCCGTCCGCTCGCCGGCCTCTCGGATTGCCGCTGAGCCGCGATCGAGCCCGCCAGGACACCGGAGCAGTCCGGCAACCGCCTCGGGCGCCAGGTGCGGCTGGCCCAGGGCCGTGAACCCTTCGAGCGCCGACTGGAACGCAGCAGCCGCGGCGGCAGGGTCCGATTGCAGGAGAATGCGCCCGGCGACGACGTCGACTGCCGGCAGCAGTCCGAGAACGCCGGTTTCCGCCGCGGCCTCGCGCACCGCGGTCACCTCGGCCAGCCGCGCGTCGCTTGCGGCGCCGTCCAGATCGAGCCGAACCCGGTGGAGGCGGACCGTGAGCGCCTGCGTCGCCTCGCCCGAGGCGGACAGCTCCGTCGCCGCCCGGGCGAGCACTTCGGCGGCCGCCTGCGGTTCCCCGAGGCGCGCCATCACCACGCCCAGCTCGGCGCGCGCCATGCCCGCACCGGAAGCATCGCCGAGCGCTTCGAACGCGTCGAGGGCCTGCCGGGCGCTGCGCTCGGCCGTAGCGTAGTGGTGCGAACGGCGCTCGGCCGTCGCGCGCACGACGTCGGCGAAGGCGGCCGTGCGCGGATGCTCGTCGGCCACCGCCTGCGCCCGCGTCCGTTCGACGTGGTGCAGGGCATCGGCCGGACGGCCAAGATCGAGGAACGTCACGGCCAGCCCCATGCGGGCATTGCGCTCGGCGATGTGATTGCCGCTGTCGACGGCCAACTGCACGGCCCGCTCCTGGTGGTCGAGCGCTTCCGACAAGGCACCGGCGCGGTACCGAATCAACCCGATGGCGGCCTGGGCGTTCGTCTCGCCCAGGCGATACCCGGCGGCGAGCGCCACTTCGAGGCAGCGCTCCGCGGCCGCGGCGGCGGCGTCCCGGTCGCCGAGTCGGTCGTGCAGCGCCGTCAGCGTGTAGGCCATCGCGCAGGCCAGGCGGTCGAAGCCGCGCCCTTCGATGGAGGCCAGGACCGCCGCCGTGCCATCGATGCAGGCCTGCGTTTGGCCGCGGTAGGCATCCACGCCGGCGCGATGGTAGGCGGCCTCGGCCGCCAGGCGCGGATCGCCCGCCGCCTCGCCGTGGGCGCACGCCTCGTCCAGGTCCGCCACCGCGGCGTCGTGGCGCCCCGCCATCCGGTGCAGGATACCGCGCAGCCGGAGCGCCGCCGATGCCGATGCGCGTGCGTCGGCCGGCCAGTCGGCCGAGTCGGGGCCGAGCAGGGCCAGCACGCCGAGCGCCGCCTCCACCGACGCCTCGGCCACCGCCGCGTGCCCGGCTCTGAGCTCGATCGCCGCCCGTTCGGCGAGCATGCGGGCGTGAAGCGGCGCGGCCGCCGCTCCGACATCGGTCCGATCATCGGCCCGATCGCCTGCTGCTTGGTCGGACAGCACGGCGACGACGTCGTTGCAGCATGCCGTGCCGAGCGCATAGATCCCCTGCGCAAAGTAGAAGCCGACGAGGTCCACGGCCACCGTCGCCAGACTCGCGCGATCGCGCTGCCCGACGGCACTGCGCCATGCGGCCGAGAGGTTGTCGGCCTCCGTCTCGACGAGTGAGACGACCGGACGGCTCTCGGCGCCCATCTCGCGGCTGAGCGCGGCGAAGGCATCGAGGAAGTAGCGGGCATGGGCGCGGTCGACTTCGTCCGCCAACCAGCCGCTGGCCGTGAGCCGGCGTGCGCCGGCCACGCGCAAGAACTCGTGGATGTCGTAGCGTCCGTTGCCCGCGGGACGCAGCAGCGACTTTCGGACGAGCCGTGCGAGCAGCTCGTCCGACACGCCGGCGACCGCCTGCGCCGCGGGGCGGTCGAAGCCGCCGCGGAAGACGCACAGCTTGGCAAAGGCGATCCGCTCGGCACCGACAAGCAAAGCCCACGTGTGATCGAACACCGCTTCGAGACCGGCATGGCGCGCCGGCAGCCCAAGGGGCGTGGGCAACCCCGTCGGATCGGACCTGAGCCGCGCCACGATCGTCGCGCACGACGCTTCATCCGTCCACGGAGCCGCCAGCTCCAGCGCCAGCGGCATCCCCTCGACGAGCCGGCAGATCTCACCGATGTCGTCCAGCGCGGGTGCGGGGTCGAACTCCGGTGCGATCCGCTGCGCGGCCGCCACGAACAAGGCGACGGCCCCGTACGCATCGGATGTTCCGCGATCGGCCTGCGTGCGCGGGTAGGGAAGTCCAACCACGGCCGCGACGCGCTCGAACGGCAGGTCCAGACTCTCACGGGACGTCACGAGGATCCGCAGGCCGGGGGCTCCTGCCAACAGGTCGGCACAGCGCTCGGCGTGCGCGACGACATGTTCGAAGTTGTCCAGCACCAGGAGCAGCTCCCGCTCGCGCAGCGCCTGGACCAGCTGGTCGCCGAGAGCGGTGCCGCCGACGGGCTCGAGCCCCAAGCCCGCCGCGATGCTGGGTTCGATGGGGCTGCCGGGCTCGAGGCCGGCGAGCGAAACGAAGCACAACCCGTCCAGGAAGCGATGGTCCAGTCGCCTGGCCAGCTCGATCGCCAGCCGTGTCTTGCCGATGCCGCCCGGTCCGACAATCGTCACGAGCCGACCGACCAGGGCGTGGTCGGGGTCAGGCGGCGGGTGATTCCCAGGCACGCCCGAGTCCGTCGGGGCCGCAGCGTCCGTTGCGATCAGCCAACGTTCGAGAACGGCCAGCTCCGCCGACCGGCCCACGAACGGGGTCGGCGGCATGGGCAGGCGCACGGGCCTGGCCCCGCGGCGCCCGCGCGCGGCCAGGATCCGCTCGCGAAGGGCAAGCGTCTCGGGCTCGGGGTCGACGCCCAGCTCGGTGGCCAGCGCTTCGCGCAGGGCGGCGAACTGGGTCAAGGCGGCCCCGTGCTCGCCGCTGCGGGCGAGCGCCAACAGGAGCCGGCGCTGCGTCGGCTCGTGGAGCGGGTCGATCGCCGTGGCGCGGCGCAGGAGATGGATCGCTTCGTCCGGACGGTCCCCGGCTGTGGCCTCGGCCAACCGCTCGAACACGGTGCGCGCGTCCTCGGCGACCGACCGAGCGGTCGAGACGAGCCAAGCCGTGTACCCGGGCGTATCGACGCCGATACGTCCGGCGAGCAGCGGTCCGCCGTACGAACCGACCGCCCGACGCCAGTTGGCCGGGTCGTCGCTCGCCGCCGCCCGTTGCAGCTCGGCGACGTCGACTAGGTCGCCGGGCTGCGGCGCGAACGCCGCCTGACGGGCGTCCGCGGCCAGCCGTCCGGGGGCGAGCCGTCGCACGGCGCTGAGCGCCACGCGCAGGCTCAGCAATGCGCTAGCCGGCGCGGCGTTGGGCCACAGAAGCGCCGTCAGCGCTGTCCGGGACACCGGCCGTGCCTCGAGCGCGAGGTACGCCAGGAGGGCGCACGCCTTGTCGGAGGGCAGCGCGCTGACCGGTAGGCCGTCGACTTCGACCGCGAACGTGCCCAGCAGTCGCAACGCGAAGCCGATCGGTTCGGCCGGCGTGGGATCCAACCGCGTCGCGGCCGGCGGCAGTGAGCCCGGCGCCGTCCGGGGCACGGCCGGGACCCCTTCTTCGGGACGTGGGCTCACGGTCGTCCCACCGGGAACCGGTGCTCGAACACGAGACCGAGCGGGGCTGTGGCGGTAACGAGGAACCTGAGGCGCGGGGCGACTTCGAGAAGCTCGACCAAGGCGACGATATCGTCCTGTGCCGGGTCGAGCCCGCCGAGCACCACGAGTCGCTCGTGGTCCGTCCATTCCGGCGTACGGGCACGCGTCGCGCCGTGTTTCGAGGTCCTCCCCGCAGGTTCGCGTTCGGCGCCGTCCAATCGGGACCCGGCGGCCGCGATACGTTCCGGCAACGGCATCCGGGGGCCGGCGGCCGGTGCGACGAAGAGCACACCGTCCAGGAAGCGATGGACGACGGCCCGGGCGGCGGCAATCGCCAGAGCGGACTTGCCGGTGCCCGCCGGGCCGAAGATACAGACCAGCCGTCGTTCAGGGTCGTCCAGCCAGCCCACGAGGCGGGCCAGATCATCGCCGGGGCACAGACCGTGACCCGCATCCGGCAGGTTATGGCGAGCCCGCCGCGCCCGCGCCGCCCTGATCCGATCGCGGAGATGAACGGTCGCGGCAGCAGGCGCAAGTCCGGTGCGCTCCAGCAGCGTCGCGGCAAACCGCCCGTAGACACTCTCCGCGTCGTCGTACGACCCGGCGCGGGCGCAGGCCAGCATGACATCGCGAACGACCCGTTCCTGAAGCGGATCGCGATCCAATGCCCCGCGCAGCACGTCGAGCGGGTGGGTCGACGCCGCCTCGCGCCGGCCGTCCCTCGACCCGCCGGACGCGCCCCCGGTTGCCCCGGCGGCCAGCGCGCCCAGCACGGCGTCCGTTTCCGCACGCGCCCCGGCGAGCCACTCCAGGAACGGCTGCGGCATGCCGTCCTCGAGCCCCTCACCGAGCGGACCCCGCACCCGGTCCAGAACGCGAGGCACATCGGCGGCGGGCGACGAACGGTTCCCGGACGACACGTCGCCGCCCGCCGCGGCGCCCGCTGCGGCGCCCGCGAGCGCCGCGCGAACCGCCAAGAGATCGATGTCATCGCCCGGACGGGCTTCGAAGGTCACGGTGCGGCGATCGGCGCGGATCCGGTCGCACAGCACGGATCGCAGGCGCGTGAGGGCCACCCGCAGGCTGAGCCGGGCCCGGTCCTCGGGGACGTCCGGCCACAGCAGCCCGCACAGAGCGCCGCGCTCCACCGGGCGGCTCGCCGCCACGAGCACCACGAGCAGCGCGCGCGTCTTGGCGGACCACCCGAGGGGCGCGCCGTCGCTCGCGCGCACCCGGAACGGCCCGAGCAGGTCGATTTGAAGCGGTGCGTGGCCCACGCAGGCGACTCCAAGACGTGTCCGGGCCGTGCCCGCCGGCACCCCGGCAGAGACGGTAACGGTGCGATAACGGTACGGCCGTAGCCTGCTCGCCACAAGTTGCGCACGCCCCAGCGGCGTTCGATCGCCGCGGCGGAGCGGCACGGGCCGGACGCGGCGGGCACGGCGAAGGGGAGAAGCGGCATGGGATTCGTGATCGGGGCCTGGCTGCGTCGCTACGGCCCGCTCGAGCTGGTCGGCACGCTGGGCGCCCTCGCTGCGGCAGGAGCGGCGGCAACGCTCACCGGTGAGGTTGCCCTGGCCGCGCTGGCAGGTGCGGCGGGCGAGAACGTCGGCTTCTACGGCTATGCCGGTTGGCGATCGGCGCGTGGCCACATGGCCGCCCACGGCCTGTCCCTGTCCGCAACGGACCGCGCACGCGCCTGGCACATCGGCCGCCGGACCGTGGCGGACCTCGCGGGCGAGTTCGGGCCGGCGGAACTCCTCGACAGCGCGCTGCTGCGGCCGGCACTCCTGTATGCGGCCACACGCGCCACCGGTAGCGTGGCCGTCGGCGTCCTCCTCGGCAAGGTGCTGGCCGACCTCGTGTTCTACGGCATCGCCTTCGCGTCCCTCACGTTCCTTCGACGACGGAGCTCCGCCGTCACGCCGCAAGAGGTGTCCACCCCATGACGACGACCTATGCTGCGATCCGCTCGCGCGCCGACCACGCGCCCGCCACCGCGCCCGCGTGGCCGGGCCTCACGGTCGCCACGCCGTACCTCCGGATGCGCCTGGATGCCGTAACGGACGCCTATCGAAAGTTGGCCGCCGCCCTTCCGGGGGTTCGGGTGCACTATGCGATGAAGTGCAACCCGGATCCGGAGGTCCTCAGGGTACTGCAACGGGCCGGTTGCTCGTTCGAGATCGCCTCGGCGCCCGAATTGGACGTGCTGCGCTCGCTCGGGGTGCCGCCGCACGAGGTGCTCTTCAGCAACCCGGTCAAGCCCATCGACCACGTCCGACGGGCCTGGGCGGCGGGCCTCGACCGATTTGCGGTGGACAGCGGGGCCGAGATCGAGAAGATCGCGGCGGCGGCTCCCGGCGCCAAGGTCTACGTGCGGCTGGCCGTGGCGAACGGCGCGAGCCAGGTCGCCAGCGAGGGCAAGTTCGGGGTGGATGCCGATACGGCCGTTCGCCTGCTGCACCAGGCCGTGCGCTTCGGGCTCGAGCCGTACGGGCTGACGTTCCATGTCGGCTCGCAGATGCTCGACCCGGGCGCCTGGGAGCGCGCGATCGACTTGAGCGCGGGCGTGATGCGGACCCTCGATGCGGACGGCATTCGCCTGACGATGTTGGACATGGGCGGCGGCTTCCCGGCCCGCTACGATGCCGACGTCCCGCCGATCGCCGCGTACGGCGCGCGCATCCTCGCGGCCATTCGCACCCACCTGCCCTATCCGGTGGCGCTCGCCGTCGAGCCGGGCCGGGCGCTGGTGGCCGAGGCGGGCGTCATGGTCGCGGAGGTGATCGGGACCGCGGAGCGCGCCGGCCGGACCTGGGTTCATCTCGATGTCGGGGCATTCAACGGGATGATGGAGGCGCTCGAGACCCAGAACGGCCTGCGCTTCCCGATCCGCGACTCGCGCGACGACCCGCGCCGGAGCCTCGTCCACCTCACCGGGCCGTCGTGCGACAGCCAGGACACGATCCTCTACGACGTCGCCGTCTCGCACGGCATCCGGGCCGGCGACCAAGTGTACATCGGAACGGCGGGTGCCTACACGACGAGCTACGCCTCGAGCTTCAACGGCTTCGACGTCCCGCGCACGCACTGCGTCGGGCGGGGCTGACGGGACCGTTTGCCGCACCGATCGGCACCACGGATTGCCTTCCCCCCCACCGTGCATAACATCCTGCGGCCACGCAGGCCGCGTCCTGTCGGGCGCCGGATCGCGATGCCCGGAGTTCCGCCGATGGCCCTTTCGCCTCCCGCCGCCGAATCCGCCGGCGCCGAACCCGTTCCCGTCGACCCCATGCCGGTTGGGACCACTCCCGTCGACCCCGCGCCCGTCGCGTCGAGCGCCTCGCCCCACGACGCCCACGCCCACCCCCCCGCCCACGGCCCGCTCTGGCCCCTCGCCCTCGCCGCCCTCGGCGTCGTGTTCGGCGACATCGGCACGAGCCCGCTGTACGCGATCCGCGAGTGCTTCCACGGCCCGCACGCGGTGGCGGTGACGTACGACAACGTCGTCGGGGTGCTGTCGCTGATCGTCTGGTCGCTGATCGTCGTCATCTCGGTGAAGTACGTCCTGTTCATTCTTCGCTCCGACAACAACGGCGAGGGCGGCATCCTGGCGCTGACGGCGCTCATCAGCCCGCACGGCCACCGCGCCCATGCCGGTCGCGCCAAGCTCATCCTCCTCGGCCTCTTCGGCGCGGCGCTCCTGTACGGCGACGGTGTGATCACCCCCGCCATCAGCGTCCTGTCCGCCGTCGAGGGGCTGCGTCTCGTCGCCCCGACCATCGAGCCCTTTCTCCTGCCGCTGACGGTCGGCATCCTGATCGGCCTCTTCGCGTTCCAGCGCCGCGGCACGGCCGGGGTCGGGGCCGTCTTCGGGCCGGTGATGCTCCTGTGGTTCTTCGTCATCGCCGCGCTCGGCGTGCGCAACGTCGTCGCCGAGCCGTCCGTGCTCTGGGCGATCGACCCGCTCTACGCCGTGCGCTTCTTCATCGCCAACGGCTACCACGGCTTCGTCATCCTCGGCACGGTCTTCCTCGTCGTGACGGGCGGTGAGGCGCTCTACGCGGACATGGGCCACTTCGGGCGGCGGCCGATCAGCGCGGCGTGGTTCGCGCTCGTCCTGCCGTGCCTGCTCCTGAACTACGCCGGCCAGAGCGCGCTCCTGGTGGCGCGGCCAGAGGCGGCGGCCGAGCACCCGTTCTTCCAGCTCGCCCCGCCGTGGGCCATCGCGCCGCTCGTCATCCTGGCGACGTTCGCCACCGTCATCGCCTCCCAGGCGCTGATCTCGGGCGCATTCTCGCTGACGATGCAGGCGATCCAGCTGGGCTACAGCCCGCGCCTGGACATTCGGCACACGTCGTCCGATGCGCGCGGCCAGATCTACATTCCGGCGATCAACTGGGCGCTGATGGTCGCCTGCATCGCCGTCGTCCTCGGCTTCCGGTCCTCGAGCAACCTGGCCGCCGCCTACGGCATCGCGGTCACGAGCACGATGGCCATCACGACGGCCCTGTTCTACGTCGTGCTGCGCGAGCGCTGGGGCTGGTCGCCGGTCCGCGCCGGCGCGCTGTGCGCCCTCTTCCTGGCGGTCGACTTGGCCTTCCTGGGCGCGAACGTTCTCAAGCTGCTCCACGGCGGCTGGTTCCCCCTCCTCATGGCGGGCGTCATCTTCGGCCTCATGACGACATGGCACACCGGCCGTCGCCTGCTGTCGTTCCGGTTGGCATCCGCGTCGAAGCCGCTCGGCGCCTTCCTCGACCGCACCGAAGGCGCGGCGATCACGCGCGTGCCCGGCACGGCCGTCTTCCTGCACAGCAACCGCCACGGCACGCCGCCGGCGCTGATTCAAAACGTGCGCCACAACCACGTCCTGCATGCACGCCTGATCGTCGTCACCGTCGTCACCGCGGACGTGCCGACGGTCGAGCCCGGCGCGCGCGCCGCCGTCGAGCGCCTGCGGGACGACGCCTGGCGCGTCGTGCTCAGCTACGGCTTCATGGAGCAGCCGAACGTGCCGGCCGCTCTCGCCGCCATCGACGCGCCCGGCTGGGCGTTCAAGGCCGACACGGTCACGTACTTTCTCAGCCGCGAGAAGATCCTCCCCAGCCGCCGCCCCGGCATGGCGCTGTGGCGTGACTACGTTTTCGCCTGGCTGTCACGCAACGCATCGGGCGCCACGTACTACTTCGGCCTTCCGCCGGCGCAAGTCGTCGAGCTCGGGACACAGCTGCCGATCTGAGGATGCACGATCAGCAGCGAATCGATTCGAGGCGCTACGATCCGAGAATGAACGATCCGCGGAACCACGATCGAAGCACGATCACGCCCCTCGACGACGCCGGCATCCGGTACGCGATCGAACCGGACCTGACGCCGGGTCCGGAAGCGTGACGGCGTCGCCGGACGCGCCGACGCCTGCCGACCGGACGTCGACGCCGCGAAGGGGGCATCCGTCCGCGGCGACCTCCGCCGCAGGCGTCGCGATCGTCACCGCCTACCTCGCCCTCGCCCTCGCCTACAACGTCGTCGTCCCGCCCTTCGAGGGCGCCGACGAGAGCACGCACTACTTCTACGCCAAGCACGTCTACTGCACCGGCACGCTGCCCGTGCAGCAGGCGGATGCGGAGCAGCGCGGTCTGTGGGAGCAGGAGGGCAGCCAGCCGCCGTTGTACTACGCGCTCGTGCACGGTCTCGTCGGGCTCGAGTGGCTTGAACCGGACCTCGACACGTTCAGAGAACCGCGGACGCCATGTGCCTACCGCGACGAGGCGCTCACCTACAACCACCAGAACTCGATGGGCCGGCCGGCCGTGGTCGGCAACGAGAACCGGTTCATCGACAGCGCCGTGCACCAGGCACGGGGCTACGCGGGCGCCGTCCACTTCATTCGCTTCACATCGACGTTCCTCGGCCTCCTCACCCTCCTCGCCCTCTGGACGATCTTCGCCCGTGTCTTCGCCCTCCGCCCCTGGCTCGCCGTCACCGCCCTCGCCCTCGTCGCCCTCAACCCCCAGTTCATCCACCTGGCCTCCACGGTCTCGAACGACAACGCCATGAACGCCCTCGCCGCCGTATCGCTCGCGCTGCTCCTGCGGGTGATCGACAGCGACGGCAACGCCGCCCGCACTCGCTTCACCCGCCGCCGCGACGCCGCCGCCCTCGCCCTCGCCGTCGGCCTTGCCCCCCTCGCCAAGATCACCGGCCTCGTGCTGGCCGCGTTCGTCGTCGCAACGCTCCTGTGGACCGCGTGGCGGCGACGCGAAGCGGGCACCCGCGACGCTCTCGATGGCGCCGCCACCGACGAATCCGTGGCCGGCACGCACGGTGCTGCCTCCGATGCCCGCGCCGACGCCCGCCGCCTCGTCGGCTCCGCCGCCGCCGTCGTCCTCGCCTGCCTCGTCCTCGCCGGCTGGTGGTACGTGCGCAACGTGCGCCTGTACGGCTCGCTGACGGGCCTGAACATCATGCTGCCGCCGGAGTTGCGACGCGACTGGAACGTCGTACGCTTCGTCCGCGGCCTCCCCGCCGAGATGCACGGCCTCTGGCTCTCCAGCTGGGGAATCTTTGGCTGGTTCACGATCCTCATGCCCACTTGGGTCTACCGCCTCATCGACGCCGCCGCCCTCGCCGCCGTGGCCGGCGGCGTCGCATCGTGGCGCCGACGTCGATGGCGCCGGCCGTCGTGGCCTTCCGGATACCTTGTTCTCCTCATCACGTGGTGGCTCCTCACCTTCGCCGGCCTCCTGCGCTGGATGCTCATCGCCAAGGGCGCCCACGGCCGCCTCCTCTTCCCGGCGATCGCCGCCCCCGCCGTCCTCCTCGTGCTCGGCTGGCGCGCCCTCGTGCCGGCGAAGCGCGTCGGCGACCGCACGCTCGCGGCGATCGTCGCGGTCGCGATGGCCGGCGTGTCCATCGGCGCCCTCGTCGGCGCGGTCCGGCCCGCCTATGCGAAGCCGCGGACGATTCCAGCCGATGCGCTGCCATTGGACGCCGTGCCGGTCGGCGTCGTCTTCGACGGCGTGTTCGAGCTCGCGGCGATGCGCGCACCGTCGCGCGCGGTCGAAGGGACGGACGTCGACGTGACGCTGTACTGGCGGATCGGAGAGCACGCGACCGCCCCCGACGGCTCGGATTGGACGCGCGACGGCTATGTGGCGTTGCGGTGGGACCAAGATGTGGCGGCCGCCGAGCCGCCGTGGGCGACGCGCACCGTTTCGAGCCCGCCCGACCTCAGCTACCCCGGGCGCGGGAACGCACCGTTCATCACCCTGAACGGACGCGACGGGCTCGTCGAGGACATTCGGACGATCCGGGTGCCGGCCCTGGCGACGCGGCCCGATTGGGACGGCTACCGCCCGTCGACGCTCGCCCGCCTCGTCGTCGACGTCTACGACATGCACGCGGGGGAAAGCTGGCCGTCCGCGCCAGTGGGCGAGGGCGCTCCGGACACCGCGTCCGTCGACGTAGCTGTCGACACCGCGCAGCGACAGCCGCGGCAGGACGAGCGGCTGGCGAAGTCGCGGGGCCACCCGGTCACCCGGTTCGGCGACGTCATCGACCTGCAGGTCCGCGCGCTCGACCCATCCGTTTCGCCACGCGAACCACAGCGGGTGCCCCCGCCGGTCCGCCCTGCGCCGGCGAGCGCCGGCACGCTTGAGGTCATCTGGCACGCGCGGGCAACGCCGGCCGAGGACTATCAAGCGTTCATCCACATCGTCGATGCCGCCGGCACGCTGGTGGCATCGTTCGACGGCCCCCCCATGCGTGACACGCGGTACCCGACATCGCGCTGGCGCTCCGGCGATCGCATCCCACTTCGCGTCCCGTGGTCCATACCGGTGCCGGCGAAGGCCGGCGACCGGTTCACCGTACGCATCGGCCTATACAGTCTCGCCCCCGGCAACCCGCGCCTGCCGGCTATCGATCCCCTCGGCGACCGCTGGCCCGACGATGCCGTGGACATTGCCACGATCTGGATACCGTGATGGCCCGCCCCCTCCGCCGCGACGCCCTCGCCCTCCTCGCCCTCACCGCCACCTGCGCCGCCTTCTTCGCCCCCGTCCTCTCCGGCCGCTACTGGCTCCCCCAAGGCGGCGGCGACCTCGCCTCGTTCCTCTGGCCGATGTACCGCTTCGCCGCGGGACGCATCGCCGCCGGCGACCTGCCGCTGTGGAACCCCCACCAGTACGCCGGCGCGCCGCTGCTGGCCGACAACCAGTCCGGCCTCCTCTATCCTCCGCTGTGGCTCCTCTACGCCCTCAAACCAGCCTTCAGCTACGTCGATCTCGAACGTGTCGTCATGGGCCACATGCTCCTCACAGGCGTAGCGATGTACGCATGCCTGCGGCTATGGCGGCGTCGCTCCAGCGCTGATGTGAACGACCCGCTTCCGGATGCCATGACGGGCTTCGCGATCTTCCCCTCCCTCGTCGGCGCCCTCGCCTGGATGCTCAACGACGTCTTCCTCACCCACCTCGGAAACCTGAACCTCAACGCCGCCGCCGGCTGGCTCCCCCTCGCCCTCCTCGGCATCCACCGGGCGTGCGAACCCCCGACAGCGGTGCGCGTAGGGGCGGGTCTCAGACCCGCCCTTGCTTCGGCAGGACAAGGGACGGCGCGTGCCCGAGGACGGGCGGGTCTGAGACCCGCCCCTACCCACGGCCGGGCGAATGTCGCCCGTACTTGGTCGATGCATCGTTCGGCCGGCTGGATTGCCCTCGCCGCCCTCTCCCTCGCCCTCAGCGCCCTCGCCGGCCACGCCCAGGCCACGTTCCTCTGCGCCCTCGCCGTCACCCTCCACGCCCTCTGGCGCACCGCCGCCGACCGCCGCTGGTGGCCCCTCGCCGCCCTGGCCATTGCCGGCACCGCCGCCTTCGCCCTCGCCGCGCCCGCCCTGCTGCCCACGCTCGCGCTCCGACCCGCGACGGTCCGGGCGGCGTACGACTACGCCACGTCCGTGCAGTACAGCCTGCCGCCGCGGGCGCTCGTCGGGCTCTTCGCGCCGTGGTGGTGGGGGCGGGGGGCGGCCGCCTTCCACGGCGAGTGGGACCGGGTCGAGGTCGGGTATGTGGGTGTCGTACCCCTGCTTCTGGCGATCGTCGCCGTCCTCGCCGTCGCCGCCGCCCGCCACGACCGCCGCCGTCACCGCGACGTCGTGTTCTTCGCCGCCCTGGCGATCGTCTCGCTCCTCGTCGCCCTCGGCCCCGCGACACCGGTGCACCGCTGGCTGATCGCCCCGCTCCACCTGCCGTTCCGCGCCCCGGCGCGCTACCTCCTCCTCGTCGACTTCGCGCTGTCGTGGCTGGCCGCTGCCGGCGCCGCGGCCGTCATCGCCCACGTCGCACGCGCCGCGGCGTCCCGGTCGCCGGCCGGCCCGTCCGCGCGATGGCGCCGCCCGGCCGCGGCGATCGGTGCGCTCCTCGTCCTCGCCACCGCCGCCGACCTCGTCGCGCTGGGGGCCGGCGTCGAGATCGACCGCGCCGACCCGACCGCCGGCTACTGGCGCACGCCCGCGAAGGATTGGCTGGCCGCCAACGGTGCGACGTTCACGCCCGGCGACGCCGACCTCCCGCCGCGCATCGACGAGGCGACGGGCGCGTGGCAGCCCGGCTCGGCCCAGCTCTGGGGCCTCTACAGCCTCGGTGGCGTCTACAACCCGTCCCGGCTCGGGGCGTACAGCTTCGCGATGGACGGCCTGCAGCACCGCGGGTCGCCGCTCTACAACCTGTTCGGCGTCGGCTGGTGCCTGACGGACAAGGGCGCAGCCCCGAGCGATGCCGGCCGGTTTACCAAGGCCTTCACCGGCGACGCCGCCGTCGACATCTGGCGCAACGACGGCGCGTTGCCCCGCATCCGCCTCGTCCCGCACGCCCACGTCGCACGCGACGACCTTGCGGCGTTCGACCGCCTGCGGGATCCGGCCCACGATCCGCGGACGTCCGTCGTCTTCGTCGCGGCCGACGTCGAAGCCGACGTGGCGGCGCATGCCGACAAACGCCCCGACGATCCCACAGATCCCCTCGCTGCCGCGGCAAGCCCGGTCGTCGTCGACGCGTACACCCCCGACCGGATCACCCTCCGCATCCACGCCGGCCGGCCCACCTTCCTCGTCCTGTCCGACGTCTGGCACCCGGACTGGCGGGCCGCGATCGACGGCGTCCCGGCGCCGATGCTGCGCGCCGACTTCCTCTTTCGCGCCGTCGCCCTCGACGCCGGTGCGCACGTCGTCGAGCTGCGCTACCGGCCGCGCGGCTGGCGCCTCGGCCTCGCGCTGTCGGCCGTCATGTGGGCGGTGCTGCTGGCGGGGGCGGCTCGGGCGTCGGCACGGCGGGGCTGATCGCAGACGCCGGGCCCTCGCTCCGGAACGCCTCCGCGGTCGTCTCCGGGACCGGGCCGTCGCCGTTCGGCTCGTGCCGCCGCGGCGGCACGGCCGGGTCGTCGGCCGCGTCCGCGCCGCGCGGCCCTACTCCGCTCGGCGGTGTCGGTTTGGACCGGCGGTTGGCGGTGCGGTGGCCGTCGCGGCGCGGCGCCCCGCCGACCGGCGGTCCCGCGGCCGCGGCGGCCTGCGCAACCGCCGGGTCGGACGGATCGAGCGGCGCCGGGCGAACGGTCGGACCGCGCGCCGGCGGGTACTCGGCGTGGGATCTCGCGTTCGGCCGCGGCGCCGGCCGTGCCTTGGCGCGGATGCCCACCGAGGCGACGTCACGGGCGCTGGCGGCCAGGGCCGCACGGTCGTCGCCGGTCGAACGCGGGCGCTCGTCCACCGCAACGGCCACCGCCGCGCGACCGCGCGCGGCCGGGGCGTCGTGAAAGGCAAACTGCACCGGACCGGCCAGTGTCTGGAGGTTGACCGCCAAGAGGCCGGCGATCAGCGCGGCGATCGGCAGGACCCGATAGTACCGGAGGGCGCTCGGGGCGCGAAGAATCCAAAGGACCCGAAGGGAGAGACGGCGAACGATCGGGGCGCGGGTTGCAGACCGGTTGGACCCCGTTGCCCACGCCGCAACCACAGCATCCAGCGCGCCCGCCCAGCCCGCCGCCAGCAGCGTCGAGATCGCCGGCAGCGCCGGGAACAGCAGGCGCCCTTGGACCGCGGACAACCGTGCGTTGTGCACCAGGAACGCGCACCACGTCAGGCCCGCGATCAGGCCGAGCACGGCGGCGCTGCCGCGGTCGACGGTGCGGCGGCGAATCGCCAGCGGCAGGCCGAGGACGCCGAGCGCGGTCAGCAGGCCGAAGATGGCATACGCATCGACGTGCAGCGGCACCGTCATCGAGCCGATCTTGCCCCAGTACGAGATGAAGACCCCCCACAGAAATGCCGGATCGACGGTCAGCGCCAGCGGCGACAGGTCGACGGCCAGCATGGCGTGCGCGCGGCGCATCGCGGCGCCGGCCAGCGGATCGCCGTAGCGCCACGTGTTCCACGCCAGCCACGGACCGGAAACCGCAAGGGCGGTCAGCGTGAAGCGGAGCGTGCGCACCAGCCGGACACGCCGCGTGCCCGGCAGCAGGATCAGTCCGAGTCCGGCCGCGGCCGCGACCGGGGCCATCGTGTACTTCGTCCACATCCCGACGCCGACGACGACGCCCATGACCACCGCGCGCGGCACCGGCGCGCGCTCGCGGGCCAGGCGGTCGCCCGCCGGGCGACGGCTCGCCGCCCGGTCGTCCGCCGAACCGTCGCCGGTGACCGATCGCACGAGCTGCCAGGTCAGGAGCGCGCACCATGTCGTCGCGAGGGCGTCGTTCGTCAGCACGGCGTTGTGGTGGGCGAACATCGGCGTGAGCGCCGGCAGCGCCGCGGCGGCCAGGGCGATCGAGCGGCGGCCGCGGCCGACGGCGAGGGCGGTCGCGTAGATCAGCACGAGGGTCGCGGCGCCGCAGAGCGTGGAGAGGAGGCGCAGACGGCGCGCCGGGCGGGCATCCGCGGGGTCATAGCTGCGCGGATCGAATACGTCGGCGGACGACGGGTCGTCGAATCGGAAGCCGTCGTTCACCCGCAGCGTCGCCGGCACCAGCGGCCGGCCGCCGGCCGCCCCGTTCACCACGGCGGCAACGACGTAGTAGAGCGGCGGCTGGACGGACTCCCAGACCGTCCCGATCGGCGGCAGCGCGTGGTGGGCCGCCACGAAGTCGATGTACGATGCGTGCCCGTGCTCGTCGGCGCCCTCCAGAATCGGCACGCGCCATGCGTACGCGGCGGCGAGGCAGAGATAGAGCGCGACGACGACGGCCAGCGGGGCGTGGCGAGTGATCCGACGGGTGATCCGGCGGGTGATCCGACGGGTGATCCGGCGGGGTCGGGCGACGGTCATCGGCGGTGTTCCTCGATGTGCGCGGGTCGTCGAGCGGGACCGCTCGTTGCGACACGGACAGGCGCCACATCCGTTCCAACCAAGGTTGCGATGCCCCGCCTGCGGGCCTACACTCGCCCCCGCAACCGACGCCCATCCTGGAGGCTCCCCAATGCCCCGAGCGATCGTCTATGCCAGCGACCCGACCCGCGTCCGGACGGCCGATGTGGACGGCGGCGACAACGATGCGTACCTGAGCAAGCTGACGAAGTACGTCCCGGCCGAGGTGCTGGCGTTCTTCGTGCCCACGTATGCCAACCTGCCGGCCAACGCCGAGCGATGGCACTGGACGGTGTTCGGCATCGGCCTGGCGGCGACGCTGGGTTACACGCTGGCCACGCGAATGCGCGAGCAGGGCAAGCCGGGTCCATGGTACTACTACATCCTGACGGGCCTCGCCTTCGCCGGCTGGGCATCCAGCGTGACGGCCGCCGGCACCGACCTCGCCGGCCTCGATCCGGCGATCGCCCCGACGATCCTGTCCATCACCGTGTTGATGGTGCCGCTGGCGGACGACCTGCTCACGCGGTTCTGGCCGCCGGCCGCATGACCAAGGGCGCGCCCCCCGCCGACGCCGCGCCGACCGGCGAGCTGCTGGCCGACATCCTCGACCGGGTGGACAGCTGGCTGAAGTTCGCCGAGGCCAAGAACCTGGCGATCAGCGCCCTCACCGGCACGGCCAGCGGCGCGATGATCGGGCTCCTCCGCGGCGCCGACGGGATGCCGCTGCCGGCCGTCGCCGCCTTCGGGGCCTCCGAGCTCGCCTTCCTCGGCGCGCTGGCAACGGCAGTCCTGTCGTTCCGACCGCAGAGCGCGCCCAGGATTCGCCCCGCCCGCCCCCCGTCGGGCGCGCCCGACGACAACCTCCTGTACTCCGGGCACCTGGCCGCCTACACCCCCGTCGAGCTTGCCGCCGAGGTCGCCCGGCGCTACGGCGGCGACACGGCGTACGATCCGACAGCGCACCCGTTGCACGCCGCGCTGGCCGGGCAGATCGTGGCCAACGCCGTCATCACCCAGGCCAAGCTGCGCACCTTCAACCGGGCATCCTTCCTCGTCCTCGTCGGGCTCACGCTACTGGCGGCCGGGCTGCTGGCGGAGCTCGTCCTCTGACGGCCGGGCACAACGCGGCCGGCAGCGCGTGGCCGACCGGCACCGTCGCGTTCCTCTTCACCGACATCCAGGGCAGCACGGCGCGCTGGGAGCGGGACGCGGACGCGATGCGGGCCGCCCTGGCGCAGCACGACGCCGTCCTCGAGGACGCGATCCGCCGCCACGACGGCATCTGGTTCAAGCGGGTCGGCGACGCCGTACAAGCCGCGTTCCCCGCCGCCCCCGACGCGCTCGCCGCCGCGGTCGACGCCCAGCGCGGCCTGGGCGCCGCGTCCTGGGGGCCGGACGGGCCGGTGTCCGTCCGCATGGCCCTCCACGTCGGCGAGGCCGCCCCGCACCGCGGCGACTACGTGGCGCCGTGCCTGAACCGACTGGCGCGGCTGATGGCGGCCGGCCACGGCGGCCAGATCCTGCTCAGCCAGGCCGCGGCGCTGCTCGTGCGCGACGACGTGCCGCCGGGGGTGGCGCTGCACGCGCTCGGCGCCCACCGGCTGCGCGACCTGCTGGCGCCGGAGGACGTGTACCAAGCGGTCGGCGACGGCTTGCCGAACGTGTTCCCCCCCCTGAAGACGCTCGACGCCCATCCCAACAACCTGCCGCAGGCACTGACGCCGCTCATCGACCGCGTCGCGGACCTGCAGGAGGTCAACGCGCTGCTCGACCGTGCCGATGCCCGGCTCGTCACCCTGATCGGTCCCGGCGGCATCGGCAAGTCGCGCCTGGCGCTCCAGCTGGCGGCCGAGGCCCTCGACGACTTCCCGGACGGCGCCTACTTCGTACCGCTGGCCGACGTTCGCGACCCGTCCCTCGTGCTGCCGGCGGTGGCGGCGGCGCTCGGCGTCGCCGAGGGCGGCAGCCGTCCGCTGGCGGCCGTCCTCACGGCGCACCTGTCGTCGCGCCGCACACTCATCGTCCTCGACAACATCGAGCAGATCCTCTCGGTCGGCATCGAACTCTCGGCGTTGCTCGAAGCCTGCCCCGGGCTGACGCTCCTCGTCACGAGCCGCGCCCCGTTGCACGTCCGCGGCGAGCACGAGGTCGTGGTCGGCCCGCTCGAGCTGCCGTCGGGCGACACCGGCGACGACGGCCACGGGAACGGCGTCGGTGCCGTCGTCGCGCCGCGCGGCCCGATCGGCGCCGACGACATGGCGGCCATCGGCCGCAGCCCGGCCGTCATGCTGTTCATCGACCGCGCCCAGGCGACGGCGGCCGATTTCACCCTGACGCCGGACAATGCCGCGGCGGTCGAGGCGATCTGCCGCCGCCTCGACGGGCTGCCGCTGGCGATCGAGCTGGCGGCGGCGCGGGTGCGCCTGCTGCCGCCGCCGGCGCTGCTGGTGCGCATCGAAGGCCGCCTGGGCGAGCTCGGAGGCGGTCTGCGCGACCTGCCGCCGCGCCAGCAGACGCTGGCCGCCACGCTCGATTGGAGCCACGCCCTGCTCGGCCCCGACGAGCGCACCCTGTTCCGGCGCTTGGCCGTCTTCCGCGGCGGATGGACGATCGAGCTGGCCGAAGCGGTCTGCGCCGCCCCGCTCGGCGCCGACGCGGCGCTCGACGCCTTCCACGCACTGGCCGCGCTGACGGACATGAGCCTCATCCAGCCCGCCCCGGACGCCGGCACGGCGCGCTTCACGATGTTCCAGGTCGTGACCGAGTACGCCGCCGGCCGCCTCGCCGCCGCCGGCGAGGCGGAGGCCGTCGCCGAGCGCCACGCGGCCGCCATGGCCGACCTGGCCGATGACGGCCGCCGGAACATCATCGGCACCGAGCAGGCGCAATGGCTCGAGCGGCTGGCGGCCGAGCACGCCAACCTCCGCGCGGCGCTGGACCACTTCGTGAGCCACGGGAACGGCGAAGCCTTCATCACGATGGCCGCCGATCTCTGGCGCTACTGGTACCTGCGCGGGCACCTGCAGGAAGGCCACACCTATCTGAGCCGCGCCCTGGCCGACCCCGCCGCCGGCCTGACCGGCAACGCGCGCGCCCGGGCGAGCAACGGTCTCGGAGCGCTGGCCTGGCTGAGGGGCGACTTTGCGACCGCCCGCACGTCGCTCGGCCAGGCCCGTGCGCTCGCCGAGGCCTGCGGCGACGACGCGCTCGTACTGCGCGCCACCCACAATCTCGGCCTCGTCGCCGTCGACGAGGGCGACCTCGACACGGCGGCCGCACTCGGCGAGGCGAACCTGGCGGTCGCCCGCCGCCTCGGCGACCGCCAAGCCGAGGCCGGGGTGCTGCACGGCCTCGGCGTGCTCAGCGCCGAGCGGGCCGACGTCGAGGTCGCCCGTGCGCACTTCACGGGGGCACTGACGATTCAGCGACAGCTCGACGACCGCGAAGGGATCGCGGCCACGCTGATCAACCTGGCCGGGCTGTGCCTGGTCACCGGCGAATACGATGCCGCCACGCGGTGGCTCGACGAGGGTCAGCCGCTGGCGGAAGCCGTGGAGGACATCTGGACGCTCGGCACGATCCAGCTGACACGCGGCGAGGTCGCCCTCGCCCAGGGCCGTCTGGACGACGCACGGCAAGCGCTGTCCGCCGCCGCCCGCCTGCGCCTGAGCGCCGGCGACCAGAAAGGCGTGTCGCGCGTCCTCGTGACAACCGCCCGCCTGCTGTTGCGCGCCGGCGACGCGGCGAGCGCGGCTCGCCTCCTCGGCGCCGCGGCCGCGCTGCGCACGCGGCTCGGCGCGCCGCTGTCCCCGCGCGAGGCACCGCCCCACGACGCCGACGTCGCGGCCGGGCGCGCGGCGTTGGGCGACGCGGCGTTCGAAGCGGAGTGGGCGGCGGGATCAGCGCTGGAGCCCGAGGCCGTCGCGGCGCTGGCACGCGGAACGGACGAGCCCCTCTGATCGCCGCGGAGGGAGCGATGCGTCCCTTCCGGCTGTTGCCCTTGCCCGCCCGCTCTGGCATTATCGCGCCTCGGTTCGGAGTCGCTGGGTAGCGGGCGGCTTTGGCCGCGGAGGTGCGGTTGGCAAAGCGTGCGCGGCGCCCCCTCGAGACGATCGGTTGGCGGGAATGGGTGACGCTGCCCGAGCTCGGCATCGCCGCCGTGAAGGTCAAGGTGGACACGGGCGCCCGCTCGTCGGCGCTGCATGCCTGGAACGTGGCGCGCTTCAAGCGCGACGGCGCGCACTGGGTACGGTTCCAGGTCCATCCGATCATCGACGACGACACGACGACCGTGACATGCGAGGCGCCGCTGCTCGGCATGAAGTGGGTTCGGTCATCCAGCGGCAAGAAGACGTTCCGGCCGGTGATCCACACGACGTTTCTCATCGGATCCCACCGCTACTCGATCGACCTGACGCTGGTGCGCCGCGACCTCATGGGCTTCCGGATGCTCCTCGGCCGCCAGGCCCTCCGCCGGCGGTTCCTCGTGAACAGCGGCCGGTCGTTCGTCCAGAGCGCGCGCGATCCGGCGCTCGCCGGCACGGGCGACGCGGACCGCGACGTCGACAGCGACAGCGACAGTGACCACCCCGCGACCACACCCGAATCGACATCCGCCCCGGATCGCACCCCTGCCCCCGCCTCGGAGAATCGTCCATGAAGATCGGCATCCTGTCCCGCCGCGCGGCGCTCTACTCGACGACGCGGCTGAGGGAGGCGGCGGAAGCGCGCGGCCACGAGGTGCAGATCGTCGACTATCTGCGCTGCTACATGAACATCACGTCGCAGAAGCCCTCCGTCATCCTCGGCGGCAAGAACCTGGACTTCGACGCGATCATCCCGCGCATCGGCGCCACGTACACGTTCTACGGCACGGCCGTCGTCCGCCAGTTCGAGATGATGGGCGTCTTTGCGGCCAACGAATCACAGGCCATCTCGCGCTCACGGGACAAGCTGCGCAGCCTGCAGCTCCTAAGCCGCGAGGGCATCGGGATGCCCGTCACGGGCTTCGCCCACGCCACGAAGGACATCGAGGGCCTCATCGACAGCGTCGGCAAGCCGCCGTTCGTCATCAAGCTGCTGGAGGGAACGCAAGGGATGGGCGTCGTGCTGGCCGAGACGCGCAATGCGGCCGAGTCGGTCATCGCCGCGTTCCGGCAGCTGGACGCCAACATCCTGCTCCAGGAGTTCATCGCCGAGGCCGGCGGCGCCGACATCCGGGCATTCGTCGTCGGCGGGCGCGTCGTGGCGGCGATGCGGCGCCAGGCGCCCGAAGGCGAGTTCCGCAGCAACCTCCACCGCGGCGGCTCGGCCAGCCAGATCCGCCTGCGCCCCGTCGAGCGCACGACCGCCGTGCGTGCCTGCAAGACGCTCGGCCTCAACGTCGCCGGCGTCGACCTCCTGCGCAGCAACCACGGACCGCTCGTCATCGAGGTGAACTCATCGCCCGGCCTCGAGGGCATCGAGGCCGCCAGCGGCGTCGACGTGGCCGGAGCGATCATCGAGTTTCTCGAGAAGCGGGCACGGCGAGGGCGGACGCGCGACCGGGTCGGGGGGTGATCAGGGGATGATGGGGGGGTGTTCCCGGTCATGGACCCATACGGCCAACTGCGTCCGGTTGCCGAGCCCGAGCTTGCCGAGCGCCCCACCCACATGCTTCTCCACCGTCTTCACGACCACGGACAGCTCATCGGCGATCTGACGGTAGGTGAGCCCTTCGGCGATGAGCCGCGCCACCGCCCACTCGCGCTCGCTCAGCCCGCCCGGCGGGGCAGCGCCGTCTTCCGCGGCCGACCCGACGGCGCCCGCCGCTTCGCCGCTCAGACGAGCGCACCACACCAGCGCCTCGGCCCGCGCCGTATCGCTGCCGATCGCCGCGCCGGCGGCTTCGGCGACCGCGAACGCACGCGGGCCGAGGGCCGCCTGCAGCGCGGCGCTGTTCGCGGCGGCCACGGTCACATCGTTCTGCGCGAACACGTCGTGGATGTCGGCCAGCGCGCCGGCGGCGCCGCACAGGCGTGCCGCCGCCTGCAGCCGGTCGGGGGCGATCGCCCGGCGGTGGTCGGGGCGACGCCGGCGGGCGTTGACCGGGCCGACGGCATCGTCGATCGCGATCGTCACGGGCGCGCCGACAAGCGAGGCGACGAGCCAAAGCACGGTCGCGCCGGCCGTGCGGCCGGCCGACGGAGCCGCCAGCGCCTCCGCCAGTACGCCCGCCGCCTCACCGACACGCCCCGCGCTTTGCAGGACGGACGCCAGCACGTTGCGGGCGTGAAAGACGGCTTGGTCGCGAATGCCGTTCGCCTCGGCCCGCGTCAGGCCGCCCTGCAGCAAGTCGATCGCCCCCTCCGCATCGCCTTCCCACGCCGACAGCGTCCCGAGCGCCGCGACGGCGAAGACCTCGCCGCGAACGTTCCCGTGGCGGTGGGCGATCGTGCGGCTCTCCTCCAACTGCGCGCGCGCGGCCGCCAGATCGCCGCGGAGCATCGCCAGCGCGCCGAGGTTGTAGTGGCAGACGCCCATCCGTCGCTCGGCGCCGGACTGACGGGCAAGCGCCAGCGCCTCGGCGTAGAACGCCTGCGCGTCGTCCATTCGGCCGACCCCACGGGCCAGCGTGCCGAGGCTGTTGAGCGTCCGGACCGCCTCGTCGGGCTCGTCGATCGCGCGCGCGATCCGCATCGCGGCCGTGAGGGACGCTTCGGCCGCACCGAAGTCGCCGCGCCGATTGGCGAAACGGCCGATCGCGCGCTGGGCGACCATGAGATCGCGCGAGGCGGTGCCCGCCGTCCCCTCGAACACCGCGGCGGCCCGGGTCGACCAGCGCTGCCCCTCGGCAAACTGCGATCGGACGGTCCAGAACGGCTCGAGCGACAGCGCCAGCCGCGCGCCGTCGACGCGCACGGCGGCGGCGGCGTCGACGGCGTCGTGCGCATCCGCCGAGACATCGCGCCCGCCGGTCGCGCCGGTGCCCGCCCAGCCATCGGCCATGGCCCCGGGCGGCGCGTCGAGTGACCAGGTCAACGCCGCACGGAGGTTGTCCTGCTCGGCGTCGATCCGCTCGATCCAGTCCCGCTGCTGCGGCGTGTCCCATGCCTCTTCGGCCGCACGAGCGAGCCCGATGCACCACGTCAGGTGCGCCCGGCGGGCCGCGGCCAACTCACCGCCGGCGTGCAGCTGCTCCAAGGCGAATGCACGCAGCATCTCCAGCAGGTCGAAACGGCGCTCGCCCTCCCCGCCCGGCCGTGGCCGGAGCAGGCTCTTGGCCACCAGCGACTCGAGGCGGTCGACGACGCTAACCGCCTCGCCGTCCACGGCCGCCGCCGCGTCCAAGGTCAGTCCCCCGACGAACACGCCAAGCCGTCGGAACAGCGCCTGCTCCGCCGGATCGAGCAGGTCGTAGCTCCATGCGATCGCGCCGCGCAGCGTCTGGTGACGCGCCGGTCGGTCCAGCGGCGCCAGGGCGAACGCACGCTCGCCGTAGATGCCGAGCGCCGTCCGGCTCGTGGCCAGCACTTTGAGCCGCGGGCACATCGCCAGCAACGCGGCGATGATCGGCGCGGCATCGGTCACGTGCTCGAAGTTGTCGACGATCAGCAGCAGCGTCCGCCCGCCCACGACTTCCGCCAGCGGAGCCGCATCCGTCGCCTCGGACAGCCCGAGGGCGCGCCCGACCGCCACCGGCACGTGCGCCGCCTCGCCGACGGATGCGAGGCCGGCGAATGCGACGCCGTCCGGAAAGCGCCCGGCCATGTCCTCGGCCACGGCCAGCGCCAGCCGCGTCTTGCCGGCGCCGCCGGGTCCGGTGACGGTCAGCAGACCGACGTCGTCCCGATCCAGCAGGGCGGCGACGGCCGCGCGCTCGTCGTCGCGGCCGAAGACGGCGCTGCGCTCGACGGGCGGCGGGACAAGGCGCGGCGGAACGGGGGCGGTCATCGCCGGTCAGGATACCGCATCGATCGGCGTCGGACGATGTCGTCCGCTGTACGATCCGGCCGCGTGCGGCGCGGGCGCCCGCCCACGCGATCCATCGCCCAATCCGCCGAGCCGCGCTATCCTACCGGCCCCGCCGCCCGGCCCCGCCGCGACCCTTCGAGGAGCACGATGGGCACCCACGACGTCAGCGACGCGCTCGACGGCGACAACCTCCGCCGCTTCACGCGCCGCCTGCTGGCGGACCTGCGCGCGCTCGAAACGATGATCGACGGCGGTCAGATCGAGACCGGCGTGCGGCGGATCGGCGCCGAGCAGGAGGTCTTTCTGGTCGATGCGGCTTGGCGGCCGGCGCTGGCGGGCCTCGACGTGCTCGCCCGCACGGACGATCCGCACTTCACGACCGAGCTCGGGCTGTTCAACGTCGAGCTGAACCTCGATCCGCAGATCTTCACGGGCGACGCGCTCGCGCAGCTCGAACGCCAGCTCGACGACCTCTTCGGCCGGCTGCGCGCGGCGTGTGCGCAGCTGGGCGTGCGGCCGATCCTCGTCGGCAGCCTGCCGACGATGCGCAAGAGCGACGTCGGACCCGAGGCGATGACGCCGGTGCGCCGTTACGCGCTGCTGGGCGAGGCGCTGCACCGCCTGCGCGGCGGCCACTTCGACTTCCACATCAAGGGGATCGACGAGCTGATCGTCACCCACGACAGCTTCATGCTGGAAGCGTGCAACGCCAGCTTCCAGGTCCATTTCCAGGTCGACCCCGCGGGCTTCGCCAACGCCTACAACGTCGCCCAGGTCGTCGCGGCGCCCGTTCTCGCCGTCGGCGCCAACGCGCCGCTCCTGTTCGGCCGCCGACTGTGGCACGAGACGCGCATCGCCCTCTTCCAGCAGTCGATCGATACCCGCAGCTCGGCCGACCACCTGCGCGAGCGAAGCCCGCGGGTCACGTTCGGCAACCGCTGGGTAGACCGCAGCGTCCTCGAGCTCTACCGCGAGGACGTCGTGCGCTTCCGGGCCCTCCTCGGCGAGCTGCACGACGAGGACCCGTTCGCCGAGTTGGCCGCCGGGCGGGTACCGCGATTGCGGGCGCTCTCGCTCCACAACAGCACGGTGTATCGCTGGAACCGCGCGTGCTACGGCGTGACGGACGGCAAGCCGCACCTGCGGATCGAGAACCGCGTCCTGCCGTCGGGACCGACCGTCGTCGATGAGATCGCGAACGCGGCGCTGTGGCTGGGGCTCGTGACGGCGATCACGGAGAATTGCGACGACGTTCGCCGTCACATCGCGTTCGCCGACGCCAAGGCCAACTTCTTCCAGGCCGCACAGCACGGCTTGAACGCGCAGCTGCAGTGGCTCGACGGGGAGACGTTGCCGGCGGCGGAGCTCGTCGCCGACCGCCTCGTGCCGCTCGCCGCATCGGGCCTGCGCGCGGCGGGGATCGACGCAGCCGACATCGACCGCCTTCTGGGGATCATCCACCGCCGGGCGACGTCCGGCCAGAACGGCGCGCGCTGGCAGCTGCGGTCGCTGGCCGGCCTGGACGCATCCGGGCGCGGCACGCCGGGCGAGCGGCTGAACGCGCTCGTCGGCGCGATGGCCGAGCGACAGGAGGAGGGGACGCCCGTGGCCGAGTGGGCGCCGGCCGCGCTGGACGAGAGCGGCGGCTGGCAGTTCAACTTCCTGCGCGTCGAGCAGTACATGACCACCGACCTGTTCACCGTGCACGAGGACGAGAGCGTCGACCTCGTCGCGAACCTGATGGTCTGGCAGCATGTCCGCCACGTGCCCGTCGAAGACAACGACCATCGCCTGATCGGCATGGTCAGCTATCGCGCCCTCGTCGACCTCGTGGCCCGTGCCCGGCTCGGCAGCGAATCGGAGCCGCCGGCGGTGCGGGACATCATGCGCCGCGACCTCGTGACATGCGGACCGGAAACGTCGACGCTGGATGCCATCCGGCTGATGCACGATCGGGGCGTCGGCGCGCTGCCGGTCGTCAAGGACGGGCAATTGGTCGGGATGATCACGCAGTACGACTTCCTGGCCGTGGCGCGCGACCTGTTGACGGGGCACCTTGCCCAGGTCGCTTCCGACACGACGATGTCCGCTGCGACAACGCCCGCGCCGCCCGCCAGTACGCCCGCCAGGACGCCCGCCGGGACGCCCACCGGGACGCCCGCGCCGCCTCACCACTCGAACCCACGACGCCCGCGCAAGCGGCAAGGAGACACCGCATGACCGCACCAGGGTCGACGGACGACGCAGCGATCGCCCTCCAGGACCGCTATGCCCCCAACAGCATCTGTTTCGGCTGCGGGCCCGCCAACACGAAGGGCCTGCGGATCAAGAGCCGCCTCGCAGGCGACGCCGTCGTCGCCGACTGGCAGGGCGCCAAGGAGCACGAGGCGTTCGAGGGGATGTTGAACGGCGGGATCATCGGCTCGCTGCTGGACTGCCACTGCAATTGGACGGCGGCGCACCACCTGATGGTCCGCACCGGCGTCGACGAACCGCCGTGCACCGTGACCGCCGAGTACCACATCAAGCTGTTGCGGCCGACGCCGTCCGGCGGTCCGGTGCACCTCGTGGCGCGGGTGACGGACGCCAGCGACCGCCGCGCGAACGTCCACGGCGAGCTGTTCGACGCGGCGGGCGAGCTCTGCGCGACGTGCGAGGGGGTGTTCGTGGCGGTGCGGGAGGGGCATCCGGCCTGGCATCGCTGGTGATCGATGGGGCCGGGCGATGCACCCTCGTCGGCGGAGGTCGTCGACACGCGCGCACCGTTCGAACTTCAGTCGCGCTCCCCGACCCGCTCCCCCCGCAGCGCCTCGTACGCCCGCCCGTACCGCCGCTCCTGCTGCCGCAGCCGCTGCCGCTCCCGGCGCCGGTGGCGCGCGCCGGGGCGGACGCCGAAGAATGCCAGCGCCACGGCGGTGAGGAAGAGATGCACATCGAGCCCAGGGCCGCGCTTGCGGATGTAGAGCCGGTCGTACCGCAGCTTTTCGCGCGGCGTGCTGTAGTAGTCGCCGTACACCTGCGCCAAGCCGGCCAGGCCGGGCGGTACGCGGTGGCGCTCGGCATAGCCGGGAACGTTCGTCAGGTGGCGGGCGACGAAGACCGTCCTCTCGGGCCGCGGACCGACAAGGCTCATCTGGCCGATGGCGATGTTGATCATCTGCGGCAGCTCGTCGATGTGCGTTCGCCGCAGCAGCCCGCCCAGCCGCGTCACACGCGCGTCCGTCGGCGCCGCGGGGACGGGGCCGGTGGCGGCTTCGGCGTCCTTGACCATCGTGCGAAGCTTGAGTTGCCTGAAGCTCCTGCCGGCTTGGCGGACCGCCACCTTGGCCACGAGGAGCGGGCCGGGGTCCTGCCACCACAGCGCCATCGTCAGCGGGATCGAGATCGGCAGGCTCACGATCAGAATCGCCAGCGATGCGGCCGCATCGATGCCGCGCTTGGCGTGGTCCCAGAGGCGATGCGCCGGCACGACGTGCGCGTGCGCCTCCTCGACGAGGCGGACGATGTCGGCGGACGGTGGGGCGATGACCTCGACGAGGCCGTACGCCCGCCACGTGGCGGCGAGGACGCCGGCGTACGCGCCGAGGACGCCGACGACGAGGTACACGATGCCCTTGTCCAGCCCGAGCTCCGGGTCCGGCGGGAAGCGCGATTGGTAGCGCGCCACGATGGCGGCCAGCGTCAAGCCGCCCAGAAGCGCCAACCGCAGGCGGTTCTCGCGCTGCATCCGCACGCGGGGCGGGAGGTGTCCGACGGCCCAGTCGACCCCTACGGCGAAGGCGACGAAGATCGCACACAAGAGGCTGTACTGCAGCCAGACGTTCTGGATGTTGTAGTCGTAGAGCGGCGCCACCCGCTGGATGAAACGGACGACGAGCGTGAAGGCGACGACGGTCAGGACGGCGTAGAGGAGGAGGGCGATGGCGAACCGACGCCGTCGCCGAACGCGCTCGCCGCCCGGTGGGGAGGGCGGACCGTCCCGTCGCACGGGTTGCGCGGAACGTGCGGGACGGGTGGGGCCGACGGCTGGCGGGGGCGATTCGGGGGGCATGGCGCCCGATGATACCCGAACCGCCGCCCGGCGCGACCGCCGTCCCACCGCCGCGCAGCCGTCGCGTGGACGTCCTCGGCACCGCGATCGACGACGTGACGTTCCACGAGGCCGTCGCCCGGATCGCCGAACTGGTGGCCGACGGACGCGCGAACGGCCGGTCGCACCTGGTGGTGACGCCGAACCCGGAGATGGTGGTCCAGGCGCTTCGCAACCCGACGCTGGCCGCCGCGCTGGCCGGCGCCGCTCTCGCCACGCCCGACGGCGTGGGTATCCGCTGGGCGGCGCGCCGCCTCGGCACGCCGATCCGCACCGTCGTGCCCGGCAGCGCGTTGACCGTCCGGCTCGCCGACGCGGCGGCGGACGCGGGCTGGCGCCTGTTCCTGCTGGGTGCGGCCGAGGGCGTCGCCGCCGCGGCGGCGGACCGACTGGCGGCCGATCATCCGGGCATTCAGATCGCGGGGACGTTCGCCGGCAGCCCCCGGCCCGATGATGTCCGCGCCGTCCGCGCCGCCCTGGCCGCCGCGGCACCGATCGACATCCTGCTCGTCGCCTACGGCACGCCCGCCCAGGAGGTCTGGCTCGCCGAGCACCTGCCGGCCCTCGGGATCCCGGTCGGGATGGGGGTGGGCGGCACGTTCAACTTCATCGCCGGCATCGCGCCGTGGCCGCCGCGGTGGGTGGCGCGGCTCGGGCTCATCTGGCTGTGGCGGCTGGGGACGCAGCCGTGGCGGTGGCGGAGGCAGCTGCGGCTGGTGCAGTTCGTCGGGATGACGGCCGCGGCGGCTGCGCGGCGGGCCGCGGGCCTGTAGCGCGCGGTTCGTCAGTCGCCGCGGACGCCTTTGCGGCGCACGTCCGCACGATCTGCCGCCGGCGCCCTGCCCACCCACCCCCCCATCAACCCCGCCGCCCCCACCGCCAGCCCTGCCCCCACGAGAAACGGCGCCCGCGGCCCAAGCCCGCCCCACGCGCCGACCCCCTGCCACAGCACGCCCGCCAACACGCTGGCCGGCAGCGCCGTGAGCCCGACCGCCGCGTGATACGCGCCGTACGCCGCACCGCGACGCACCGAGGGCACCAGGTCGGCGACGATCGCCTTGGCCACCCCGTCCGTCAAGGCGTAGTAGATGCCGTAGGCGCCATACAACAGCCACAACCAGCCCGGCGCGTCGGCGAACGCGAAGCCGAGGTAGACCGCCGCGTAGATCAGCCAGCCCGCGACGATCAACCGCCGCCTTGGCACGCGGTCCGACAGCCCACCCGCCCACGTCGACAGCGACGCATACACGAGGTTGAACAGGGCCAGCAGCGCCAGTACCTCGACGAGCGACGCCCCGAGGCTCCGCGCCCGCAGCACGAGAAACGCGTCGCTCGCATTCGCCAGCGTGAAGAGCACGGTGACGACCAGGAAGCGTGCAAATCGTCCCTCCACGACGCGCGACTGCCCGGATTCTTCTGCCCCCCGCCAAGCATCCTCCCCCTCCCCCAGACGGTTCGACGGGGTCCCCGCCGCACCGGAGGTGCGGTGGGGTTCGGGAGGGGGTTGGGGGGTGAGGGCCGAAGGCCGCGGGTCGCCCAACAACCTCCCGCGCCCCCCCTCCCGCACCCCAACCACGATCACGACCACCGCCAGCACCGCCGGCACCACCGCCCACGCCACGATCGTCCGAAACGTCGCCGCATCCAACGGCAACGCCCCGATCCCGGCGCGTCGGACGATCGCCATGGCCATCACCAACCCGACGAACGCGCCGGCGCTGTCGGCGGCGCGGTGGAGGCCGAACGCGCGGCCGCGGGTCTCGGGCGTCACAGCGTCGGCCAGGAGGGCGTCGCGCGGCGCCGTGCGGATGCCCTTGCCCAGCCGGTCGAGGAGGCGGGCAGACAGGACGACGGGCCAGGTTGCGGCGGCGAACAGCACGGGCAGCGCGGCGGCGGCGACGCCGTAGCCGGAAGCCGTGAGGCCCTTGCGGCGGCCCCAGCGGTCGGAGAGGCGGCCGCTGTAGAGCTTCGTGAGGCTGGCGGTCGTCTCGGCCAGGCCCTCGATCAGGCCGACGACGGCCGTCCGCGCGCCGAGCGTCTCGGCCAGGAAGACGGGCACGAGGTGCGTGAGCATCTCGCTGGCGACGTCGCGCAGGAAGCTGGCGGCGGACAGGGCGAGGACGTTCGGGGGCAGGGGCGCGGGGCGATCGGGGCGGCGTGCGTACAAGTCGGCCTCGGCGGGGGCGGTTGCGCGGATCGGGGCGGCGGATGATACTCGCGCCGCATGGGCCGGCACCGGCCGGCACGTTGTTGCGCGCACGAGGAGGTGCAGGCGTGGCTGGGATCAACGGCAAGAAGGTGCTGATCGCGGGTGTGGCGGCCGGTGTCGCGATGGTGGCGTTGGACATGCTGATCACGGGCACGCTGCTCGCGGACCGCTGGAATGCGGCGATGGCGCGGCTCGGGCTGCCGCCGTTCACCGAGGGCGGCCTGGACGACCTTGCGGTCTTCGTCGGCACCTACGTGATCCTCGGCATCGCGCTCGCGTTCACCTACGCCGCGATCCGACCGCGCTTCGGCGCCGGCGTTCGCACGGCGCTCATCGCCGGTGTGATGCTCTGGGTGCCGGGTTTGCCGATCATCACCGGTATGGCCGCCATGGGCGTTCTCGAGTGGTCGCTCGTCGCCGTCTCGGTCGTGCCGAGCATCATCGTCAGCCTCGCCGGCGCCTACGTCGCCGGTTGGCTCTACACCGAGGCGTAGCGGCGACGGCGCCCGCCGTCGAGTCCGAGTGGCCCGGACCGCAGCCGCGCCCTGCAAATGCGCGGTCCGGGCCGCTCAGCTCAAGTGCCGGTCATACCACAGCCCGAACATCATCAGCCCCCACAGCTCCCGGCTGAGGTTGCGACGACCGTCGAGGTGGGCGCGGACGAGCGCTTCGACCGCCGCCGGGTCGAACACGCCCTGGCGCCGCACGCGCTCGGGCGCCAGCACGTCGGTCAGCAGCGGCCGCAGCTCGCCCTTCAGCCACGCCGGGATCGGGACGTGGAAGCCCGCCTTCGGCCGGTGGACGATGTCGCGCGGCAGCAGGTCCGCGGCCACCCGCCGGAGCAGCGGCTTGAGCGCCATGCCGCGGTGGATCGGACGGACCTTGTAGACGTCGGGAATGCGGGCAAGGAGCTCGACGAGCGGGTGGTCGAGGAGCGGGACGCGCACCTCGAGGCTGTGCGCCATGCTCGTGCGGTCCACCTTCGTGAGCATGTCGTCGACGAGGCTGATCGAGGCGTCGACGGCCATCAGCCGGTTGATCGGGTCGGCGTGGGGGTAGGCGTCGTGGGCGGCTCGAAGTAGGTCGAGGGTGGGGCGGTTGGCGAGCGTGGGCACGGCATGCCGTGCCCCTACACGGGCGTTGGATGCGGGATCGATGCCCAGGTTCGATGGGCGGTCGGCGTCGGCGTGGGATGCGACGCCGGTGCCGGAATGGGCGGCGTACAGTGTCGCCTTTGTCTCCTCGGTGAAGATCTCCCGCCACGCCAAGTGCGCCGCCAGCGGATCGAGCGCGACGCCGCGGGCGAAGCGCTGCAGGCGCAGGTCAAGCGCCATCTTGCGATCGGAAGCCGGCACCGCGCGGGCGATCGCCGGCAGCACGCGCTGCGTGAGGAACGACGGCATCCGCCGACCGATCGCGGCCATCCGGTCGGCTTGGTAGATCACGTAGCCGCCGAAGACCTCGTCCCCCCCGTCGCCCGAGAGCACGACCTTCGTGTGCCCGGCCGCCTCGCGCGCCACGATCCACGAGCCGATAGCCGACGAGTCGGCGAAAGGCTCGTCGAAGGCGTCGACGAGCGCACGGACGAGGTCGGCGGCCGCCGGACGGACGACGGTCTCGTGGTGCACCGTGCCGCAATGGGCCGCGACGCGCCGGGCGAACGGCAGCTCGTCGTACGACTTGTCGTCGAAGCCCACGCTGAACGTCTCGACCCGCCCGCTCAGCCGCTGCATGAGCGCGACGACGATGCTCGAGTCGATCCCGCCCGACAGGAACGCGCCGACCGGCACGTCGCTGACGAGGTGCGCGCTGACGGCGTCCTCCAGCGCCGTGCGGACGAGCGCGACGAGGCCGTCCTCACTGCGCGGCAGCGGCGGCCCGCCGTCGCCGCCCGCCGCCTGACCGGCGGTCGACGCGGCGTATTGCGCCGGCAGCGACCACCACCGCCGCACGCCCAACGCAGGACCGCGCGGCGCCGCCGCATCCCAGACGAGCATCGTCCCGGCCGCCAGCTTCCGCACACCGGCGAACATCGTCGCGGGTCCGGGCACGTAGTCCAGGCTCAGAAAGTCGTGCAGCGCCTGCGCGTCGAGCGCTTTATGAACGCCCGCCGCCAGGATCGCCTTGATCTCGCTGGCGAACCACAGCCCGTCCGCCGTCTCGGCGTAGTGCAGCGGCTTGATACCCAGGCGGTCGCGCGCCAGCACCAGCCGTCCACGCGGCGCGTCCCACAGCGCCACGGCGAACATCCCCCGCAGCCGCCGCGGGAAGTCGAGCCCATCGGCCTCGTAGAGGTGCGGCAGGAGATCCGTGTCGCCCCGGTTGTCGAAGCGATGGCCGGCCGCGGCCAGTTCGTGCCGCAGCTCGCCGTAGTTGTAGAGCTCGCCGTTCTGACAGGCGACGATCGAGCCGTCCTCGTTCGTCACCGGTTGCCGGCCGCCCTCGACATCGATGATCGACAGCCGCGTCGCACCCAGCGCCGCCGTGCCGTCGTGCCAGACGTGCGCATCATCCGGCCCGCGGTGGGCCAGCGCCGCGCCCATCGCCGCCACGCGGGCCGGGTCGATGGCCGCGCCCGGTCGGACGACGACGCCGTAGATGCCGCACATGCGGGCGATTATACGGGCAGGACCGGGGCACGGCCCCCGATGTGGCCGCCGGTCCCGCCCTGTGGCACCATCCGCGTCATGCCCCGCCGTCCTCCTTCGCCTCTCGGCCACCCACTCCGCCACCCCGTCGCCGCGCCGCCGGCCGCGACCGCCGCAACCGCCGTCGCCACGCGGCCGCTCCGGACACGTGCCGAGCCGGTCACCGGCGTCGTGCTGGCCGGCGGCCGCAGCCGGCGGATGGGCATGGACAAGGCGTTCATCGAACTCGCCGGCCGGCCGCTCATCGCCTGGGTGCTCGACGCGCTCGCCACCGTCACCGCCCACCGCATCATCGTCACGCACGACGACGATCCGCGCTACGATCGCTTCGGCGTGCCGGTCATCGTCGATCGCCTGCCCGCCCGATGCCCGCTCTCCGGCCTGCACGCGGGCATCAGCGCGGCGCCGACCGACCTCGTCCTGGCCGTCGCGTGCGACCTGCCGCTCGTCCAGCCGCCCCTCCTCGCCCTCCTAGCCGACGCCATCGGCGACGCCCTGGCGGCCCTCCCGGACGCCGGCCCGACCCCGTTGCCCGCCCGCCACCCGACACCCGACATCGGCGCCGGCGGCCTGCAGCCGCTCCTGGCGGCCTACCGCCGCAGCTGCGTCCCGGCCATCGAGCGGCTGCTGGCCGACGGCCCGGCACCGGCCACCATGGTCGCCTCGACCGTCCCGACCGTCATCGTCCGCCCGGACCGCTGGCATGCCGCCGACCCGGACGGCCGATCGTTCCACAACGTGAACACGCTCACGGATCTGGCGGCGGCGGCCCAGCTGCTGAACCGGATGGCGCCGTAGCGCCGTACACTCGATAGGTTGGGGGAGCTCCGATGCGGGCGGTCACGGTCCGTGGCGCTCGGACGCTCGACGCAGGCACGGCCTGCGCGCCGCCCCCGCCGCCGCGGATGTCCGTCATCGAACCCCCACAAGGCCCTTCGCATGTCCACTCCATCTCTTGTCCTCTGGCTCCAACTCGAGCCGCTCACCTGGCTCTTCGGCTTCCTCCTCGGCCTGGCGACGTACCTGGCCGCCTGTCCGCGCCGGCGCGAAACGTGGCAGGAGCTCGGCAGCGTCGGCTGGCAGGTCCTCGCCCTCGCCGCCACCGCGCCGTCCTTCCTGCTCGGCGCCGAACTCAGCCTCTGGCTCGGCCTCATGGGCCTCCGCGCTCCGCTCGCGCTGACCGGCCTCGTCCGCGGCCTCGGCTGGGCGATGCTCGCCCTCGGCCCGATCCCGGTCGTCGCCGCGCTCGTGTACGGCCGCCGCCCGACCGGCCGCTGGGCGATCGGCACGCTGACCCTCCTGACCGTCGGCTACGCGCTCACCATCGCCGGCCCGCGTTGGCGCGACGCCGCCTGGACCGACCTCGCCGCGCGCGCCGCCGCCGACCCCGCCGCACTCGACCGCGCCCTCGTCCTCGAGGCGCACCGCTACACCTCCCCCGCCGAGCGCGAAGCGCTCCTCGACGCCGCCGCCCCTGACCCTGCCGCCGCCCGCGCCCTGGCCGAACGCGCCCGCACGACCGGCCGGCCGTACCTGTCGCTCGCTGCCAAGGCCTCGCTCGCCGAACGCATCCTCGCCGGCCTCATGCTCGACGCCGACGCCGCCGGCGGACCCGCCGCCCCCGACCTGTGGTGGCTGACCGCCGACCCCGCCGCAACGCTCCGCGGTCACGCCCTGGCCACACCCGCCCTTCGCGCCGCCGCGCTCGAAGCGTCCCCCCGCCTGCCGCGCGCCTTCCAGCCGATCGCCGCCGACGCCCTCGACCACGGCGACGCCGCGACCCGTCAGGCCGCCGCCGCCGCGACGTTCCGGGCCGCCGCCCCCGTGCTCCTCGAACCCGCCCTCATCAACGCCCTCAGCCGCCGCCTCGACGAGCCCGACCCCGCCGGTCGCCTGATCTGGGAAACCCTCCTCCGCAACGCCTCCGCTGCCTCCCTCCGCCCCATCGTGCCCGCCTATGCCGACCCATCCGCGCGCCAGTGGCCCTGGCTCCGCGACCTCTGCCCAACCCGCACGCCCGACCTGATCGCCCTGCAGGACGATCCCGACCCGGCCGTCGCGGAGGGCGCGCGCAAGCTGTTCGCCTACGTGAAGCTGAACTGCAAGGCGGCGTATCGGCAGCGGTGAGCCGTGGGTCGACCGCACGACCGCCGATCCGGCCGACCGCCACCTTCCGCCGGCCGCCACCTTCCGCCGGCCGTAAGAGAGCCATTTGCCATTCCCCGCGCCGGGCCCACAATCCCTGTCGCCCACGCCGTCGCACCCACCGTCGATGCCGGGGCACCAGGAGGACGACATGCTTCCGCCGCCCCCGTCCGACCCAAGCCGTTCGCGCCGACCGGGTCGTCGACGCGCCGCGACGCGCCTCCTCACCCTCACCCTCGCCCTTTCCGCCGCCCTCGTCCTCCTCCCACGCCCCGCCTTCGCCGCTCCGCTCGCCGCCCGCGCCCATCAACCGCTGCCGACCGCCACCGTCATCCCCCACCCTTCGGCGACGATTCGCCCGCCGACGCGCCCGACCCCGACGGTCCGCATCGAACCCATCCCCGTCGCCAGGATCTTCCTCCCGCTCGCCGCCCGCCATGCCCTTCTCAACTTGCCGCCGATACGGCCCACCTCGGCCCCGCCGAGGACGCGAACGCCCCGCCCGACGCTGACGCCCACCCCCTTGCCCACCGACCTGCCCACCGCCACCCCGCCCGCCTGCCCCCGCCC
>Ga0138256_10000179_pt1 | contig 74919 bp, 72 predicted proteins | sample KNB2016incub_MG_FD_105486 | JGI IMG/M metagenome (GOLD analysis project Ga0138256, IMG submission 105486) | Active sludge microbial communities from wastewater in Klosterneuburg, Austria - KNB2014incub_MG | ecosystem: Engineered > WWTP > Activated sludge > Unclassified | place: Austria...
AATTCAAAAGTTGTCAGCATCCCTACTTCATAACGTTTTAATGCAAAGCCGTAAGAGCGTTCTGCAGTTTCCAGGCTTTTTTTACCGGCATTAAACTTTTCCAAAGCCACTACAGCAGCATCATAGGCACGATAAATATCAGATTTCAGTGTTTTATCATCCAGTTCTTTTTGCAATTGCTGGTTTCTGATAGTGATCTTCGTTCTTTCATAATTGGTACGGGCATTATACCCGTTAAAAATCGGAATACTTAATGTTAATCCAATTGATTGACTGAAGTTTTGATTTAACTGCGAAAAAAAAGGCTGTTTTTGTGTACGATAATTAGGATAATCAGCAACAACATTATAATCCGTTCCGCCAACATTCGTTTTCCCGATAATTCTGGCTGAAATAGAATCAATGCCGGTAGCTTCAATGGTTCTGTTATTATAACTGCTACCCAGTCTTCCGGATATTGAAAATGTAGGATACAAACTCCCTTTTGCTGCTGCTGAATTTTTTTGAGCAGCCTTGATCTTAAAATCATTTACCCGCTGCTGCGGCATATTGATCATTGCCAGTTGATAAACAGCTTCAGGTTGCAAATCAGCAATTTTCTCAATTGGTATTTTTTCTACAGGAGGAGCTTCTATTTCAAAATGACTATCTGCATCCATAGCCATAAATGCTTTTAAGTTCAGGATGTTTTGATAGACACTGCCTTTAGCCGTGATGACTGTTGCACTGTCTCTTGCCACCTGGGCTTCCAGTTCCGCTGCATTCAGTTCAGGTAAGGAACCTGCATCCACCAGTTTCCTTGTATTGCTCAGTTGCGCCTGCGATTGCTGCAATTGAACGCCAGCAATTTTTTCCTGCTCTTTAGCCAATAAGATCTGTAAAAAAGAATTAGCTACAGTTAAGGCAATATCGTTTTTTAATTTATCGGTACTTGCCCTGGCAGCCTCCAGTTCCCATTCATTTGCAGCAATGGTATTACGTTTGCTGAACCAGTTAAATATCTGGGCACTGCTTTGTAACGACATATTGGCTGATAAATAACTTTGTGTTATCAGGCTGAAAGAGGTAGGATCCTGGTTACGGCCACTGTTATAACCCGGGCCTCCGCTAAAATTAAGATTGGGCAATAACCCCATCCTGCTTTGTTTTAATTGCAACTCGGCAATCTTGCTTTGCAGGTCAGTTTGCCTTACTGTAATATTATTGTCCATGGCATATTGTACACAACGGAGCAGATCCCATTTTTCCTGCGCCTGTGCAGCACCGGAAATAAACAGTATAGTAAGGAGGGTTAAGAATTTCATACGCATACAACAAAAATAAATCATCTCTATGTAAATTGGTAAAAACAATTGTACAAGCGGTAAAACCACTTAGTTCATCTTTTCAAAGGCCTGTTCTATATCTTTTATTAAATATTCAGGGTCTTCCAGGCCCACATACAGCCTTATCATCCTGTGCTCCCTGTTTGCAGCATCAAATTCACCTGGGTTTATACCGGAGCATTTTGGTATAATTAAACTTTCGTGCCCGCCCCAGCTTACCGCCATAAAAATATGTTGAAGGCTGTTACAGAAGTTTTCTATCTGTGTTATGGTATCAGCTTTTATATAAAAAGTTAATAAGCCACAGGCGCCACCCATTTGCTGTTTTGCCAGTTTGTATTGCGGAAAACTTTCATCCAGCGGGAAAAGTATTGATTCAACTTTGGGATGTTGTTTTAAATGTTCAACTACTTTTTTTGTAGATGCTGTTATTCTGTCCAGCCTGGCGGGCAGGGTTCTCAATCCTCTTATAAGCAACCAGGCATTAAAAGGTTGAATGCCGCTTCCGATAGTCATGAATTCGCTGTTGAAGATCCGCTCCATCATAGCAGCGCTGCCGCTTAATGCGCCGCCCAACGTATCGCTGTGGCCGCTGATGTATTTAGTAGCAGTTTGAAGAGAAAGATCAATCCCCATCTCAATCGGCTTTTGATACAAGGGTGTGCAAAAACTGTTGTCAATAATGGTAACAATATGCTCAGCCTTTGCCAGCTCAGCAACGGCTTTCAGATCCTGTAAGGCATAGTCCCAGCTGTTGGGGCTTTCTAAGTAGATCACAGTCGTGTTGGGCAGTATCGCTCTTTCAAAATTTTCAATTTCCCTCCCGTCTATATAAGTAGTGCTTATGCCAAACCTCGGTAAAATATTATCGAACATTTTTTGAGCCCAGGTATATGGTTTGGCAACCGATACAATATGGTCTCCTGCTTTTACATTGGCAAATACAGCAGCAAAGGTGGCAGCAGCCCCGCTGTTAAAAACCAGGCAGTCTTCAGCGCCGTCAAGTGCAGCTAACTTCTTCCGTAAAATTTCCACGGTTGGGTTTTTGCCGCGACTATATAAATAAGTTGCGTACTCATCTGCAAATGCCTTTCGCATTTCATCAACCGTATTAAAAATAAAATTGCTGGTTTGCGTGATGGGTGGAGAAACGGCGTTGAAATAATTTTCCCTTTCTTCGGCAAACTCATTCAATATATATGAAAGGTCCATACCCGGCTAATTTTCAATTGATGAATTATTTATTTTCTTTTTGTGAAATAAAAAATAAATTAAAATAAATGCTGCAAGAACTCCTGTGCCGGTTAAAGCGGCTTTCGGATCGGCAATGGTAATGCTGCAGGCCACAAATAAGTAAGCTGCAATAAATATAACCGGCATTAAAGGAAACAATTTCATTTTGTAAATGCCGGTGCCATCCAGCTGTTTTGTTTTTTTGCGAAACCAGAAAATAGTAGCGGCACTCAGGATCATACCAAAACTATCCAGGAAGATTGTGAAAGTTAACAGCTTTTCAAACTCCTGCGAAAAATAAAGAATGACAATACACAAGGCTGAAAAAACCGTTAATGAAACAGTGATCACATTCGACTTTTCATTGTGCTTTGCAAAAATTTTGGGCAGGCTTCCATCCTCACCCATGGCAAACATTACCCTGGGATTACTCAGTAGTGAACCGTTTACATACGCTAACACGCCTAAAAAAAGTAATGCAGAAAAAGCAGATGCTCCGCCTGTTCCAAATATCCGGTCAATAACTACATAAGCAATTTCCTTTTCGCCTTTCATCTGGTTAAAACCAACAATATTAAAATAACTCAGGTTAACCAGCATGTATAATCCTATAATAATTAAGATGCCGATAAACACCGCTCTTGGAATATTTTTAGAAGGATTCTGAACATCATTTCCAAAATTGATTGTTTGCTGATAGCCGCCATAGGTAAAGGATACAGCAATCAAACTTACACCCAGGCTCTTAACCCAGTCAATCCATGTAAAAGACTGATCGGGTGCAACAACAGCTTTTGCTGCATCATCAACGGCGTATTTATCCGGGAAAAATAAGGCTGATATTAAAATGACAACCATCGTAATTTTGATCATCATTAAAATATTCTGTGCAGTAGAACTGGTTTTTAATCCCCTTAAATTAACGAGGTAAAAAACAAAGATGGCGGCAGAACTTACCAGTGCTTTATCAATATCGGTCCAGTTGCCGGGAAAAAGTTTTAGTAAATAACCACTTCCTATCAATGCCACACCACTGATGCTGGCAGCATTGCTAACCAATATCAAACAGTTCATGGCAAAAGCAATACTGGGATGGTAGGCTTTTGCAAAAACACGGTAGTAACCGCCGGTAACCGGATAGCGACTCCCTATTTCTGCATAAGTTAATGCACCACATAATGCAACCAAACCACCAATGGCCCAGGCGCTGAAATAAACAGCTGGTGAAATGGCATCCTTGGCACTGGTGGCTGCTGTTCTGAAAATACCCATACCGATCACGAAGCCGATCACGATCATGGTAAGGGAAAACAGGTTGAGTTTGGCAGTTTTTGGTATCATCATTTGAAGATAATGATATTTTATAAGCAGCATTGCGAAGGGATGATAAATGTTTGTCGTAAATATGACCGCAATCATACAGTTGTTAACCTCGTGAATTATCTTTGCAGTCATGTTTAAGCCGTTTACCGCTTCCATATTGTTAATAATCTTTGTGGCTCAAACCTTTACCGGGCCGTTTATCTGGCTTGATTATCTGGCCAATACTGCCACTTATGCAAATAACTGTGTGAATAAGGCTAAGCCCAAAATGCTGTGTAACGGCCAGTGTCAGGCAATGAAGAAGATTCAGGAAGAAGAAAAAAAGGATCAGCAAAACAGCGAACGTAAATCTGAAAGTGTAACACAGGTGCTTTCGTCAAAATCATTTTATGCAACCATTCCGTCAGGAATTGCTTTAATAACCAACAACAAAAAGTCATTTTCAGCTTCCGACGGCAATTCAATTGACCGTTCCCTCGACATTTTTCATCCTCCACAGGTATAACCTGTTTTTTTAGTTCTCTCTATTTTATTTATCAAAAAACAAATTAATCAGTTATGAAAAAGTCATTTCTGGCAGCCGTATTGCCAGCCCTGTTCGCTATGTCAATTATATTTGTGTCCTGTTCAAAAGACGATGTGGTGCAAACCGATCCAACACAAAACTTAACCATGCAGGCCGAAGGTTTTGCAGCGGGTGCCGCTGCTAAAGTGGTGCTCTACTCAAAGGAGTCAACCGTTTTCGCTGGGTACAATAAATTTTATATTGCTCTTTACGATTCAGCTTCAGGCAAAAGAATCACCAATGCAAATATCCAGATCATGCCAATGATGGATATGGGAACCATGATGCATTCGGCTCCTTATGAAAATCCGCAATCGGCAACCGCGGTTGATCAGTTATTCCCATGCAATGCGGTTTTCATCATGTCGTCGATGGCTGGTTCATGGACCCTGAAGGTTACTGTACAGATTCCGGAAACCAATAAAACAGGCTCAATTACAATTCCGCTTACCATTGTTGAACCAACAAGAGCCAAGGTAAAATCTTTTACAGCAGCACATAACGGCGCCAGCTATTTTGTGTCGCTTATTGAGCCTTCAACTTTTAAAGTAGGTATTAACGATATGGAAATAGCCATCTACAAAAGAGCATCTATGATGAGTTTTCCGGCAGACAGCAGCCTTTCTGTAGTTCTAACGCCCGAAATGCCGACAATGGGCCACGGCTCTCCTAATAATATTGACCCGGTGCATACCGGAAACGGTCACTATAAAGGAAAAGTAAACTTCACCATGACGGGCATGTGGCACCTCAATCTTGATTTTATGTCGGGAACGGCGGTTGCAGACAGCACCCAGTTTTTTGAAGTTCAGTTTTAGTTTTTAATACCGGGCAGTTTTACAATTGTCCGGTTTAAAATTTTCAGCATGAAAAAATTAGCATTTTTTATAGTGGTTGTATCGGTTTGTGTACCTGCGTTTGCGCAGGAAAACAACCAGGTAACGAACAGCGACAGCGCAAAGATCATAAACCTGCAGGAGGTTGTAGTTATTGGCAATAACAAAAAACCGCAGCAGCAATTGGTAAGTTTTTTTAAAGCCAACAATGCCGCCACGCTTGAGGAAATCATGAGCAGACTACCCGAAATATCTTTGATGCGTAGAGGCGCCTACGGCATGGAACCAGCCATCAGGTACTTCAACGGCGGACAAATAAATGTGCAGGTTGATGGAATGCGCATTCATGGCGCTTGTACCGACAGGATGGACCCGGCAACAATTTATATTGAACCGGTAAATCTTAAAAGCCTGGAAGTACAAACTGCAAACAGCGGATTTATGAACGGCTCATCCATTGGCGGCACGGTAAATATGAAAATGGCCGAGCCCGATTTTTCTTCACCCAAAAAAATTACCGGAATTTTAAACAGCGGTTATCAAACGGCAGCCAAAAGTTTTTACGAATCGTTGCGGCTGAATTATTCAACAGGCAAATGGGCTTTTCTGGCAAGTGGCACATATCGCAACAGCAAAAATTATCGTGCCGGTTGTGGCGATGAAATTTCTTTTTCACAATTTCGGAAAGTAAACTATTCGCTGGCCGTAAAGTATCAGCTTAGCAAAACCAGTTATTTAAAGGCTGATGTTTTGGGAGATGATGGATGGAATATTGGATATCCTGCATTGCCTATGGATGTTGGTTATGCTGCGGCAAGAATTTATTCGCTGAGTTTTCATAAGGAAGATAACACTAAGCGGGTTTATAAATGGCACACAAAAATTTACGCCAATACCATCAGGCATTTTATGGACGATAGTAAACGGCCAGATGTACCCATGCATATGGATATGCCGGGCAGCAGTAAAACGGTTGGTTTGTTTTCAGAAGCTGAAGTGAGGATAAACCGCAAGCAGAAATTAATGCTACGGGCTGATGGCTCAGCAACTTTTTTGAATGCGTCGATGACGATGTACCAAAACGGACAGGCGCCTATGTATATGTTGACATGGCCCGATAACCGGAGAGATCAATATGGAATCTCTGCTTCCTGGTTGTGGCAGGCTGATAGTTTAACACAGTTGCAACTGACAGGCAGAGCCGATTATTTCTCCTCGGTATTAACAACCATAGAAGCAAAGCAACATGTTGGAATTTTCAGCAACGGTTTTAGTTCAAGAAACGATCTGTTGAAAAATGTATCGGCTCAGTTTACCAGAAAACTAGGCAGACGAGTTAAAGTAACTGCCGGCGCAGGTTATGCACAACGTATGCCTACCGCATCTGAACTCTTCGGATTTTATTTGTTTAATGCCAGTGATGGATACGATTATATCGGGAATCCTTATTTAAAAACCGAACAATCGCTGCAGGCCGATCTTGCTGTATTGTACAGTTGGAAACGTAGCAGGGTACAGCTTAGCGGCTATTATTCAAAAGTGAAGAATTTTATTGCCGGCGGCATTAATAATTCGATGAGCAGTATGACCATCGGTGCGAAAGGAGTGAAGACATACTATAATATTAATGCAGCAACAGTTGCCGGTGCCGAAGCCAGCGGATTTTTTAAGCCGGTTAATGCAATTGATATTGTAACTACCTTTCGTTATACTTTAGCCAGGGATAAACAAAATGATCCGTTGCCTTTTGTTGCGCCGCTTAAAAATATAACCTCTATACGTTACCAGCCAAACAGGTTTTCGGCGCAGCTGGAAACAGAATCGGCCCTGCAACAAAACCAGGTAAGTAATAAATATGGCGAAGATGTTACTGTGGGGTATTTTTTACTTCACAGCCGAATCGGATATTCGGGCAGGGTTTTCAAAAACAGTTTTGAACTGCAGGCTGGTGTTGAGAATATTTTCGACATAAAATATCATGAGCATCTCGACTGGGGAAATATCTCCAGGCCCGGCAGGAATTTTTATCTGCAACTGAAGCTGGGAATCAACAATCGCTAAACTCATTAAAAGCAGTCGTTGATTTTTTAGTGACTGCTTTTATTTTTCTACATTAATCTCCCTACATTTGCAGCGAATTTGGTTTCCGATTTCAAATCGGAATTAAAAGGGAAGCCGGTCAAAATCCGGCGCTATCCCCGTAGCTGTAAGGGCCTCCCCAAACCTCCCGATATATCGGGAGGCTTTGCAGAGATCAAAACTTCAAACCACTGTTCTGAAAAATCAGGATGGGAAGGTAAAGCCTAAGCCAGAAGACCTGCCAGTTTCATCAAACATTATTCAAGGCTTTCGGGTGAAAGGCAGGAAATGTAACGGCTTAAGGGTCTTTATATCTCTACATTTTTCCAGAAAGCAGTCACAACAAAAAATTTTTCAAAAATGAAAAAGGAATTTTTTTTTGCGGCTGCTGTATTAATCAGTAGTCAGCTAATCGCACAGAGCGACAGTACAAAAAACCTGGATGAAGTGGTGGTAACTGCCACCAAATTCCCCATCAAACAATCGCTTACCGGAAAAGTAGTTACTGTAATTAACAGGGAGCAACTGGAAAGAAACAGCGGTAAATCATTAACTGAAGTAATGAATACGCAAGCTGGTTTGATTGTCAATGGCAGCAGCAATATTTTGGGTACCAACCAGGATGTTTACTTAAGAGGAGCCCCTGCCGGCAAGACTTTGATAATGCTGGATGGAATTCCCGTTTACGATGCATCGGGCATCAGCGGAGCATTTGATTTGAATCTGATCAACGCCGACCAGGTAGAAAGGATTGAAATTTTAAAAGGGAGTCAGTCAACTTTATATGGCAGTGATGCCATTGCCGGAGTAATCAATATCATCAGCAAAAAAGGAGGAGCAAAAAAAATAAGTGCACATGCAAATCTTGCAGCTGGTAGTTATAATACATTTAAAGGAACAGTTGGCGTAAACGGAACTGTGCAGCATACGAACTATAATGTTCAATATACAAAGATGTACAGCACAGGATTTTCAACAGCACAGGATCAAACCGGTACAGGAGATTTTGATAAGGATGGAATGAATGAAAATATTTTTATGGCAAACATCAACCAGAAAATAAATTCTAAACTTTTGCTCCGCTTAAACAGCCAGTTCAGCAATTATAAAACCGATGCTGATGCTGGCCCGTTTAAAGATGATGTTGATTATTATGTAAAATCAAAGAACAGTCGTGTTGGCATTGGTGCCGACTATGCAGTAGGCAAAACAGCGCTGCATTTTAATTACAATTACAATACAACCAACAGGTTTTATTTAGATGATTCAACTACTAAAACCAATTTCGCTTACTACAGCGAAGGGAATTATACAGGTAAATCGCATTTTGTTGAACTGTACAGCAATATCGCCATTACAAAAAATATTGATGTACTTGTTGGTGCCGATTACCGCAACCAGCTTACCAATCAGGAATATTTTTCTGTAAGTTCCTTTGGCCCTTATGCTTCTCCAATTTTAAATGACGACAGTACTAAAGTAAACCAGTTTGGTACTTATGTCTCTTTAGTTGTAAAAGATATAAGCGGCTTTAATGTAGAACTTGGGGGTCGCTACAATAATTTTAATAAGTATGGCGATGTATTTACTTTTTCATTTAATCCTTCCTATGTTTTCAAAAATAATATCAAGGTTTTTGGAAACATCAGCACCGGTTTTAAAACACCGTCCTTATATCAGGTGTACTCTGAATATCGTATTCCAACGGGAGAGCTTAGCCCTGAGAAATCATTGAGTATTGAGGGAGGTGTGCAATATCACACTGAAAAAATAAACATAAGGGCTGTTTATTTCAGCAGAACTATAAAAGATAATATTGTTTTTGTGGAAACCAATACGCCGCCTTATGGCTACTATACAAATGCTGATAAACAAAAAGATAAAGGCCTTGAACTGGAAGCCAGTGTTAACTTTGGTAAAGTGCAACTGAATGCAAATTATACAAACCTGGATGGAAAAATTGAAACAAAAATGAGTACAAAGGATACTGCTTTCTTTAACCTGTACCGCAGGCCAAGGCAAACCATCAATCTGAATGTAGGCATTGACCTTTGTAACAACTGGAATATGAATTTGGGTGTGCAGAGCATCAGCAAGCGGTACGAAGCAGTGTATGCATCTGCGCCCATTGAAATGCCGGCATATTATGCCTGGAATTTGTACAGCAGTTTTACCATCAACAAAGGCATTAAAGTATTTGTTGATCTTAAAAACATAACAGACGAAAAATATTCAGAAGTGAGAGGTTACAATAGCCGCCGCTTTAATTTTATGACCGGTGTAAATCTTAAGTTTTAATTTTATTGCCGGGAAGATGGGAAGCCGGAAAACAGGTTTTCAAACAAACGCCTTCCCGGCAACTTTATATTTTGTATGAATAGCAAACACGAGCAAAAATATTGTCCACGCTGTAAACAGGTATTCGAATGTAAGAAAGGAAGTATTACACAATGTCAGTGCGGAGGTTTGCTGCTAGAAGAAAAAACACTTGATTACATTGAAAGCAAATACAACGATTGCTTGTGCCTGAACTGTTTAAAGGAGATAAACCACGACCTTTGTACCGAAAGAAGCTAATAGCAGATACGAATTCATTATATCGTTCGTTTAAAATACATGAACTTTATACTGTACATTTTTAAAATGAAAAAAAGTTGTTACATAATAGCCCTGGTTTTTTTATTCGGTAATGCCTGTTTTGCGCAATACAGTATAAAAGGCAAAGTAACAGATGAGCAACAAAGGCCTTTGGAAGCGGTAATCATCAGCATTGGTAAAAACCTGGCGACCACTGTTTCCGATTCTGCAGGTAACTATGCTTTTTCTTTTTCTACTGTAAATGTGAGTTTAACCTTCAGCCATATCGGGTACGAACCAAAAATGATTAATATCAAAGATGGAAATGTATCAACGGTTACGCTGCTAAGAAATAATATTTTTTTATCAGAAACGGTGGTAAATGCTTTTGAAAGAAACAGCAATATCAGGAATGTTCCGGCAGCAGTAACTGTTTTAAACAGGGCTTCGCTCGACAGGTATGGCAATGAATCTTTTGTACCTGCGATCAATACCGTACCGGGAGTAAAAATGGATGAACGCAGCCCCGGCAGTTACCGGCTGAGCATACGGGGCAATTTATTGCGTTCAACATTTGGTGTGCGTAATGTAAAAGTTTACTGGAACGGGATTCCGTTAACAGATGCAAACGGCAATACTTATTTTAATGAACTTGCTATGAGTAACGCCGGCAGGGTTGAAATTATTAAAGGACCTTCGGGTAGTATGTATGGAGCAGGCACAGGTGGTGTTGTGTTATTGAAGAGTGATCTTGATCCGGAAGCAGGCAGAAGCATTAATTTTCAAACGACTGCCGGAAGCTTTGGTTTATTTTCATCAAATATTTCATACAACAGTGCAGGTAAGAATTCTACAAGTGCTTTATCATTCTCCCACCAGCAGAGCGATGGCTATCGTAAGCATACCAATATGCGCCGTGATGTAGCTAATTTTACAGGTACTTATTTTATCAGCACCAGGCAAAGTATGAGTGCAAATGTTTTTTATAACGATCTGTATTATCAAACACCGGGAGCTTTAACACAGACTGATTTAAATAAAGACCCACGCCAGGCAAGGCCGGCAGCAGGAATTTTCCCCAGCTCCGAAACCAATAAAGCAGCATTATTTTTGAAAACATGGTATGCAGGTATTTCAAATGAATACCGGTTTAATAATAACTGGAGTAATACAACGTCTTTATATCTTTCCAATACTGTTTCTAAAGGCCCTACTGTACGTAACTACGAAAGAAAGACTGAGCAGGGTATTGGCATGCGTTCGGTAACAAAGTACCAGCAAAAAATATTTACCGGTACATTGGGTGCTGAGTATCAATACAGTTTCACCAATACCGCAACCTTTGGTAACCGCCTTGGTGAAATTGATACTTTGCAGTATCATGATGAAATTAATGCAAGGCTGTTCAATATTTTTTTACAGGCAGATATCAGTTTATTTGAAGACCTTATCCTGAATGCAGGGCTGAGCTATAATAATTTTTACTATGGATATGCAAGGCTTAGCCAGCTACCGTTTGCAAAGGACAACAGCAATTTTACCCCGCAGCTGGTTCCCCGTGTATCATTGTTAAAAAAATTGATGAAAAGATATAGTGTGTATGCTGCTGTGAGCAAAGGCTATTCTCCGCCATCTATTGACGAAGTGCATGCCGGCGATGGAAATTTCAACAAACAACTGAGTGCGGAAACTGCCATGAATTATGAAGCAGGTATAAAAGGCGATATCATCAGGAATAAATTATTTGCAGATATATGTTATTATGTATTTGGGTTAAGGAATACGATTGTAAACCGGAGAGATGCAAGTGGCGGCGATTATTTTGTAAATGCCGGCAAGACAAAACAACAGGGTTTTGAAGCTTCGGTAAACTACCAGGCAGTAAACAATAAAAATAAATTTATCCGTAAAATAAATATATGGACCAATTACAGCAACATTAACGCAAGCTTTGTTAACTATACACAGGGTACCGTAAAATATGATGGGAATAAGCTTACCGGAACCTCGCCAAATGTTTTTGTAGCTGGCGCCGACCTGCATACTGCCATTGGCCTGTATGCAAATCTTACATATAGTTATACCGATAAGATACCTCTGAACGATGCCAATAGTTTTTATGCAACTGCCTATAATTTATTTTTTGCCAGGCTGGGATATAAAGTGAATTTCGGTAAATCAATTGCTGCCGATATGTTTTTTGCTTACAACAAATCATTTAATAATCCTTATAGCCTTGGTAACGACCTGAATGCTGCAGGTAACAGGTTTTACAATCCCTCTGCCCCTGAGTCTGTATCCGGTGGAATAAGCCTGAAATTTAAATTAGAGTAAGTTCGTGCGATTTGATTTTTGAGCATCCCTGCATAAGAGTATATTTGCAAAAATTTCCAGTATGACATGGGATAATATTTCGATAAAAGAGATTGTAACGATATCTTTTACACTTTTTGCGGTAATAGATATGGTTGGTAATGTTCCGGTACTGGCTTCATTGCGGGCTAAGATGGGTGGTGAGATACGCTCCATGCAGGCTACATTGGCATCGGGTGCGCTGATGATCCTGTTTTTACTGATTGGCCAGCAATTTTTAAATGTGCTGGGGCTGGATGTGCAGTCATTTGCAGTTGCCGGAAGTATTGTGATTTTTATTATCGGGCTAGAGATGGTTTTAGGGCATGAGTTCTTTAAATCTGATGGCAACCCGAAAAGCGGCAGCGTGGTGCCGATTGCATTTCCGCTGATAGCCGGTTCAGGTACTTTAACTACTGTAATGAGTTTAAAAGCAAATTATTTTGATGTGAATATTTTCATCGGAATCCTAATCAACTGCATCGTGATTTTTTTAGTGTTGAAATCATTAAAATGGATTGAACGTGTTTTAGGCCCCAACGGCATGACGGTTATCAGAAAATTTTTTGGTGTAATATTGCTGGCCATTGCAGTAAAAATATTCGGCAGTAATTTTTCGCATTTGGGTTCTTAATATAAATGGCCTCGTAGTACAATGGATAGTATAAGAGTTTCCGAAGCTCCAGATCCAGGTTCGATTCCTGGCGAGGCCACTACTAACACACTATATAAACATAAAGCCGCACAAAATACAGTACCAGTGCGGCTTTTGCTTTTTTCAGAAAAAAAGATAGTCCATATAAAAGCATTTCTGAGGTCACCTTTTCGGTAACCTATTCCTTCGCTTACTTTTGCTTAGCAAAATCGCTTATAGTATCGACTGGCATTATGTTTCAGAGTTTTCAGGCACTATTCAAAATAGTGTATTCGGAAACAAAATTCGGTCACCTTTTAAGTCACCATGTTATGAAACTAAATCAAAACCTTGCAATCCTTTTCTGGCTGTACACCAATAAAACAGACGGTCAGAACAATGCCCCTGTCTATTGTAGAATTACACTGGATGGGAACCGAACCCAATTTTCAACAGGTAAAAAAATCAATTTACTCAAATGGGAGGGGAAAGATTCTAAAGGCTTCAAGAGCGACCAGGAAGTCATAGAATTAAAGGAAGACCTGGAAACTATCAAAGGAGATTTACGCCGGCTTTATAATCAATTAACGGCCACACATCAAATGGTCACTGGTGAGATGATCAAAAATGCTTTTACCGGGAAGGGGCAGGAAAAGAAAACCATTATTCAGCTTTTCGATGTTTTTATTGATATGTACAAACAAAAAGTTGATCAAAAAAAAGCCGCTTACAGCACCCTGCAAAAATTCTATACTATAAAGTTTAAGATGATTGATTTTCTAAAAAAAGAGTTTTCCATTTCCGACAAACCACTATGCGAACTCAAGCCTTCTTTTGGTCATAATTTAAAACACTACTTTTCTGTTAATGATCAATTGAATGAGAATACTACGATGATTTACATTCGGAAAATAAAACAGATTCTTGAATTTGCTGTAATGCGGGATTGGTTGAAAATTAATCCGCTAAAAGAATTTAAATGCGCTTATAAGAATCCGTTTCGTGAAACCCTTACTATGGATGAAATTATATGTTTAAGGGATTTCGATTTTGCAGAAAGACATCTTGCTGAGACAAGGGATATATTTATTTTTTCCTGCTTTACGGGGTATGCATACCAAGAAGTTTATAGTCTTTCTCCCGATTGCATTGTTACCGGTATGGATAAAAATAAATGGGTAGTCAAAACCCGGCAGAAAACTGACGAGAAGGAAATGGTCCCCTTGCTACCTATCGCCCTGGACCTGATTGAGAAATACAAAGATGATCCAAGATGTGTCGCAAATAACAAATTATTGCCTGTACATACTAACCAGGCATACAACCGTGAACTGAAAAATGTCGCAAAAGCTACAGGTATCAAAAAACATCTTACAACACATATAGCCCGTCACACATTTGCAACTACAGTTACTTTAGAAAATGATGTACCGATTGAATCTGTAAGTAAAATGCTTGGGCATCGCTCTATCCGCACAACGCAGATTTATGCAAAGGTTTCACTGAAAAAATTGAGTAATAACATGAATGATTTAAGAAGAAAACTTGCAGAAGAAAATCTTCAAAGAAAAATAGCCACTTAAGAAAAGTGGCTACATCTATATAGACTAATTACTTACAATAAATTGTCATTATTTAGATTAATAATTCTGAAACTCATTGCAGGAATACTTACCTCAAATTTTTTTGCCAGGTCAACAATCATTGTATTGTCTGATAAATCAAACCCGTTGTATTTAAGCATTTCCTTTTTTACTGATTGAAGAGGCATTAATAAAGCAGCTGCAAATGAGTTTGCTTCTTTTTCTTTATTATAATTTTCCAGGGTTAGTTTAGGCTTTTCTGATCTAAACATTATTTCCTGGTAATGATTTCTGTTGTCGATAAAGATATCATCTTCACTTTGTTTAGTACCATTGTTGGTATGAAGGACATAATGCCCTATTTCATGGGCGATTGTGAAACGTTGACGCACTTTTGACTCATTTGGATTGTACCCGATTGTTGCAGAATTTTCTTCTAAATGTAATAAGCCGGATACGTCAGCCCCCAAATCAAAGGGTAATAAATTCACCCCCATCTTTTTTGCGATTTGTTCTAAAGGGATAGGTAATTCACTTATTTGTAAATCCTTAAGAAGGTTTTGAGCTTTTAGCTCAATTTCTGAATTGGTTGCAGGCATAATAATTAATTTAAATTATTTCGAAGCAGAAAGCTGGAAAAAATGTTGCATCTTCTCTTTGTCCATAGAAATACCTTTAAATCTCTTTTCAAGAAGAGTAAAGTCTATTTGTTGTTTCTCTTTAACAGTCGGAAACAAATCTTCAACAGGAACATTTAGAAAACTGGCTATTTCAAAAAGGGTGTGAATCGGAGGACGCTGCCTGCCTTTTTCAATATTCACTACAGAAGTCCTTGTTAGGTCAAGGAATTTAGCTAAGTCATCTTGACTATAATCCCTTTTTGTGCGGAATTTTTTGATCTTGTCACCGATGCCGGCATAGAATTTATTTACGTCCTGAAGTTTACCCATACAGTCTTTGTGATACTAATGTGAAACACAAAGATAGTACTTTTTTTGTTATTAACGTTTATGGCGTTAACATGTTAATAAGTTTTTTTGTTTGGTAAACCGGAAATTACTTTATCTTTACATTGTAATAAATTAACAAAACCGAGGAGATAACTACCCGGCTTTGTAAATTTGAAGCAGACTCTCAGGCTACTTAACCTGTCAGTCCCTCCTCATTGGTTTGCAACACAAATGTAGGACCTCTTCTTCAGATTTACAATACCACCTGTAACATTTCCAAGTTATCTCCTCGGGTCTAAAAAATAAAACTTTTTAAGGATACGCATTTAATTTAACCTGTAGCAGTGCTCGCACTAACCCAGAAGATTCCTCTGAAACAGGAATTAAAGAATGCTTTCAATGAACAGTTTTTTTCAAAATTTTAAAACCATAAATAAAATGGCAAAGGTTACAGTAAATAATAATGAAGAGGTAATTGATTTAAAAGAATTTGCAAATACCGGCAGAATACCTCCTGTTGGGAAATGGTACCAGGCATTGGTAGACCATGAGTTAGTAGTGTTTAAAAAGGAAAAAGTTACCGGCCGGGAGATTCTGATCGCAGCAGGTAAAAAGCCTCCGGAATGCTTCACACTATACCTTCAAGGTAAGGGTTGTGCACCAGATAGAATACCGCTTGATGAAGTGGTTGACTTAATTGGCCGTGGTGTGGAGATTTTCTACACGGCACCACCAGAAGTCTTCTTCTACGACATGGACGACGAACCCGAAACCACCGATGCTAAGGAAATGACTCCTCGTCAAATTATGGTGGCAGCTGGGGTCGATCCTAACAAACATTATCTGGTGCAGGTAAATGCTGATGGTTCACAGGAAAAGTACAAAGGCCGGGCTGATGAGCATATCAAGATGCGTTGTCCAAAGATGAAGTTTTTTTCTGTACACGATGGGCCTACACCGCTCTCATTTTCTAACATTTAAACTAAAAACCATGAAAGCTGATTTTATAAATCAGTTGCAGGTCCTGGGGTTAAAACCCCAGGAACCTGTTACTGGTAAAGTTTATTTTGAATGGATAGCTCCGGTTGGAGGCAATGCCGGAAAAAAAGTACTGGTAGGTGTAACCGTCTCAGATGCTTATCCTGCAGCTTGTCCCTCAGCTCCGCATTTCAGACCTTTAGATGAAGGATGGAAGAATCATCCTGATGCAGTTTCTGTTTCAGCTTTTGGCCAGGGCTGGCAAAAATACCCTGATGCTGAAACAGTTGATTTCTATCAAACCGGGTGGTACTACTGGAGCAGGAAATTTGACGAATGGGCTGCTTCAGAAAAGAATGCCAAATTTTATTTAGCTCACCTTAAAAAACTAATGATGACAGTATGAAACAAAATTATAGTGTTGTGATCCCCGATCACATAAATCAACAGTTACTCTACCATCTTATGAGAGAGGATGGCGATGAGGAGGTTTGCTTCGCTTTGTATAACCCCGGCGCAGGCTTATTACGTTTTACGGCAATTATTGATGAGGTTATATTGCCTGAAGAAGGTGATCGGCAGGTACATGGTAATGTAAGTTTTAATCCGGAGTATTATGAGAGGGTATTACAGGAAGCACGTAAAAAACAAAAAGGGCTTGTATTGCTCCACATACATCCTTCTCCCGGGTTCCAGAAAATGAGTAATGATGATGTAAAAGCGGAAACCCGGATGGCTGGTGCAGTAAAATCAGTTACTGGATTACCTTTTCTAGGTCTTACAGCCGGCAATGATGGAACCTGGTCTGCAAGATTTTGGTTTCGGGCAAAGACCAAAAGGAAGCAATATAAACGACAATGGTGTGAGTCTGTCAGGGTCTTAGGAAATAAATTGAAAATTCACTTCAATAATGATCTTCGTAAACCTAATATCAATGAAGAAGCATTACTTCGCACAATTTCTGCCTGGGGGCGAAAAACACAGGAAGATATTTCCCGGATGAAGATATGTATTGTGGGATTGGGCAGTGTTGGCAGCATGGTCGCTGAATGCCTGGCAAGAACTGGTTTCGCAGACTTTACATTAATTGACTTTGATCTGTTTGAAGAAAAAAACAGAGATAGAAGCATGAACGTAAAAAAGAAACATGTTGGTAAAAGAAAAGTTGATGTTATTGCCCAGGCTATGAAAGAAAACGGGACTGCACAGCGTATTACGGTAAAAAAATATCCTTTCAGTATTTACAAAGAAGAGGCATTTAAAGCCGCCTTGGATTGTGACGTAATTTTTAGTTGTGTAGATAGGCCGCACCCTCGTCAGATTCTGAATCTTATTGCGTATGCATACATGATTCCTGTCGTTGATGGAGGTATACTTGTAAGAACGAACAAAACAAATACAAAGTTGGTTGGAGCCGATTGGAAAATTCAAACAGTGGGATACGAACGCCCTTGTTTGGAATGTTTGGAGCAGTTTACTTCAACTTTGGCTAATCTGGATAAGGAAGGTAAATTGGACGACCCTAAATATATGGAAGGAGCCGATGAAAGTATAAGACGATTAGTCTCTAATGAAAACGTATTTGCATTTAGTATGAATGTGGCATCCCTTGAAGTTTTACAGTTGTTATCACTTATAGTGCTGCCTGAGTATTTGGCAAAAACAAACCAGCAGTTCTATCATTTTACAACCAGAGAATTTGAAAAAGAACCGAAGTCTGAATGCAATGATAATTGTTTCTATAAAGCAATGACAGGTTTAGGCGATAATACAGCTGTAATAATGTATGAACAAATCGGTCACGAAGAAGAGGTTTAAGTTAATTCTTTTTAAAAGAAATGAGAGAGCCTGATTAAGCTCTCTCATTTTTGTCCGGTAGAGTCAGGATTGTTTCAATCCTCATTAGAACACTAAATGGCGGAAGGAATTATTAAATGGAATTATCTTAATTTGTGTAACTTTATTACTCAGGAATTGTAGTAAATTATTTATTATGGCAGTCAAAAAAGTAGCAAAAAAAGGAGTAGTAACTAAAATTATTACACCTGCAATTGTAAGAAGAATACAAAAGGTTAATACCGGGCATTTGGTTTATGTATCTCCCAGGAACAATAACTGGATTGTAAGAAAGGATGGTGCCATAAAAGCAACGCATGTTTATCGACAAAAAGTGTCAGCAGTAAATGCAGCAAAAAGGATGGCCAATGATTCTCAAGAGATCAACCAGGTGATTGTTTATAATTTGCAGGGTGAGATCTCTAAAATTATTAAATGAGTTTTAACACCAATATATTTATTAATTGTCCCTTTGATAATAACTACAGGCCCCTTTTACAGGCATTAATTTTCATCACTTTATATTTCAAATTTACACCCAAAATTGCTACAACAAAATCTTCAAGTCATGTCAGGATCAATGAAATAATTACCCTTATCAGAGATTCAAAATATTCAATCCATGATATTTCTAGGTGCGAACCTCTAAATACCGGAGAATTACCAAGATTTAATATGCCATATGAAATGGGAATTGATATTGGTTGCATTAATTTCGGGAGTGCAGGCCAAAAAACAAAACAGACTTTAATTCTGGAAAAAACAAAAAACAGATATGATGTTGTTATCTCAGACATAAGTGGCCAGGACATAAAAGAACATAACAATAAGCCCAAAAAATTAATTGAAAAGGTAATGGATTGGTTCGGAGCCAATGGCGCTGTTCCAGTTGCTGACTTGCGGGGTATTTCAACTGTTTGGGCGAAATATCAAGAATGTACTGCTAAAATTGTAATTACTCTAACGGCAACAGGATATACAAAAAGTGAAATAAAAAAACTGCCTATCCCACAATACATAGCAGCAATGACGTCTGCGCTCAGCTAAGAGAAATCTTTATGTTATCAATCCTCAATCCTAAATTTCCCCAGGCTTGTAAATCGCATCGTACACATTGCTGTTATAACAACCAAAAGAATATGATGGCATTCTTCCGGGATTAAAATCTTCCAATGCCTTAGCAATAATTCTTTCCCGGAATGGAATATGAATTGTTTTCGCCGTTCCATTATCCATTCGGTTTTTTAAAGATTTTGGAATCCAGTTCTCAAGTTCTGCAGCAGTAGGTGCTGCAGGATCGGTTATTATTCTTCTCCGCTCTTTAACATAGCAAACAATAATTGGTATTTTACAGGAGTCAATTGCATATTCAATTTCATAAGGTACAAAATCATCATCCGATTTTGTGGTCTCACCAACAAGCAATAGCATTCGTTTGCTCTTGTTCATTCGGTCTCTTAAAGTTCTTTTTATTGTTTCCTCACTGCTCCAGGCCCTTATAGCCGAACTTTTTTCATGGGCATTTATTATTTCAAAATCTTTGCCTTTCATCGCATCCCAACCCTGTATAAGACGATAATATTTTATATCGGAAGCGAACATATCTACATTTCCGTCAGCAGCAAAAGCAATATAAGTGGGCATATGTAATCTGGAATTATTTTTGGGGAATGGATCTGCTTAATATTATGGCTACAAATATGAATGTAATAACCAACTGGATTGTTGCAACAATATTACCTGAATCAGTTGTAGGACTCACCTGGCCATAATTCGCTGCAACGGAATTTGAAAAACTAAATTGAATTGCATAAAGAGTATTCGCCCCGGAGTCACCCCACGTAAATTCACTTGGATAAACGACCTGGTATAAATAAGCAAAACAAAAAGTGGAATAAAAGACCGCCAGTAGTAAATTTAAAAACCTGCTTCTGATTCTGTCATTCGTAAATTTTGAAGTATCCAGGGCCTCATCTGTCCAGATATGGTTATAAAAATAAGAGTAGAGATTAGTTATTATCAAATACCAAATGATTACCGATAATATCGGCGAATGCCAGGAACATTTCCAAAGAAGCAATAAAAAAATCCATTTCAGACTAATAAAGATATCTATGCCGATCCGTGCATACGCCTTTACTTTTTCTTTATCAGTTGTTGATTTATTCAGTTTTTTGGCTACAAACTTAAACAGCTCTACTAAGTTGAGATTGTTTAAAAAATGCAGTAAAAAATTAACTGCTTTATAAATAAAACCATATCTCCATTTGGGGATGTGAACATCATTCATTGTATTGTTAGGTTTGGTTGCCTTACAAAGATTGCTTTAATACTACTTAATCACAAGCTTTTTTAAGGAAATATTATTTCGCTTTTTTTCTAATCGCTGTTTCACTGTTCATTTGCTATAGAAAATGTTTGATCATTTCAGCTTTTCTCCCGTGTCTTAAAAGTGTTTTTATTAAGTCGAGTTCATCTGCCGATAAAGATTTCGCAACTTCCTTTGCAGATAAAAACCTGTTGCATAAATCATCTAAAAAAAGGCAAGTCAGGTAACTGGACAGTCTTAAAGCTACCATTCTTGAATCATGCTGGTCCTCAATTGACAATCCTTCATTTTGTAAAATACTTATGTAGTTCGAGTGAACATGCATGGAAGTGAAATTATGCATATCGCTATAAATTTCGGATTTGATACCTGTATTCAATGTTAAGTCCTTCCAGGAAAATTGTGTCTTTTTACCAGATAATAAAGAAGTATCAAATCTCCAGTTAGCGTAAGAAAAATTTCGGCCATCTTTTTTAACCAGCCGGTTTTTCTGAGAATCAGATAGATTTTTGAAAAAATCAAATCCCTCAATTATAGAAAAACAATCTTGTATTTGCTGCTTTTCATCCGCAATTTGTTGTTCTGCTTCGGGTAGACGGTCATGTGTAAATTTTTGTCTGCTGATTAAGGCGTCCATTTGCCATAAACGGAAGCGGATAATTTTCTCCGCCCAATCCCCATCATGAATGAAAATATGGTAAAAAGTGGCATAGGTATCTAATTGAAGCCTTATGTTGGCGTTTAACAACGAAATATCTAACTCTTCAGTAACATTTATATCATCTATCTCAATATTGGCAATACCCTGTATTGCATTTAATACCAGAGATTTCAAATGTATCAAAAATTTTCGCCCGATTTTCGAACAAAAGATGAACCACTTATCAGAGTTCTTCATTTCAGAATCAATCTCAAAAATTGTTTTTTCAAAAACGCTGATTAAGGCATAGTAACGAATCAATTCCTTGTTTAATTCTGATTGCAAAGTCAATTATTTTTTAGAAGAAGTTGGGTAATGCTTTTTTAAAGAATCTAAAATTGTATATAATGCCTTATCACTTGCAAATCTTGTTTCTGTTGGAGAAATTCCCATTGTATAACCTAACAGAATCTTAAAAACCTCAGCCTGGCTGTCATTATCATAAAGCTTATAATTTTCGGTTATTTCCAGGAAAGTAATTGACATGGCTTCCCAAACAAGTAATTCCTTTTCCGGATGTAAATCTCTTTTAAAATTTTCGATAGTCCTTTCTAATGAAATTCCTGAAGCTGTGCCAATTACCCTATGAAAAAGGCCAATCCTGTTAATAATCTCATTAGGTAATTCAGGATGAAAAAGGATTGAATTGAATTTTTCATACTCAGTAGAAATCTTTTTCTCTCCCTCATTAATCATTTTTTGAAACAGTAAATGTCTTTGAAGGTTTTCAAATATATCGGGTCTCACAATCTCAATTAATTTTGAGACAAGTTCATCAATTGAAGCAGTTGAAGTATTTAAGGCGAATTTGTCTGCTAGAAAATGGGAAAATTGTTGAACTTCCTCTTTGCTGATATTGTGCCAGATTGGTAGAATTACTTTCTTATAGCCTATTTCTCTGTTAATGAGAGATCTTAATTCGTAATCAGTATAACCTTTAGTGACAAAATATGGACTAATGATTACTACTCCAAAATTTGAATTGCCTAATCCCTGGTCAATACTCTTAGATAAGCTATCACCAGCCTTTAAGCTGAATTCATCATACCAAATTTTTAAGCCTGCAGATGATAATTTATGGGCTAATTCTTTTACAAAATCTTTTTTATCCTCCGTCGCATGTGATATAAATGCATCCCAAGCCATAATTTACGATTTCGTTTGTTTTGTGAATATAAGATTTATGACTAAATGCTCAATTCACTTACTACAACTGGGAGACTGTCATCGAATTCGGGAGAGAATTAAAAAAGAACAATACTGACTCGCTGAAGGTAATAATCCATTGTACACCCCATACAAAAGCAACACAGCATCAATCATTTAACTCTTATAAAAAAAACAAAAATGATTCGGTTTAATCCATTTTAATTACTTTTAGCCAAGTGATTGCTTACAAAACATACTCCGATACAGAACTCACCACGCTGTTACAGCAGGGTAGTGAAGAATCATTTACCGAAATATATAACCGGTACTGGACAAGATTATATTACCTGGCACATCAGCATTTAAGGTCAGCGGTCGCCGCCGAGGAAGTGGTACAGGATGTATTCCTGGCCCTTTGGCAAAAAAGGGAGAAACTAAATATCCATTCATTGCCATTGTACCTAGCAGCCATGACGAGGTATAAAGTATATTATATCATTGCCCGGCAGGAAAAATACAGGGAGACGGAAATAGAAACTTTGAAAATGGAGCCCGTTACGGTAGATGAAGAAAAAGCGATCGACGATAAACTGTTGCTGGAGATCATTGAAAAGCTTTCCGCTCATTTACCTGAAAAATGCAGGCTGGTATTTATACACAATAAATTACTAGATCAGCCGCTCAACCAGGTAGCCGAAGAATTAGGCATCTCAATCAAAACGGCAGAGGCGCATCTCACAAAAGCGCTGAAAAACATACGCACTAATTTAGGGAACACGCTTTCTATATTGTTCATCTTCTGATATCCGGCCACAGAACCGGCCTGCAGGTTCTTGAAATAAATAAAAGGTCTGTTGAAACTTACAAAGCTCACAACCAGATACTCCACCAACAGACAATACAGCACTACTTGTTGACCCATATTTTGAGTAGTCCATTTTAGGGATTCATAAATGCAGTAAACTGCAATTAATTTAAGAATAGCGATAAAATGCACAGTTCACTTTGCACAACCACCCAACATAGCTGCTTCCCATTCCGATAATTTTGGGAGGCCGAAGGAATTGCTATTGATAACTTAAAAGCTGTGTGATTATGAAAAAACTGACTGATTCTAAGAGTAGCGATCAAATGTTGAAACTACTTTGCACAACTGTACAACATAGCTGCTTCCCACAATCGTGCAGTAATCGATTGTGGGGCTCCTTTTTTGGTTCTTTTTTGGAGAAGCAAAAAAGAACAATAAAAAAAACAGACACCTAAATTCAAAAACCTCGCATTTGAAAATAGAACACTTATATAATGAGATTTGCTCCCTGCTTGTCAGCGGGCAGGGTTGTTACTTTTTTAAAGGAGACCTGTCCCGATGAACACAGTGAATCGGGAAGCAAAAAAGAACAATAAAATATACATACATCTTGATTCTAAAACCTGACACCTAAAAATTAAAAGCCATGCATCCTAAGAGTAGAGATCAAATGCACAGTTTACTTTGCACAACTGCCCAACATAGCTATCACCCTAATCGCCTGTCCCGACGAGCGCAGCGGTACTCGGGGGGCTGTAAATCGATTAGGGGCGCCCTTTTTGGTTACTTTTTTGTGGAACATCCCGAGAAAGTTTTAGAGCGCTGCTTCGGGAGGCGAACAAAAAAGTAAAAACAAAAAATATAATGTACAACCAAAAAAATATTTCAAACCAACTAAGGGTAAACCCTTCAAAAAACACACTATATAATAAAGGGGTTAACCCAATATTAAATTAAGGATGGATAAGGATAAATTAATAAAGCTCACAAATGCCTGGCTCAACGGTACCGCCACCGAGGAAGAAAAACAGTTATTACATAACTGGTACGATGCTGTCGAGGACAAGGAGGAAGTCGTGATCACTGCAGTAGCCGAAACCGAAGAACAGGTTGGACAACGGATACTGGCAAACCTTAAAAGCAAAATTGAATTTAAAAAAACTAAGATAGTTCCGCTTTTCAGGCACACCTGGTTTCGGGTAGCAGCAGCTTCATTATTTATTATGCTGTCCGTTAGTACTTACTTATTCGTTAAGAATACCTCTGAACCAACAATAGTAAAAGCTGGGTCAGACAATCTGATCCATGATGTCGCAGCGCCGGCAACAACAAAAGCAACCATCACCCTGGCCGATGGCAGCATGGTAACATTAGATAGCATGAATGCCGGTACCCTCGCCACCCAGGGAAATATCACCGTAACCAAAAACGCCAACGGGCAAATTTCATATAACGCCTCACAGCTCAAAGCTAACAGCTCACAGCTTGTATTTAATACGCTGTCAAATCCAAGAGGTTCCAAAATTGTAGACATCACTTTGTCCGATGGCAGCCACATCTGGCTTAATGCCGGTTCCTCATTAACTTATCCAGTTGCCTTCACCGGCAGCGAAAGAAAAGTTTCCATCACAGGTGAGGCATATTTCGAGGTAACACACAATGCATCAAAACCCTTTTACGTAAACAAGGGAGATATGGAGGTGAAGGTCTTGGGTACACACTTCAACATAAATGCCTACGACGATGAACCGGGCATCAAAGTTACCTTGCTCAAGGGCAGCGTAAAAGTTACGCTGGCGCCTAACGGACAACCAACAACGAGAAACGGGAAACGAGAAACAGTTCTATTCCCTGGTCATGCAGCATCAATTCATAATTCATCACTCATAATTCATAATTCAGTTGACCTGAACGAAATCATGTCCTGGAAAGACAACCGTTTCTATTTCATGAGTGCCGATATTAAAACAATAGCAAGGCAACTGTCAAGATGGTACGATGTGGATATTGAGATTGCCGGTAATATAAATGATCATTTCACTGGTATCATCAGCCGCAATGTAAATGCCTCCGAGGTTTTCGGCATGTTACAAAAAACCGGCACAATGAAAGTGAATATAGAAGGAAAGAAAGTAATGATCTCAAATTAAAGAGAGTTTTGACTTGGTATAAATAATCCGATCCCTTTGAAAAGCTGAAACCGGCCTGAAAGATTGAACTGCTCCAACTCAGACAACATTTCTTGTTTCCCCTTTAGGGAGTCAGGGGGTGGGGTTGGGAAGTAAAAAGCCAGAAATGCACTAACATTCCTGGCCAAATTTGGAAAACAAAAAACAAAACTTGATGGAATCATTTATTCATTCACCAAACATTGCAAAGCTATGCAATTAACTGCTAAATTATCCCCCGCTAGCTGTAGGGGCATTTTAACTCAAAAATTATTTCGGGTTATGAAGATTACAGCCATATTTCTGCTTGCTGCATCCCTGCATCTTTCAGCGAAAACCCTAGGTCAACAGGTCACGCTCTCGGTAAAGGACGCTACATTAAAAACTGTCTTCCTGGAACTCAACCGCCAGACAGGTTTTAATTTCCTCTACAGCGATGAAACACTTGCCAAAGCATCACCTGTTACAATCAATGTAAAAGATGCATCATTAGAAGATGTATTAACCCTTTGTTTCTACGGACAGCCGCTTAGTTACTCCGTCGAAAATAATTCCATCGTTGTCAAGCCAAAAGTAAAGGTTATCACCCCCTCTTCTTCAGGAGGGGGCCAAGGTGAGGTGCCACCCATCGACATACATGGCCGAGTGGTTAATGAAAAAGGAGAACCGGTAGCAGGTGCGTCAATAAAAATTAAGGGTACAGAAATAGGAACAAGCACCAACGATAATGGCGAATTTACATTAAATGCGCCACTGTCAAACATCATTTTGGTAATCAGTTCAGTGAATATAGAAACGGTTGAAGTAAGGTTGAATGGAAGAACAAATCTTACCATTACTGTAAAAACATTAATAAAACTGCTGGATGAAATTATTGCTAAAGGGTATTATAATACAACGAAAAAATTAAATACCGGTACAGTTTCTAAAGTCACTGCTGAAGAAATAGGCAAACAACCTGTATCAAATCCATTAGCCGCTTTACAAGGTAGAGTTTCTGGTTTGTTTATTACTCAGGGAACAGGTTTACCTGGCTCAAATTTTTCGGTTTTGATTAGGGGCAAGAATTCTATTCAAAATGGCAACTCACCATTGTATATGATAGACGGAGTGCCATTTCTATCAGATGCTGATAGGTTGACTCAGATAAATTCAATTAATTCCAATAGCCCCTTTAATACCATAAATCCAGACGACATTGAAAGCATCGAAGTTTTAAAAGATGCGGATGCTACAGCCATTTACGGAAGTCGTGGGGCAAACGGAGTTATTCTAATTACAACTAAAAAAGGTAAACCGGGTAAAACTAACCTAGAAATAAGTTCTTATGCCGGTTGGGGTAGAGTAACTCAAACACTGGATTTCATGAATACTCAACAATATCTGCAAATGAGAAGAGAAGCTTTATCAAATGATGGTGTCATCCCAACTCAATCCAATGGCTACGACCTTTTGGTTTGGGATACAACTCGTTATACTAATTGGAAGAAGTTGCTAATTGGGAGTACCTCACACACAAATAAAATTCAGCTTCGACTTTCGGGAGGGAATGAGAATAATAATTTTTCTTTAGGCTCAAATTACTATAAAGAGACAACTGTATTCCCTTCCAGCGATTTATTTGATAAAAGATTAAGTTCAAGTCTTAGTGTTAATCATAAATCAGCAAATAATAAGTTTAATTCAGCTACTACTGTAAGCTATACATCTGAAGATAATAAGATGCCTCAACAGGACTTAACTAATTCTATCAAATTATCACCCAATGCGCCTCGAATCTACGACTCATTAGGAAAATTAAACTTTCGGGAAGGTGGTTTTTCATTTTCAAATCCTTACGCCGTTTTATTGAAAACGTATGAGACTGTTACAAACAGATTAAATGCAAATGCGAATTTGAGTTATAAAATATTGCCTCAATTAATCGCAAAAATGAGTTTCGGATACACTACAGTTAGTTCGGATGAAACAACTTTGATTCCGATAGCATCAAAGGATCCTGCTACTTCACCTACTGGCAATACTCAAATAGGTAAAAATTCGTATAAAAGCTGGATTATTGAACCACAATTAGAATATAGTACCCCGATAGGAAAAGGTAAATTACAAGCATTAATTGGGGGTACACTGCAAGAAAATAAAAATGAAAGCTCTCTTACTCTTGCTTTTGGCATTACCAATGATGCATTACTATTAAATCTCGGAAGTTTACCACAGTCAAATGTTATTTTTAGTAACGCATATAGTCAATATCGCTATGTAGGAGTTTATGGCAGGTTGAATTATAATTTGGAGGATAAATATATCGTTAATCTTACTGGAAGGAGGGATGGTTCTTCGAGGTTTGGACCCAGTAAACAATTTGCAAATTTCGGTGCTGTAGGAATTGGTTGGATATTTTCCAGGGAAAAATTTATTCAAAATACATTACCATTTTTGAGTTTTGGAAAATTGAGAGGAAGTTACGGGTTAACTGGTAATGATAAAATAGGGGACTATCAATATTTGGATACATGGACTGCGGGTTCTGCATACCAGAACCTGACAGCACTGCGCCCCACCAGGCTTTTTAATAGTGATTATGCCTGGGAAGCAATACAAAAAATGGAAGTGGCGATTGATCTTGGTTTTTTGCATGATAGGATATTACTTGCAGTAAATTGGTTTCGAAACAAAAGCGATAATCAGTTACTTAGGTATAATTTGCCTGCCCAAACGGGATTCCCGAATATATTTCGAAATTTCCCTGGTGTTGTAGAGAATAAGGGAATCGAATTTGAACTTAACTCTGTAAACTTTAAAAACAAAAGCTTTGAATGGAAGACATCTTTCAATTTTACTAAAGCGCAAAATAAGTTATTAGCATTTCCCGGACTTGAATCTTCCAGTTATGCCACCAGTTATCTTGTAGGGCAATCGTTAAATGTATTTCTTGGCTATCATTTTGTTGGAGTTGACCCTCAAACTGGAGTCTACAAATTTGAAGATATAAATCGTGACGGAAATATTACTCCACGGGGTGCAACCTCAATGAATGACTACATAATTGTTGGAACAACAGACCCAAAGTATTATGGTGGAATTCAAAATAGTTTGAAATATAAAGGATGGCAATTAGATTTTCTTTTCCAGTATGTGAAGCAATTGGGAAGGGAACCAGTTTATACGAATACTAACCCACCAGGAGGAGCAGAAAATGTACCAATAGCTTTACTAAACAGATGGCAAAAGCCCGGAGACATTGCGCCTTATCAAAGGCTCACTCAAACAGGGAGTCCGGCATATTTTGCCCTACAATCAGCTGCAAAATCGAGTGCTGCATTAATAGATGCCTCGTACATCCGTTTAAAGAATTTGTCAGTGTCATATTCATTACCTAACATAGTCCTTCAAAGATTTAAGGTCGACAACTTCAAATTTTTCATAGAAGGACAAAATCTTTTAACCATAAGTAAGTATTATAAAGGATTGGATCCAGAGAATCAAAGTTTTGCGCTTTTACCTCCTCTTAGAATGCTTACGACAGGAATTCAAATCACTTTTTAAAAACATTGTATATGAGATCAGTTAATAATATAGCAAAGTATTTAGTATTAACATCCATTCTAATAACCTGCATTCTTTCCGGTGGATGCAAAAAATTTGTAAATGTTTCACCCCCATTTAATCAATTGCCAAGCAAAGTGGTATTCACAAATGATGCCACTGCATCTGCAACAGTAAATGGTATTTATAGCGAAATGATTAATAACTCATCGCAATTTACAAGTGGGTTCACTACCTTATACTCAGGATTAGCTGCTGATGAATTGTATTATTATTCGTCAAGCACAAGGGATGAATTTTTAAATAATCAGATTACATTGGTAAATCATAGTAATTTGACTTCCTGGTTTTGGTCTCCGGCTTACAAATATATTTATACTGCCAATTTATGTATTGAAGAATTGAATAAATCTGTCAATGTTAGTGCCTCACTAAAAAACACATTAACTGGAGAGTGCAAATTTCTCAGAGCTTTTTGCTATTTCCATTTGGTAAATCTATTTGGAGATGTGCCGCTAGAAATTACTTCTAATTATCAAATTAATGCAACATTACCAAGAACACCAGTAGCTACTGTATATCAGCAAATAATTGCTGATTTAAAGGATGCACAGAATTTGTTGAGTAATACATATCCTACATCCGAAAGGGTAAGAGTCAATAAGTTGGCTGCTGCATCTTTGTTAGCGAGAGTGTATTTATACAATAAGGAATGGGTAAATGCAGAAAGCCAAGCTACTTCTGTTATTGGTTCTGGGATATATAGTCTTGAAGCCAACCTAAACAATGTTTTTTTAAAAGCCAGTAACGAAGCAATTTGGCAATTGCGGACTATTAGCTCAAGTATTAATACAGTAGAGGGAAATTTAATTCTTCCAGCCTCAAGTACATCAACACCCACTTTTCTTTTAACGAATACTTTATTGAATGCATTTGAGGCAGGTGATCAACGTAAAATAGCATGGGTGACCTCACGGATTTTCCCTTTCCCGACTGGCACATCATTGTATTATCCTTATAAATATAAAATCTATGGCAATAACGCCCCGCTTACAGAATATTATGTTGTATTGAGACTGGCAGAACAATATTTAATACGGGCAGAAGCCAGAGCACAACAAAATAATATTGTTGGCTCACAGGCCGATCTCAATATAATACGAAATCGTTCAGGCCTCGGAAATACTTTTGCTTCAACACAGACAGCGTTACTATCTGCTATTGAACAAGAAAGGAGGGTTGAATTATTTGCTGAGTGGGGAAATCGTTGGTATGATTTGAAGCGAACAAATAGAGCAGATGCAATACTCGGAGCATTGAAGCCTATAACATGGCAATCCACTGACACCTTATTCCCTATTCCTCAGGATCAGATTGACTTAAATCAGGCATTATTACAAAATCCGGGGTATTAAGAAATTTAGAATAAAAATTAATAGAAAGCTGATAAAAGTATGTTTAAAGTTATTTTGCAGGGTTTCCTGTCATTAAGTGTCTGCATTGCTTCATTTTCCCAAACTAAGATAATGCACCTTACTGTTGATGAAAAAATTCCGGATTTAAAATTGAGTAATTTCTTTAACGAACCTGAAAAAAAATTAAAACTTTCCGAACTGAATGTTAAGTTGGTGATACTTGATTTTTGGAATACTTCGTGTAGTTCTTGTATTCTCGCTATGCCTAAGATGGATTCACTGCAAAAAAAGTATAGAGATAAAATTCAAATCATATTAGTAACAAGGAATACCCAAAATGAGGTTAATAAACTATTTTCAAAAATTAAAATAAAGAAACCGGATCTGCCGATAATAATTTCGGATAGCATACTGTATAAGTATTTCCCTCATACATCAGTTCCACATCATGTCTGGATTGATAATAAAAGAAAAGTTAAGTATATAAGCGATGGCTATAATACTACGTCGGATAATATTCAATCTGTCTTAAATGGAAAGGATATTAAATTACATTATAAAAACGAATCAGAAGAGTTTGATGAACATCAATCCTTCTTAGCTGAAGGTAATGGGCGATTAATGAAGAATTTGCAGAGTTATTCTGCAATAGTGAATATGATTGATGAATATGGAGGCAACGCATTTTTCTTAAATCAGGATACTATAAACAGACTAGTGGGATTGAAAATTATTAATTCATCAATCTTGTCATTATATAAAGTGGCTTTTGGGGAATCAATTATTAGAGCCGGAAAATTCGAATACGATAGCAGGATTATTCTTGAGGTGAAAAATCCTAGTAATCTTTTATATCCAGCTGATGAAGCAAACAGGGATGCTTGGATGTCCAAAAATGTTTATGGATATGAATCAAGAATCACATATGACAGAAAGAGTGAGCTCTATACTATTATGCAACAGGATTTAAACAGGTACTTTCCTTATGAAGGCAGAGTTGAAAAAAGAATGAGAAAATGTTACGTTTTAATACGTACAACAGATGAAGATAAATTGAAGACAACTAGTGAGAATTCTAAATCACTTGATGATGGTAATACTCTAAAGAATGTACCATTTTCAACTCTAGTAAATCGCCTTTATGCTATAAGTTATTCATTTCCCTTTCCCTTTGTCAACGAAGTTAAGTATGAAGGAAATATAGATTTCGAAATTTCAAAAAATGCTAATGAAATTCTTGATGCTAGCAATTTGAGAAAACAATTACTTCGGTATGGGTTGTGTATAATTGAACAAGAACGAGAAATTGAGGTATTAGTGATTAAAGATAAATAGTTTCACAGCTTAATATAAGAATATTACCACTTAAAAGCGGTTATGTTCCAATCAGTGGCATTAATTCTTCTGTTTAATCACAATGCTCGGATCCGACAAAACTGTACGCTCCTGACTTGTACCAAGCAGATGGACGGAGTAAATCCGTCGAAACAAAGGATTAAATAAAAGAAGTGAGTTAAAAAAGTAAAATCTAATGAACAAAACAAAACAAAATACAACTCAGTGGGATCAGGAGCTCACCTTCAAAAAAAACTTTAAAAATCCCCTTCCATTTTGTGATATAAACCTAAATAAAACGCAGACTAATCTTTTTCTACTCACTAAGGGGTTAACTCTAAAGCACTCTCTACATTTAAGAGCTTATTCAGAGGTGAATTTTAGAAATAGAATATCAAACAAACCACGAAGAACATAAAATTTAAAAATGAGCAACATAAAGAAAGTATTGTTTGTACCATTTGTTTTAATGCTTACTGGCATCTGTCTCGGGCAGAAAATTGTTTCCTGGAAATTTAGTTCAAATAAGATAGCTGAAGGTTTATATGAACTTCATTTCACCCCCAGATTGCTGCAGCCTTGGCACATATATAGCCAATACTCAGATGAAGGCGGAGCCTTACCAACAAAATTCACATTTAAGGCAAATTCCATCATAGAGCTCAAGGGAAAAGTAAAAGAAAATGGGAAGATGATTAGCAAATACGAAGAAGTATTTGGTGTTACTGTAAAATATTTTAATGAAGGAGTTTCCTTTGTACAATTAGCCAGGCTAAAAATAAAAGCAAAAACAGTTGTTTCTGGTACGATAGAATTTATGGCTTGCAATGATAAACAATGTCTTCCACCAGAGACATTACCATTCAGTATAAAAATAGAATAATGGCATAATTATTTTGAAAGCTATTATAAAAGTAAAAGTAAATTAATTTTCTCATGCTTGACTAAAATTGAGCCTCCGGAGATTGTTTCTACTTTCTCCTGTTTCTTAAACTTTGATGGACGAGTTGGACCAGGGTATCCTGAGCGGAGTCGAAGGCCCCTGGCATCTCCTCACTCTTTCTAGATAGTTTCATCCAGCGTTTTGGCCTGGGTTGGTAGTCAGGTCTTTTCATAGGCAGCAGTTAGTTTGAAAAGGGGGAGTCAGGATACTCCCCTTTTTTTAAAAACCCATTACGTGTATTATGCAAAATTCCATAGAACAATTGTATCAGGAAATGATGGAGGCTATAAAGGCCAAATCCTGCCAGCCTAACAAAACAGACCTCGTTGAATCCTGTTTCTGGATTGCAAATAATTATTGGAATTCATTGAAAAAGAATATTGATACAACATCTTTTATTCAGTTAAGTCAGGAAATAGATTTCTTCAAAAACCAGAAACCGAAATTCACCAGCCAGATCCAGTTCTATACCATACTTACTGAGGTCTTGTTATTCATACCCGATGAAACAGATTTAAAACTTGAGTTTTGGAAATATGAGCATGGCCGCTTCCAGAATTTCTGTGAAAGGAACAAGGCATTTATTGATTACCTCGTAAAAGGCCGGGAAGAGTATGACAGTACTTATTTCGTTCAGGTAGGTCCCGATTGGATTCCCTATCAGCAACCAGCCTTCTATGATGCCGATAAAAATTTCATGTCCTCCCCCGATCACCTCGTCCGTGGCTACCTGGCACATCAGATGTACCACCAGTACGTCACCCAAAAACTCAACGAACTAAAAACAATCGAATCATAAAACCTGAGCAAACCTGTCCCGATAAAATAGGGAGTCGAAGGATTCTTTTGTCATTCTGAGCGCAGCGAAGAATCTCGTCAAACCCTTTTATCAAACATAATGTTACAATTAAATCAAAGTGATATATCCTAAGAGTAGCGATCAAATGTACAGTTCACTTTGCACCACCGCCCAACATAGCTGCCTCCGACAAAAGCTTGTCCCGACGATCCCGATGAATATCGGGAGGAACTCGGGAGGCCGTAATCGATTGTCGGTGCCCTTTTTTGTAACTTTTTTGTGGAACATCCCGAGAAAAGTTCTGAGTGCTGCTTCGGGAGACAAGCAAAAAATAAAAATAATAACAGTATTAACTAAAATAAGAAAAGCTATCAGCTACAATTTTAAACTCTATGAGTCCTAAGAATAGAATTACCAATGTTGAAGTCACAGTAGCACAACTGTTCAGTAAAGCTGCCACCCTAATCGGGCTGTACATCGATTAGGGGCGCCCTTTTTGGTTACTTTTTTGGGCGAGCAAAAAAGTAAAAAAGAAAATAACGCAAACATTTTTTTACACCCAAATGACAAAAAACAACCCCCATACAATCACCTTTACCAACCCAAAAAAAACAACGCAAATGAAATCAAAACTAATTGCCTTATTCACCATAATCTCAATAACCACATCCGCCCAGCAAAAACAAATAGACCTCGACCCTGTCACAATCTCCGCAACCCTCAAGCCAATGAACACATCAGCCACCGGGAGAAATATAACAGTCATTAATGCAGAGTATATAAATAAACTCCCCGTCCATTCAATAGACGAACTCATAAAATATCTGCCCGGAGTAGAAGTACAGATGCGTGGACCAGCAGGCGCTCAGTCTGATATTGTGTTACGGGGCGGAACCTTTCAGCAGGTATTGATCATTTTGGACGGATTAAGATTAAACGATCCCAATACCGGCCACTTCAACAGTTATATACCAATCGCACCTGCAGAAATAGAAAAGATCGAAGTACTCAAAGGAGCAGCTTCTGCAATTTATGGTTCCGAAGCAGTGGGAGGGGTGATACTGATAACCACAAAAACATTCGCCTCAAAAACCGGCATCCGCAAAAAGCAGTTTTCAATGCAGGCCACCGGCGGTCAATTCGGCCTCTGGTCAATTAACACCGGCGGATTTTATCAAAATAAAAACACGGCCATCAGTGCAGGCCTGCTGTCAAATAACAGCACCGGGCAGTTGCAGAGAGGAACAAGGGGATATTTCAATAACAATACTATTTCAGTATCAGTGTCACATCAGGTTAATAAATACTGGCAGTTCTCACTAAGGTCTGCTTATGATGTGAGGGATTTTGCTGCACAGAATTTTTATACAACCTACACATCCGACACGGCAAAAGAAAAGGTACAGTCATTCTGGAACCAGCTCAACCTCACATTTCAAAAAGAAAAGAATAAGATAGTCGTAGATGCCGGTTACAAAAAAGCAAAAGACGAATACCTGTATAACTCCGGTTCAGCGCCAAACAAAAACAATTCAACCCTGTTCCAGTTCGCTGCCAGGCATCAGCACGATTTTACAAAGAGTACGGAGCTCACCACCGGCATCCAGTTTCAAAACAAACAGATCACATCCAATGACAGGGGCAATCACAACCTTTCACAGTTTGCAGCATTTGTAATCCTTAACCAGTCCATTGGAAAACACATTTTCCTTTCACCGGCCATCCGCCTCGATCAAACCCGGCATAGCGGCACCGAACTCATACCACAGTTGAATTTTTCTTACAGGAAAAAAAATATACAGTTACGGGCTGGTGCCGGCAAAACAATCCGCCAGGCCGATTTCACAGAGCGGTATAACAATTACAACAAGGCCTTGGTAACAAGTGGCAGTATTGGAAATCCCGGTCTCGAAGCAGAACGTTCTTTCAGTTACGGAGCTGGCATTGATATCTTCATAAAGAATTACCTGAAAATTTCCTCGGGCTTTTTCAGGAGAGATCAGTCCCGGCTCATAGATTGGATAACCACCCCTTACAGCCAGATGCCCAGGAAAGATAATCTTTCACCGGCCGGAACCTATGCCCTGGCAACAAATATCGCCAAAGTAAATACCAGCGGCTTCGAGACAGATATACAGTTCAATAAAAATTTAAAGCGCAATCAGCAGATCTTCGTAACCACCGGCATATTGTGGCTCGACAGTAAGAGCAGCAATGCAGTGCAGTCCTTTTACATTTCATCCCATGCAAAATTTCTGGTAAACTTTAATCTAGTGTATAGCAATCATTGGTTTGCCATAAACCTAAACGGAATTTACAAAACCCGCAATCCGCAGTCAGCCCCGGCCATCAATGCAGCGCTCACAAAAGAATATTTACTCATCAATGCAAAGGCCGATGCCTTCCTCATACCCAAAAAACTAAGCCTCTTCCTCGAAGCCGGTAACCTCTTCAACCGCCATTACAGCGACCTCCTCTGCTCCCCCATGCCCGGCCGCTGGCTCATGGCCGGACTAAACCTGCAGTTAAACAAATAAACGTATTCATCTTGTCATAGTTTATCCCGCCACCGGCGGGACTGAGGAACTACCTGTCCCAACTATTTCGGGAAAGCAACTTTCTATTGTCAATGCCGGGATGTCCCAAAATAAGCTTTGCAAAATGTTCACACATTTGTGGATAAAAAAGTCCTGTAAAGTTACAGGAGTTTTTATATATTACATTGTAATCATTGATAATCAATGATATTTATTTTGTAAAGCTACATAACTTTTATAAATGGACGGAATTGATAACTTAATAAATGGCGCTATCAAATCTGGAGCGAATAAGACCTTACTTCGTCAGCATTTTGAATCCAGATTAGAGTTTTTAGGTATTACGCTTAATCAATTCATCGAAGGTTATGAGATGACATTTCGTACCATAAACGCAATCCTTGATGGCAACTTCAAATATCTTGACCCAATTAGTCTCTTAAAAATAGCCAACTTCCTCGGCGTTAGTTCTGATGAAATACTGCAAGAATGTGTCTCATATATGCCTGCGAATACCCAAATACAATTAGAGGATTCAAAAAAAAGGACATTCATTCTTGACAACTTTAATCTACATGGTTTAAAAAAAGATGGAGTTATCACAACTATAAAAAATTTTGAGCATATCGAAACTTGTCTTTTGAGAACTTTTGGATTGAAGGACATATATGAATATAGTGAGTTAGATAAATCTCATGGTTTGTTTAGTAGTATAAAAGCCACTTTAAAGGATGTTCGTCCAAAGAAAACGTTTAAGAATAAAGCTATTAAAATTTGTAATTCTATTGCAAATAGCAATAATTATAGTGAAGATGATTTAAAATCATTTTTCCCTCGAATTAGAGCATTTTCTTTAGACACAGAAACCGGCTTATTGAAGTTAATACGTGATTTGTACAAGTTAGGTATCACTGTAGTTATACATCCTTCCTTATCTCTTTCTGGTGCTCGGGGATTAACTATTGAATCTAAAGGGAAACCATCAATAATTCTCACAGATATTGGTAAAAAGTATTCTACTCTATGGTTTACCTTGATACATGAATTATATCATGTAATTTTTGATTGGGAAGATATTAGAGCTGGTCGCCTTCATGTTACAGACGATGATGAATTTGTTAATGAAAAGGAATTAAAGGCTAATGAATTTGCTAGGGAATATATGTTTCCCCGTAAGAGAATGGAAGAAATTTCTCCTAAAATAAATGACCCTGTTACAGTAAAGAATTATGCAATCGAAAGCAATGTGCATTATAGTATTATCTACGATAATTATTGTTATGACAATCCGGACCTGTATCCAATATATTCTCGGTTTATTCGTGTCCCATGGCATAGATTACAAGCATCTTTACTTGGTTCGCTATCCCATAGTAACTCTCCGGAAGAGTTTGCAAATTATTACCAAAATAAAATTTTTTCAAATTAACATTCTATATCCATGAAAAATCAAACTTCAAAAATCATTGAACAAAGAATCCAGGATAAAGATCATTTGCAACGACAAATCCAGGAATTACTTTTCGGTCCTGAGATAGAAATTCTTAATAAGCAGTCAAATACTTTTCTTGACCGATTGTTACTCGAAATTGAGCTTCGGGATGGGAGGTCAAAAATTTCTGATGTTATTATGACTGAGCCACGGGTGTACGAGGCAATATTTCATAAAGTTTGGTTTTACAGATTGGCAGATATGCTTAAAGTCAGTCGTTCGGTTATGGATAGTTATGTAAAGCCTAAATATGTAAGAGAGTTTTTTATAAAATTTGTTTATGCCCGATTAAGCTACAAAGTATTTCGTGAATTAAAAGCAGCAAGGAAATTAGCCAAAGCACATGATGCAAAGCTTTTTCAATTTTTAAAGGGGGAATATTACGCACTAATTGATATGATAGCGAGACAAATTTATGTGGAAATGGAAGGCAAAAATTTCGATCAGTTTGTAGAATCTTATTCTAAAAAAAATAAGTTACCAATTCAGCAGACATTATCATTTTAATGGTGAATTAATAAGCGTCTTGTACACAACTCCCCAACATTGCTATTATTCCGAATCACTTGTTCCCGATGATTTTGAGATATCAGTCTAAAATTAATTTTGACCTCTTGAAATCCCTGAGATTAAGAAAAGTTAATAGCAAAAGTGCTTAGTGCTATGGCACCCCAAACGTCTGAAACGCAATCTTAGTCTCCATCTCAAAATGTTCAATACCTAAAATGGCATTCAAAATAACCCCATTGCGGTATGACCCCATTCCTAAATCAGGAGATGTAAAACCATGACTGTACAGATCAGCATTCTGAACAAAAATATCCTGCGATACATTGATCGAATAATTCCTGTTAATTGAAAACTTACCGGTAATAGCCCCTTCAGCAGATTCAATACCAAAAGGAAGATGCTGTTTATAACCCGTTGCCAGGATAACCACATCCGCAACCACAGAAAAACTTTCCTCCATTTCAGTATGCAGAAACCCAACCTTAACCTGGTTATTATTTAAAGACGAAAGAGCATGTAGCTCACAATTTGTATAAAGCCCCGGCTTATAAAGTTCAGTTTCAAATTGCCTTTCATAAAGACAATCATAAATCTCATTGATCAGTGAAAAATTGATACCCTTATAAAGCATATCCTGTTTACGCAGCGTTTCAGTTTTCTGTCGCTCACCAAGACCAAAAAAATGATCAATATAATCCGGTGAAGTCATTTCCAGGCTAAGTTTTGAATATTCCATCGGGAAGAACCGTTCACTCCGGGTAAACCAGTCAAGTTTTTCAATAGAAGTTTCAGCGGCATTCAACAGATCATAAAAAAGCTCCGCCGCACTCTGCCCCGAGCCAATTATGCAAACAGACTTTTTATCTAATACCGCATCCTTATTTTTCAAATAGTCAGCCGAATGAAAAACCATAGGATTTGTAAAAGAACTTGCACATTCCGGAACTGATGGAATAGTGCCAACACCAATCACAACATGCTTTCCTTTCAACACATCAACACTGCCTGTTTGTATGTTCGTAATCATCACTTCATAAACCTTTGTCAATGCATTATAATAAACCCCATCACAGCAATATGCAAAATGCAACGACTTCAATTGCCCGGCCACCCACCTGCAGTAATCATTATATTCCCTTCTGCTGATAAAATTATTTTCATGAATCGCAAAACGGAATAATCTTTTTTGTTCCTTTAAATAATTTAAAAAGCTAAACTTACTGCAAGGGTCAGCCAGAGTAACCAGGTCAGCATAAAAAGGCACCTGCAGTTTAGCCCCTGCAATCATCATTCCCGGGTGCCAGTCAAATCCCTGCTCCTTATCCACGAACGCACAATCCAGTTCCCCGATCCCATCCGCCAGCGCAGCCAGCCCCAGGTTAAACGGCCCGATCCCGATCCCTACAATATCAAATACCTTTTTAGTATCCATAATAAGATTATTTAAGAGTACAAATCATAAAATCTGCCAACGCAAAATGAGCTGCAAAAACCTAAGAGTAGAATTGCAAATGTCGAAGTCACAGTAGCACAGTAGTTGAACAAAGCTGCTTCCCACAATCGGGCTGTATTCGATTGTGGGTGTCCTTTTTTCGTTCTTTTTTGGACAAGCAAAAAAGGGCAAAAGAAAATTTTCGCAGCCTTGATTTTTTGGTTCTTTTGTATCAAGACAAAAGAACAATAAGAAAAAATCTGTTTCTAACCCGATCCGAGAAGTCTATCCAGACCGTATCTTCTCAATTATATAAACCAACCCCAGCACATTAACCTGCACCAGCACAATCAAAACCACCGTCCATAAAAAACCAATCTGCTGAAATCCAAATACCGGCACCAGCCAGAAAATAAAAAGCCATTGAATAAAATAAATAAGCGTGATATGCCTGCTCAGCCAGCATAAAAAATCAAAGCATTTATTAAATGGAATCCATTTACTCGCCAGTTGCCAGGCAGCAAGCCATACTGCAACAATTAATAAATGGAAAAAACTGTCAACCGGATAGGTTCTGTAAAACGAGGTTTTAACAGGACGATTAATAAAATAAAAACCAATAATACCGGCAGCGCATAATAGAATAGAAACAATCCATAATTTCGGTATCTTTAGCCTGGTTCCGCTTTTGATCAGATATCCTGCATAAACGCCGGCAACCGGGTACACCAGCCATGGAAATACCGGGAAGAATACCCTTGGCTCATTTCCGCCCAATAGTTCCAAAAAAGTATTAATGAAAAACTGTCTGCTATGCAGATCCCAAACCACCGGCGACACAAAGCAAATAGCAACAGCAAACAAAAAATACAGGAACCGGTAAGCTAATAATTTCCGGCAAACTACAAGTACGGATAAAGCAGTCCCGGCAAACTGAAGTATATCACCTGTCAGAAATAATTTCATCATGCCGCCCCGGTCATTTCTTACCTCCAGGAACTGCAGCAAGTTCTCCGGCATAAGTCCAAACAAAAACGGCATCCCGAATTTTAGAACATTCAGCAGGTAACCCAAAATAAAAATAGTAAGTGCCCTTCTCAATAAAACAGAATTGCTTTTGTAAGAACTCAATGCAAATGAAATACCCATCAGCAACATAAAAAGTTGTGCCCCCGGCCCTTCCGCTACAAACCTGAAAATATACCCAAGCCAGCTGTCCTGTATTGCAGTTTTACTGAACAGCAACATCGTATGTACCGGTGCAATAAAGAACACGGTAAAGCCTCTGGCCAGGTCCAGGCTCAAAATTCTCTGCTTCATAAAACATCAATTAATTTTTGATCAATAATATTTGAGATAAGAACTTCCCCTTCGGAGAATAGACGGGTTTTATCCCTCTCCTTTGGAGAGGGGCAGGGGTGAGGTTATATAAACCTCTGCCCTCTTATAACTCATATCCACAACCTTCACCTTTTCAAAACCGCATCGCACCAGCAGGTCTATTGATTTACTGTTATTCACATCCGGCTCCGCATACATCCTTTTAGCCTCCGGGAAACTGAAATAATAATTAAGAAATGATTTGATGACCGCAACCGTCAGTCCGGGTATCGCTTTTTTAATGGGAGACATCAGCAAATGAAATCCGCAGTCGTTCGCTTCCTGTTCAACATGCTCTTTAAGTTCATCCGCAAAAACAGAATAAACATCGAACTGGCAGATCATTTCATTATTTAGGAAACCGGTGAACGAGTGGGAGTAAGGGTTAAGCTCCATACATTGATAGATCGCAAATAGCTGACTGTAATGTCCGTTAAGTTGCCAGAAAGCCCGGGTATAGTCCATATTCACCCATTCATGAATGATGGGCAGTTCAGTTTTCAGTTCCAGCGATTTGAAAGAAATAGTACCGTTAATACCCGGCACAAATTCAGTATGAACAGTTTCATGATTACCGATAGCAGGTTTGCAAAACAAGGGAGGATTTTGTTGCGACATAAAATGTAGTTTTTGGTTCACCTGCAAATTATATCCACCCCTTCCCCAAAATGTTCTGATAATGGGATACTGTTTTATGCAATCAGGATTATTACTAAACCCTAAACTCTAAACCTTTAAACGTCTTAAACCCTTAAACCCTTAACCCTTTCAACCCTCATCCTTAAACTAAAAACAATGGAATTCAAAATCATCGCACCCGGAGGCAACGAAATCCAGATCGTAAACGAACTCCCTCCCCAGCTAAAAAACGAAACCCTGCCCTTCACCGAAACACTCATCGGCAAAGCACAATTCGGAGAAATGGTTTTCCGTAATTACAAAGGCGATGGATTCCATATCTGGTACAGTAATTATTTGATTAAGGAAAATACAGAAGTAAAAGGCCGGGCAGATATGATAGTACTGGAACTCCACATTCAGTTTAAGAATCAGTTTGCAATAGATTGGGATAATATCGGTAAAAGCACGTTGCTACCTTTCCAGTTTAATCTTACTTACACACCCTTCGTAAACAACTGGGCAAAATTCCTGGCCGGTATGGATTGTACAACATTCGATATTCATTTTTCGAAAGAGTATCTCCAGCAGTTGGCGCCTTCGTTTCCATTGCTTAGTAATTTCCTCGAACAGGTTGAAAAGGGCCAGCCGGCTAACTTAACAGAGATTGACCGTTTCCTTACACCCGGCATGATTATCCTGGTAAACCAGTTATTACAATGCTCATTCAAAAATGATGTAGCCAGGTTTTACATCGAGGCCAAAGTAATGGAATTGCTCATTATGGCGCTCGACCATGTATCAGGCAACATCATAATTGCACCTGTAAAATTGAGTAACTACGATATTGAAAGGCTCCACGAAGCAAAACAGATATTGCTGAATGATTTTGAAAATAAAATTTCGTTGATACAGCTGGCCCGGAAAGTAGGTATCAATGATTTCAAGTTAAAGAAAGGATTTAAGTTTTTATTCGGTTCCACTGTTTTCGATTATCAGCAGTCCGCAAAAATGGAATGGGCAAAAAAGGAGCTGCTACAGTCAAATAAACCGGTAGAAGAAATTGCCTATGCCATTGGCTACGATTTTGTTTCAAATTTCAACATAGCATTCAAAAAGCACTTCGGCTTTTCACCGGGTTATTTAAGGAAAAAATAATCTGTCATCCTGCCTGCTCCGACTCATGTCGTGGGAGCCTGTGAAGGATCTCTTTCTTTCACGTCCCCGCAGGGTCTCTCTGGAACCGGCTCACCAATCTAAAAATGAAAAATTCAAAAGGGGACCCTGCGGCCTACGGAGCAAGTACCTCGTCTCCTTTTTCCGCAATTTTCTTCCACAGGTAAACACCCTTGCTCAACCTGTTTCGGAATACACCATAACTTAAATTCATTTTTTCTGCAACAGCTTTCTTATTTAAGTCACTTAAATAGTAAAGCAATAATGCATCTCTGTATAGTTCAGGTAATTCAGAAACTTCCTCTCTGAATTTTGTTTTGTTTATAATTTCAAATCTCTTCATATTATTTCAAAATACTTTCCTATAGGAGATTATACTAAATATGCAATTCCGTCATCTTTAAATCCCATTTCAAGAGGGATTTAATGAAATCAAAAATTGATCAGTTTGTTATAAATAAGGTGAAGGAAAAGCGGGCCGAGAAACAAATTTCGCAGGCTGACTTGGCATACGAATTGGGTATCTCGGTAGGCTTTATTGGTAAAATTGAAAGCCCTAAATATGCAGCTCATTATAATGTTAAACATTTGAATCAGATTGCAAAGATTTTAGAATGTAGTCCGCAGGATTTTCTCCCCAAAAAACCACTTTAATATTTCACGAATTTCTTCTCGCCGTAAAATTATATAAAATCAATTCACTTACCTATAGGCTATTGGGCTAAATATCAAATAATCCCGATTGCATAATTCCCACTCCCTTTCTCAAAACAATTTTCGGCTAGCAACTTTCACTTTTACACCCTCCTCATTCAGTCGCCAATATAGGTGTAGAAGGGTTACTTAGTTCAAGTGTGGTGTTTTGATCTGGCTGGGTGAGGAGATTTTCTTTCCACATTATTTAAATACTAACCCATGTCTGTAAACATTCTAACGCAGGAAGATCTCCTGAAATTCAAAACTGATTTATTCGAAGAACTAAAGGGCCTTCTTTCAGAAGTGGCACCAGGCCCCCAGCGAAAATGGCTCAAGTCTTATGAGGTTCAGCAAATGCTCGGTATCTCTCCCGGCACAATGCAGAATATGCGCATTAACGGCACAATTTCCTTCACAAAAATTGGCGGCCTCACTTTCTACGATTATGAAGACATCATAAAATTGATGGAAGGAAAAAAGAAAGAAGCCCGACGCTGATTATTGTCATCCTGAGTACAAGCTAGAAACAAGCAATGCTTTTTCGAAGCTTGCGACCGCAGGCCCCGAAGGGTCTCATCATCAAATTTCCAAATCTCCAAATTGATTGATTATGTTTTCTCCCTACCGTGGCCGTAGCCACACCAAAAAGCTTAAACAGTTTAAACCAAAGAACAGATTGCACAAAGCTGCAGTATACAGTCGGCCTAAAAGCATATACCAGCATTCAACTTCTTCAATTCGCAAGCGTCATGCTGCTTAACTAAAACCAAAATCAATATTGCTGTGTGAACTATATAAGACATTTGAATGCCTTTTTCACCTTTATAAAAAAGGATGATAGTCTTACATCTTCTCATGTCAGCCTTTACCTCGCTTTATTTCAATATTGGAATTTCAACCGCTTTCAAAACCCGTTCCCTATTTACAGGGATGATATTATGCAGTTAAGTAAAATAGGTTCCAAAAATACTTATCACAAGTGCCTTAAGGAATTGCACTTGGCACAGTATATCATCTATCATACAAAAATCAGCAAGTACCAGCCGGTCAAAATAAGTATGCTCCGTCTGGATATTAAAGATGACCAATCTAAGTATAAACAACTCGACATATTTGGTTCCAATCCCCCCTCTCCTGGTTTTCCTCCCTCTCCTTCAGGAGAGGGCCGGGGTGAGGTAGGGGTGAACTGTCCCAATAATGGGACAACCAGTGTCCCATTATTGACTTTTACGTGTCCCAAATTTGAGCCACTACCTGTCCCATTTTTGGGACACCTTATAAAACATCTAAACTTTATTAAAACATATAAAGAGGCCCACGTTAAAAACTTTTTAAAAAAATCAGGGAGCAAGAAGGCCGGTAATCAATCTCCGCCCGGTGTCCCAAATCTGGGACACAATAATACCCTGAGCGAAGTCGAAGGGCACGATGGGAATACCGAGCGCAGTCGAGGTATCCCTTCATTAAATTTAGTTCAAAAACACTTCCAGCAAAACAACTACCCTTCAACCGAAGCCAAAAAATTCTTCAATCATTACAAAGCCATAGGGTGGAAGATACAGGGAGTAACACCAATTCAGGATTGGCAGGCACTGGCAGATAAATGGATGGAAAATGCAAAGCAGTGGAATACCAAACCCAGACAAACCGCCGAATCAAAAACTGAAAGCCGTAATCTTCAATACCTGTATGAAAGATTCCTCGAGGGCCAACCCATTTTTAAATTTTTACTCCCGAAACATTTCGATCAATTGAAACTGGAGCTTACAGAATCAATAATGCAACAGGCCCGAACAGAAAGAATTAACCAGGTCTCACAAACAAACAATCATTCCCTAAATCAATTATGGCAAGCCTATCTTACCGGCGATCCCCAAAATGAACTATTAAAAAAGGACGAGCCTAACCTGCTTCTGCTGGCAAAGTGTAGGACAGTCCTAAACCATTTTAAAAAACAGCAGCAGGCGGGAATCATTTCTTTGTCATGCTGACGATGGAAACATCTCATAACTCATAATTTTAAAAACATGAACATCAAAAATTACACATCAACAGTCGAAGCCAGTCGCTCCATGGCAAGAATTGAGGAATTACTTGTCGAAATCGGTGCCACCAACATCAACAAGCAATATCAGGACAAGGTCTGCACCGGTCTCACCTTTCTATTATACGACCAGCAGCTTCAGCAGACGCTGGTATTTCACCTTACTGCCGAAGTCGAAGAATGTTTTAAGATTCTTTGGAAGGATGTAAAGCGTCCCCGGACCGACACAAAAGCCACCCTTCAAAAACAAGCCTCCAAAACTGCCTGGAAAATTCTTTCCGACTGGACCGAAATCCAATGCAGCATGATCCTTCTTGGCCAGGCAAGACCACTGCAGATGTTTTTACCATTCATGTACGATATGAAAACCAATGAAACTCTGTTCGATAAGGTGTCGACTGGGAAAATAAAATTATTACCTGGATAAGAACTTGTTAATTATCACTATTCAAACGCTGCCTTCATCGAATAAAGAATACTATTAACTCTTCATTTTCAATAAAATGAGCACTTTATTCTTTTAAAAAGATGTTCGAGGGTAATAATAAAGAGTAAGGCATGTTTTTTGTCAAAACAAGAGTAGAAAAGCACTTTATGACAAATTACGTACATAGGGGAACAATTTTTTTCTTCTCATATCGTTTCTTTTTATTAACTTAAAGGGGTATATTCGCCACCCCAAAACCTAACTATCGATGGAAGTAAAAAACTACAAATCAAAATCTGTGCAATCTTCTCAAATTAAAATTGCCACATCCTCTTCCTCTCAGGTTGATTTCAATAGTAAAGCTATTAAAGATCAACTTACAGAAGTTAAGAAAAAAGCGAAGGAGGTTTTAGATGGGGCTAATATCGATCCGCAGAGATTAAGCCTTAATTTTACCATCTAATTTTGCGTTCTTGCAACCCTTTATTGTACTCCCATACAAGCCGGAAAATCTTGCTATAGCCCTTTCTAATAGCCTGACATCACCTGAAAAAATTCAGGGAAAGAGGCATTTTAAATATTTTTTGGAATACCTGGGAAATACCGGTGACAGTTTGAATGCTAAAACAATTGTTGTCGAATATGAGTATATAAGTAAATCTTATTTGATTGACTACTCAAATTTTTACTCAACTTGTTTTGGCCAATATGAAAGATTTTGCAAGAGGATACACTTTTTTTCTTCTGTATTTGACGAAAATAAATTTAACAATGCAATCCTGAAACCCTCAAAGAAGTCCATTATTTGGGATAACTATCTGGGTTATGTTGTTGTAAAGCCTTTACCCCTCCTGAGTATCGGGGCTACATTGCTTAAGACTTATGAATTTACAGACACACATAAAAGATACTTCCCGGCTGCTAAAACCTACAATGTAAATTTATTCGGGCGTGAGCTGTCAATAAAGTCATTAGCTTTTCAGGAACAGGATTCGGTAGTAGGTGCATGTGCATCTTCTGCCTTATGGAGTGCTTTTCAAAAAACATCAGAATTATTTCAAACTCCCTTGCCATCACCAAGTGATATTACTAAATCAGCTAAAAACTCTTTTCAAAATTCTGGTCGTACTTATCCTAATGGTGGCCTGGATCATTATCAAATCGGCAATGCAATTGAATCTGTTGGCCTGGTTTCCGAATTAAGAAACAGTAAAAAATTTAAAGCCGCCGGTGTTGGATTTATAAAGTCATTTATTTATGCGTATAACCGGTTGGGGCTCCCGATACTTGTAGGTATTCAGTTTCCCGATGGCGGTCATTTGATTACCATTGCAGGGTATAAGGAAGAGATGGATATATCGTTCACTCGGAATAAAGATATATCCTTAAAAGCCTCAAAAATTGAGCGCTTTTATGCACATGATGATCAGGTGGGCCCTTTTTCCAGAATAAGTTTTGACAGAAAGGGGAATATAATAACAAGTTGGCATAATGGGAAGAAACACCAAACTGCCGAATTTGTGAGTCTATTTATTCCTCTCTACAATAAAATTCGCCTTTCTTTCGAGACGATACATTTCAAAATGCAATTAATAGATTTTTATTTTTTGCATCAATTTCCCCGTACCGCTGTTTTTTGGGATATTTATCTTTCATTTTCTAATAGCTACAAAGAGGAGATTTTTAAATCTTCAACGCTCGATTCTAAAAAAAGATACGTTCTGCTAACCGAACACCTGCCTAAGTATATTTGGGTTGCAAAAGGGATTATTAAAAATGAATGTGTAATTGAATTTATTTTTGATGCAACTCAAATAGCTACTTCTGAATCATGTATTCGGATTAATATTTTTAATGATTCTTTACGTTCTGTGCTGGCAACACAATTGAACGCTTCCTCTAATAAAGATTATTTTATGAATGAAGTAAGCGAGCATTTTTTGAATATGTTGATTAAGTCAACAGGTGAATAATTACCGATTCCTTGCTCATACATCTACAAACTATCTTCCTTTATCTCAAATTTTTTGAGTTAAGGTTAACATACCTTTGGTTTGCCAATTATTTCCAAAGTAATTATGAAAATTAAATTCTTCTCCATTGCCATACATGCCTTAGTCTGGGTACTGCTGCTTGTTATTCCTTATGTAACGACAGACCAGGTTTTCAATTCATTTGCCCCGGAGTCTGACATAAAATACCTGCTGCTTTGTTTTATGTTAAGTGCCGTGTTGATCATGACTTTTTATTTCAATTACCTGGTATTGATACCTAAATACCTGCTGGTAAAGAAATACTGGCCTTATATGTTACTTCTTTTGCTAACGGTAGCAATCGTGTTTTTTGTTTCTGGTGCCATCTTTTTATTTTCTGATTTTAACCCCGAAAAGCTGGCTCAAACACACCCGATCATTGAGAAAATAATTCCTGTTATTATAATTAATGCCGTTGCATTGTGGCTGCTAACCATTGTATCATCTGTTTTATGGGCTGCTTACAACAGGTTAAAGCAGGCCGAAAGCGAAAAACTCTCGGCACAGATAGCTTCTCTTAAATCTCAAATTAACCCTCACTTTCTGTTTAATACTTTAAATAATATTTATGCTACAGCTATCGACACCTCACCAAAAGCTGCAGACATGGTTGACAAACTTTCCGAAATGATGCGTTATACCATGAAAGATACCCAGCAAGATTTTGTTTTACTGGAAGATGAAATCAATTATATCAATAATTTTATTGAACTTCAGAAACTGCGCCTGGACAGAAGAATAAAACTGGAGTATTATGGTCCCGGCTACATACCCAGCCTGCAGGTAGCGCCCATGCTGCTGATTCCGTTCATTGAAAACGCTTTTAAACATGGTGTCAACTCTGAGCAAAAGAGCAGCATCAGCATTACAATAGCTATAAATAAAACTGAATTACAATTAAATGTGGTAAATAATAAAGTGTCAGTACAGCGGGATATATCGGAGAGAAGCGGGTTGGGAATTGAAAACACCAGGCGTCGCCTGAATATGATCTATCCATCAAAACATCTGTTGGTGATCAATGACACTGAAAAGGAATTTTTTGTTTCTTTATATATTAACCTGCAATCATGAATGTAATTGCCATAGATGATGAACCCCTGGCCCTTAAAGTGATTGTATCGCTATGTGAAAAAAATGAAAGCATCAGGCTGCAAAAGACTTTCACCCAGCCCAACGAAGCATTAAAGCATTTACGCAAATTCCCTGTTGACTTAATTTTTTGCGATATACAAATGCCTTCTATGACGGGAATTAATCTGGTAAAGTCATTACAGCAAAACACAATGGTAATTTTTACTACTGCTTTTACTGAATACGCTGCCGTAAGTTACGAGTTAAACGCCATTGATTATTTACTTAAGCCAATTAATCAGAAACGCTTTACACAAGCTGTTAACAAGGCACTGGAGTATTTTGACTTCATTAATAAAAAAGACCAAAGTATTGATAAATATATTTTTGTCCGGGCAGATTTCAGTTTGGCAAAAATTCCCCTGGCTGATATTCTATACATAGAAGGATTGGCCGATTATCTCAAAATTCATATCAAAGACCGTAAAACCATTATAGCCAGGATGCCCATGAAGGAAATGATGGAAAAATTACCTGATGCAGACTTCATTCGGGTACATCGCAGTTTCATCGTACCATTCGATAAAATTGAATCTGTAAGAGGCACAACTATTTCCATTAACGATATGGAGTTTCCTGTTGGTAGAACTTACGCCGATGAATTTTTCAATCGCTATACTTCTTAGCCCTCATTTTACCGGAACTGTACCTGCAACTATAAGAACTACCTGAATTAATTACATTCTTCGCTTAATTCTGCCACTTCTTCTCAAATAATTTTATCAAGGTCTTTAAAATTTAATCTTTGAATCAGAAAATTCAACCCATGTCTAATTGGTTTACACAAGTCTTAAATGAAAAAGAGAAAAATAACCATACTGAGTAAAGTTTTAATAATGCAGGTTCTTTGTTTTAGCTTATTGCAATTCAATGCAGATGCACAAATAGCCTGGTCTTTAAAGCAATGTGTGGATACTGCATTAAAAAATAATCCAACTATTCAACAATATCAAAACACAGTTAGTTTAAATGTCGTTTCATTAACACAAAGTAAGAACAATCTCTTGCCAGACCTTAATGGAAATGCAGGTGAATCATTTAATTCAGGAAGAACAATAAATCCTGTAAGCAACCAGTTTTCCACTGGAAATATATTTAGTAGTAATTTCTCACTTGGCAGTTCGGTAGTGCTCTTCAATGGTTTCCAAAATCAAAATATGATAAAGCAAAATAAGCTTAATGTACAGTCCGCAAAATTTGATCTGGAGGCCATTAAAAACGATATCTCTTTAAATATTGTAAATGCTTATTTACAGGTGTTATTTTCAAAAGAATTGGTAAAGGTTGCCGTCAGCCAGCAAACAGCTACGCAACAGCAATTAAATAAAACCGAAGTATTAGTGAGTGTTGGAAAAAAAACGGAAAGCGATTTACTGCAGGTGAAGTCACAATTAGCAAGCGACAGGCTTTCACTTACCAATGCAAATGGCCAACTAAAAACAAATCTTTTAACTATCCAGCAATTGATGAATATTACAGTAAGCTATGATTTTGATATTGAAACCCCATTAGTACCTGAACCCGGTTTACAGGAATTAAGCAACGCCAATGAAACTTACAGGCTGGCACTAAAAATACAGCCGGTTATACAATCAACAATACTGAAAACACAAAGTGCGTTGTATGCTGTTAAAATTTCGAAAGGGGGGTATTATCCTAAATTATCGCTGGTTGGTAATCTTGCTTCCAATTATTCGGGCAACAGTAAATTAAGTACTCTAAATTACATCAACAGCATACAGCCTATTGGCTATTTACAAAGCAACTCTGGTGAAATAGTTGTAGGCAATATCAGCACCCCGGCTTACACAAACAGGAATTATCCATTTCATAAGCAATTAAAAGACAACTTTAGCAAAACGATATCCTTATCATTAACCATTCCGATATTTAACAATTTTACGGTTAAAAATAATATTCAGCGGCAGCGGATAAATTTAAACAATGCCAGATTGAATGAAACAATTGCACAAAACGATCTTCGCAAAAATATTGAACAGGCATATATTGATGCCGAAAACTCAAGGGGAAAATACAATGCCGGCAACGAACAGTTAGCCGCTGTTTATGCTTCGTTTCAAAATTCAAATGTAAAATACGATAATGGCTTAATGACTGCTTCTGATTTTTTGGTAGAGAAAAACAAATACATCAAAGCCCAATCCGATAACATACAGGCAAAGTTTGAATTGATATTCCGCCTTAAAATTATTGAGTATTACAAAGGCACATTGCTAAATTTTTAATGAAATGAAAAAAACTATAGGTATAATTGGTTCACTTGTTTTAATAGCAGCCGTTTGCTATTTCCTGTTTTTCAAAAAGGAAAAGGAAACAACAGAGTACACAACCGCTTTTGCAAAAAAAGGAATAATAGTTCGTGAAATTACAGCCACAGGAACACTCAATGCGTTTCAGACAATTGATGTAGGTACCCAGGTATCGGGTATCATTTCAAAAATATTTGTTGACTTTAACGATATAGTAAAGCAGGGGCAGGTAATAGCGCTTATAGATACAAAGGCGTTATTGTCATCTGTTACCGAGGCTGAAGCAAATATGTTGAAAGCCAATAGTCAACACGTACAGCAAAAAAGAGAATACGACAGGTATGTTGAATTGCTGGCAAAGAATGCTGTTTCCCAAAGCGATTTTGATCTGGTAAATGCAAATTACATAGCGGCACAGAGTGCTTTAAAATCCGCTGAGGCACAATTGGATAAAGCGAAAACAAATCTTTCATATGCTACTATTACTGCCCCTATGAGTGGTATTGTGATTTCAAGAGACGTGAACATCGGGCAAACTGTAGCAGCAAGCTTTTCTACTCCCAGATTATTTACAATAGCAAATAATTTAACTAAAATGCAGTTGCAGGCCAGGATTGATGAAGCTGATATTGGCTACATAAAAAACGGTCAGGAGGTAACATTTTCAGTAGATGCTTATCCTGATACAAAATTTGAAGGTGTGGTTCAGCAGATAAGACTGCAACCGATATCTACTCAAAATGTAGTTACCTACAATGTAATGATTGATGCTCACAATCCCGGTCTGAAATTATTGCCAGGCATGAGTGCCAATCTTTCTATAAAAGTTGAAGAACACAGCAATGTTTTAACCATACCACTTGCTGCCCTGTTTTTTTCTCCCTCTCCCGATTACCCTGTTGGCAGCAATACAACCGAAGCCACAGTTTGGGTGGCATGTAATAAGGGTACTAAGGATACCAAAGAATTTAACGGTGTAACAATGTGCCAGGTAATAATCCACAAGGGATTAGACAATGGTACCGCAGTTGAAGTTTTGGACAACTCACTTTCAGAAAGCTCCAGAGTCTTTACAGGAATAAAAGAACCAGGTGAAAAAAAGAAAACGGATTTTTTGGGTGACCCTCCAAAAGATAATCCATTAATGGACAATAATTAAGATGAACAAAACGAAAGACATTTTATTACAGGTAAAAGACATTTGGAAAACTTACGAGGCAGGCGACACTGTTTTGAATGCCTTGAAAGGAATAAACCTTTCCATTCATACCGCTGAATTGGTTGCTATAATGGGGGCTTCCGGATCAGGTAAATCAACATTATTGAATATTTTAGGTTGCCTTGACAGGGCAACAAAGGGAACTTACTTTCTAAAAAATAACGACACCCAACCAATGAGCAATACGCAGCTTGCCAGGTTGAGAAGAGAAAATTTCGGATTTGTTTTTCAGGCCTACAATCTGTTAACCCGTACTTCCACTTTTGAAAATGTTGAATTACCATTGTTGTATGGTAAAAAATATCGCAGTAAAGAACGCAAAAGAATCGTTTTAACTGCGCTGGAGCAGGTTGGATTACAAAATAAAGTTAACAACAGGTCAAATCAATTATCGGGTGGCCAGCAACAACGGGTTGCTATTGCAAGAGCGATTGTAAATAACCCTTCCGTAATTTTTGCTGATGAACCAACAGGTAATTTAGATACAAGAACCAGTTATGAAATTATGGCCATTTTCCAAAGGCTGAATAAGCAGGGCACAACAATTTTGATTGTAACACATGAAAATGATATTGCCGATTTTGCCAACCGGAAAATTGTTTTTAAAGACGGCAAAATAATTTCTGACACCATAAATACCAGCCCGAGAAATGCAGCAGAAGAATTGGAAAACCTTCCTGTCGATGACGAAATAATTTTACAAAATGAATCTATATAACCTTCTTATTACTTCGTTGAAAGCTATTCAGAAAAATGGTTTTCGTTCTTTTCTGACGATGCTGGGAATCATTATTGGTGTAGGCGCAGTAATCATAATGCTGTCAGTTGGCAAGGGAACAGAAGCAAGCATCAATTCTCAGATTGCAAGCTTAGGAACCAACTTAGTTATGATCAGCCCTGCTGCAGCCAAATCACAAGCTGTAAAATTAGAAGCAGGAACCGAGCAAAATCTGACAATTCAGGATATTGAAATGATAAAGAAATACAGCCATTCAGTAAAAAGTATTTCACCGGTAGTACGGGCAAGAGCACAATTGAAGTATAGCGCCAAAAACTGGCATAGCAGCATTATGGGAGTGTCTGCTGATTATCTTGCCATCCGTGCAATTAAATTAACACGGGGTGCACCATTCACCGAACAGGATATTAAAAATTCGGCTAAAGTTTGCTTGATTGGAAAGACCGTGGAAAAAAATTTATTTGGTATAGAAGAAGATCCTGTCGGAAAAATAATTCGTGTAGGCAATATTCCTTTTAAAGTTATCGGCATCCTGAAAGAAAAAGGACAGAGTGGTTTTGGGCAAAATCAGGACGATATAATTCTTGCACCCTATAGCAGTGTACAAAACAGGATTACAGGTAATGATTATCTCCAGCAGATTTATGTTTCAGCAGTCAGCGATAAAAACATCCCAGGTACGGTAAATGAAATAAACTTTGCATTAAGACAAAGCCATAAACTTTCCGCAGGTACAGCTGATGACTTTACTGTCAGTACACAATCTGAAATAAGTGATATGGCAAAAAGCATTACAGGCATTATCACTATGTTATTAGGCAGTGTTGCAGCAATTTCATTGCTTGTTGGTGGTATAGGTATAATGAACATCATGTTTGTTTCCGTTACTGAAAGAACAAGAGAAATCGGATTACGTTTGGCAATTGGTGCAACCGGTGCTGATGTATTGTGGCAACTTTTAATAGAAGCGATTGTGTTAAGCCTGTTAGGCGCAACTATAGGTGTTCTTTTTGGCATTGGGTTATCCTCCATCATTTCATCACTTGTTGGATTTGAGACTATAGTAACCTTGTTTTCAGTAGTGTTATCCTTTTCAGTCTGCACTTTTATAGGCGTATTCTTTGGATGGTATCCGGCACTCAAAGCTGCACGGCTAAATCCTATTGATGCTTTAAGGTTTGAATAATTCTCTATGAAAAGAACTGGTTATTTTACATTCTTCGCTTAATTCTGCCACTTCTTCTCAAATATTTTTATCAGGCTTTTTTTGAGTTTACGTTTGTGCTGTTATTGTTAAACTCAATATGATATTATGAGACAATTTTACTTGTCGCTTATTTTTTAACTATTCAACTTTATTATGACAAGTATCAAATGCTTTAAAAAACTGCTGTTTTTTACGCTGACCATCGGCTTCTTCCCGATTTTATCCTATTCCCAGAATCTTACTGTAAGCGGTACAGTGAAAGAAAAATCTTCAGGCGAAACGCTAACTGGTGCAAGCATAGGTGTAGTAGAAAAGCCCGGTGTTGGTGTAACTACCAATGAATATGGTTTTTATTCCCTTTCGCTTCCAAAAGGTAAATACACCTTACGCATTTCTTTTGTGGGACGTAAACAGGAATTGATTCCTATACAGCTTGATTCAAATATTGTAATCAGTATTGACCTTACTGAAGCAGAGGCAATGGGTGAAGTTGTAGTGACCGGAAGAAGACAAAATGATGCACTCACAAAGGCTTCAATAGGTGTTGAAGTAATGGACATGAAAACTGCAGCAAAAATTCCGGTTGTATTTGGCGAAAAAGACCTGGTAAAAACAATTCAGTTGATGCCGGGTGTAAAGAATAACGGGGATGGCACAAACGGTTTTTCAGTAAGAGGCGGTGCAACCGACCAGAATCTGATCATACTGGATGAAGCCCCGGTATACAACGCATCCCACTTATTGGGTATGTTCAGCACTTTTAACAGTGATGCTATCAAAGATGCAACCATTATTAAAGGCAACAGCCCGGCTCAGTTTGGCGGACGTCTTTCCTCAGTGCTTGATGTAAAAATGAAAGAAGGTAATAACAGGAAATACCAGGTAAGTGGCGGGTTAGGATTAATCAGCAGCCGGTTAACAGTTGAGGGTCCTATTCAAAAGGAAAAATCATCTTTTATTATTTCGGCTAGGCGTACCTATGCAGACGTTTTTGCAAAACTATCCTCCGACTTTAAAGACAGTAAATTGTATTTCTACGATATAAATGCTAAAGCCAACCTGGCTATCAACAGTAAAAATAAATTATACTTCTCAGGCTATTTTGGAAAGGATGAATTGGGAGTATCCAATATATTCGGAAGTAAATGGGGCAATACCACAGCTACATTAAGATGGAACAGCATATTAAGTAGCAAGTTTTTTTCCAATACATCTCTCATCTACAGTAATTACGATTTTAATGTTGGTTTTAACAGTGATGGCAGTAAAATAAATTATAATTCCAACATTAAGGACATAAACCTGAAACAGGATTTTACATTTTATCTGAATACAAAAAACAACATACGCTTCGGCTTTAATGTAATACAGCACACTATTACGCCGACAAAGGCAGAAGGTACCGGCATTGTAAATACAAAAAAGGGTCGTAAAGCCCTGGAAAATTCTGTTTATGTGAGCAATTCATACAAGGCATCTGATAAAATTAATATTGATTACGGATTGCGGTTTTCTTTTTACAACGTTTTGGGTGGCGATATATATAATATTTATAAAAATAATCAGCTCATTAATTCTATTAATTTAGAAAAGGGTAAAGTTGGTAAAACCTATTACAATTTTGAGCCAAGGTTTTCTATGAATTACAGGGTGAGCAATACTACAAATCTGAAGATCGGTTATGCCCGAAATACCCAAAATCTGCATCTTATGAGTAATTCTACCGGTGGCAGCCCTACCGACCAGTGGATCGGAAACAGCTACAACATTAAGCCGGAGATAGCAGACCAGGTGAGTGTGGGATATGCTAAAACTTTCAACGGTAATATGTATGAACTCAGTTCCGAAGCATATTATAAAACCATGCAGAACCAAATTGATTTTAAAGATGGTACCGATGTGAATAACGTTCCTGACATAGAAAGTGAATTGCTATATGGTAAAGGCAGGGCTTATGGCTTAGAAATGATGTTGAAAAAGAAGAGAGGCAGGCTGACAGGATGGGTTGGTTACACCATTTCCAAAACTGAAAGACAGATAAACGGTATCAACAGCGGCCAATGGTATAATGCCAAGCAGGACCGTACCCATGATCTGTCAATAGTAGCTGTTTATGATCTTACAAAACGATGGACACTATCCGGCACATTCATCTATACCACTGGTAATGCTGTAACATTTCCTACAGGTAAATATATTTTAAACGGTATGACGGTTTACCAGTATGGCAACCGCAATGCCGACAGGATGCCTGCTACACATAGATTAGATATCAGTGCCACTTATGAAAGGCCTGCAAGAAAAAAATGGCAAGGTTCCTGGACTTTCGGATTGTACAATGTTTATGGCCGTCAAAATCCATTCAGTATGACTTTCAAAGAAAATAAAACAAATCCGCAAAAAATTGATGCCGTACAAACATCATTATTTCGATGGGTACCCAGCATCACCTATAATTTCAAATTTTAAAACGTAATGAGCTATAAAAATTATCGGCTGATTCATGCTTAACAACGAAGATTATTTTTATGGGGAATTCTATCTGACTATTAAAAACAATAAAAATTAACAGATGAAAAATATTGTAAGTATAATAATCATCGCTTTACTTTTTACAAGTTGCGAAAAAACAGTGGATTTAAAATACAAAAGCAATCAATCCAGAATAATCATTGAAGGCAATATTACCAACGAACCCGGTCCGTATTTTGTGAAAATTACAAAGTCGATCAGTTTGACAGATATCGGTAATTACCCCTCAATAGATAATGCAGTTGTTACCATCAGTGATAATGCCGGAAACAGTGAAATTCTTACAGCACAGGGAAACGGAATGTATCGTACCTCGATGTTAAGTGGAGTAGAGGGTAGAACATATACGCTGACTGTAATGGCAGAAAACCAAACATACACTGCACAAAGTACTATGCCGCAAAGGGTGCCGTTTGATTCAGTCAAAGTAGAAACAGTTATTGTAGGTGGCGAAACAGAATACAACTTAATACCGATATATAATGATCCGGTTGTAAAAGGCAACAATTACCGGTTTGTTTTAACAGTAAACAACAAACTCATCAACCAGCACTTTGTTCAGAATGATGAGATTAAAAACGGTTCAGTAAATACACTCCGGCTGGAAATAAACGACAACGACTTAGAGCTAAAGTCTGGCGACTCTGTCGCAATAAAAATGCAATGTATAGATAAAAATGTGGCATTGTATTATACTGCATTGGCGCTGATGTCAGATAGTGGCCCGGGAGGAGGCACCACACCAAATAATCCACCTAATAATTTATCCAACGGAGCGTTAGGGTTGTTTTCGGCACATACAGCTGAACTCAAGAAAAATACAATTAGATAAACAAGGATTTAGAAAAGCCATGGTTTTTGATTGGGTAGCAGGAGAATTCCTGGTTCATTTAGCGGATGTATTTTGAGGCAACTGATTGGCTTTATGCCAATCAGTTGATCCGCTAACTTTTCATGAAATAAGCAATTCAGATTTAATAGGATAAAAAATGAAAATAGCAGTAATTGGTGCCACAGGATTTATAGGCACACAAATAGTTAATGAACTGGCAGGTAGAAACCATGAAGTACTGGGTATTTCAAGAACCATGCAAATGCAGACAGAAGCAATAAATTTTATTATTAAAAACGTCTTTGATACAAATGATTTGGCAGCATCATTAAATGCAATTGATGTGGTAGTTAGTGCTTATAATCCGGGTTGGTTATTTAATGCAAATATGTATGATGAATTTATTGAAGGCTCACAATCCATACAACAGGCAGTAAAATCAGCAGGGATAAAACGCTTTATTGTTATTGGAGGTGCTGGCAGTTTGTACAATGCAGAAGGGGTGCAACTCGTGGACACTGACAAATTCCCGCCGGAAATAAAACCTGGCGCAGCTGCTGCCAGAGATTATCTCAATATAATTAAAAACGAAACAGAATTAGATTGGGCTTTTTTTAGTCCCCCAAAAGAAATGCATCAGGGAATCACTATTGGAAGAACAGGAAAATATAGATTAGGTACAGATTCTTTAGTCGTAAATGAAGAAGGACAAAGCATACTTTCGGTAGAAGATTTGGCCGTTGCAATAGCAGATGAAATTGAAACACCCAAACATCATCGGACACGTTTTACAGCAGCATATTGAAAAGATGATTTTTTAATAGCTTGATGAGCACAGTTTATTTAAAAAACAAAAGGCAGGAGCCGCTTTCTTGTTATGCTTAGTCTTCGAAGTGTAGAATAAAGCATCTCAATAAATCAAACAAAAAACAATGACAAGGATCAATATTCTTGAATTTGCAGATTATAATAGCAAAGCCATTTATGAATTTCTGTTTCTGCAGGATGAAACCGAATTCGAAATAATTATTCCCCGGGATCCTGATGCCGAAGAAACTGATAATATTCTGGTAATGGTCGATTTTCTCAATGCGGCCTATGCAGGCCAGCTTTTAAGCGAGATCGCAAGCCACTTTGCATATTACGTTCCGTGTCGGCATAATAAAGAGCCTTTTAATTTTCAGGTACTTGTCTCCGACATGGAAAAATTCGCCGACACGCTTCTTTTAATTATCAGGGGATTCAATCTTCGTTCAGATTACTATGAACTGTTCATTAACTTTCAGGATAAATCCATCAATTTTCTCGATGAGGCATACGATGAGCATTACGAATGCAATACATGGGGCCTGCTTCATGTTGCAAATCAATTGCTTTAAAACAATTTAGTATACTGGATAAAGAAAGCAACAACTTTAATGTATTTGATAACAATTATTCTTCTTCATTTACCAACGCTGATATTAAGTGAAATGACCCAATCCAGTTCCTTCCTTTACTTCTTTTAATAAATAATAATTCCTGTCAAAAAATTCGGTTTCATAATAGGCTTCGCTTACACAAAAATATATCGTCTCCGTAAAACCGGTAAATAGGTCTCTCTCTGGGCTGGTTCAGCAAATAGCCCGCCAGCCCATTGCAGCAGCAACAAATATTTATTTCAAAAATGCAGGTTGCAGCTGCAAAGCCCTTCGGGTTGCTATCGCAAGGCTGTCATGCTATTTGCAGTTCACCAGCCCTCCATTCGGGCAGCTTCTATGTCCTTAAGCCAGCTTCATTCAATCACATCCTCATACGTTCCATTACACCACGTTCACCCTTACCATTTGCTCCAAGTCTTGGCATCCTGCAGCCATGCTACAAAACCATCAAGGCAGGCTGCACAATCCCTTTCACAAACCCCGCTGCGCTCACTGGGCTCCATTGCACTTCTTCGTCGCTTATTCATTTCAGCAGGCTTAAGTCCACCCGCTGCCTTCTTTTATTTTGCTCGCCGGTAGCCCCACTTAGGCTGCGTTCACCTTGCGTTGCTATTGCTCATGTCATACTTCCATTTCACAATGCACCGCTAAGCTTCACTTGCATAGTTCTGCCGCCTTCGTACCACCTGACGGTGGAAATTTACTTCGGCGGCTTCCTATGTAGGTGGCACCGGCCTCTACAACCTGCACTGAGGCTCGGCGAATGTGTCGGCCTTTACTGCCACCCCCTTTATGGGGGCTCGCCGTCCGCCTCCATTCAGTCGTTCCTCCCTCTCTACGGCGGCCGTAAGCCGGCTCGCCGCACAATGCCAAGCTTCTTTTTGGCCGCAGGCGCTTTTACCTGCAATAAATTAGATCTAATTGATGGTGAGTTTGGCGATTTAAAGTGTCCTTTACCGGTAATAAGCTAAATCATATCATTGCTTCAAATTCAAAGTTATGAACGGTAATTATTATGTAAATCACGTTAATTATGAAAAATTAATTAGCAGATCTTTAAGGAGGCCAACAACAATTCGAGACGTTGAAAGACTATCAGCTTATCTCAAATTTGTAAACATTAGAGATGGTCTCAAATTTAGAAATGAAAACCACGAAGATCAATTCGACGTTTTAAAGAAGTATCTGCTTGAAGCATTAACTAAGTTTTTGAAAAGGAGATTGAATACAAATGAAAGGGCAACTATTAGTGAATTGATAGTTGAAATACAATCCGCTAATCGCTTAAACCAAATCGACCTGATAGTTCAAAAAGGCCTGGCGATTACAAATAGGTTCAAATAAAAAGTCCAGCAAAGTTAAGCGGCTGTCACGGCCCTAACCAAACTGGCCCGGCAAGGAACTACGGCATAAACTCAGCCCATTCGCACAAGGCTAACATTTATTCCGTTCCTCCTTGCCGTTCCGGCCACGCCGCTTTGTAAATGAGCTTTCTTTTTTTCTCTTTTTTCTTTTGTTTAAAATTTTCAAAAGTAAATGAGAATTACTTAAAGCTTAATTTTTATGATATTCCCTCAAATTCGTTGCAATTATTCCCAGGCTCTGCAAAACCCTCATGTCTTCTTTGTCCTGTGTAAAGGTGCAAATGCAGGTAAGCCTGCCTTAACTCCCTGGCAAAATTCATTTGCTGTCATCTGTTCCAATCAGGAATATTTTGATTTTTATTTCTGGCTGTTATTTGCTTTGCAGCAATCCGGCAAATTCAAAATCTGCCTTCGGGGTTCAGTTATTCCTTATATCAATGTTAACGATGTAAGGGATGCCATCAGGGAGCTGGCGCCGGCAGTACATTCAGAATGGTCAAAATTCAGGGAGTTAATAAATACACTTGATAAATTAACAAAGTTAAAATCATCACTGGCACAGCAAATTGAAGCATCTGAAAAATTGCAAAAGGCTTTACTGTGTAACTTTTTTAAAAGCACAGGCAAAAAAATCCAAAGTACCAGGCAATAGTCAGGATGATATTTTTTATATCACTTTCTGAGATGTTGTACCTGGGCTACAACCGAAATACAATGCACAACCAGGACTAACCTCAATTAACTGACTGCACTTTCAAAAAAATAAAATAAGCTGCCAAGTTAGCACCGGCACAAAACCTCGACGGCGCACCATAAACACAAGACCTTCCGCACAAAGCCATCATTTATGTGCCATCCACAACCCGGTGCTGGAGAGCGGCAGTTATTTTATTTTTTAATTAAATGTTTCGTTATGTCAATTCTTGTTAATCGTTGGTTAGTTGGCAGTATCTGGGTTTCCTGCTGGTTCCTTGGTCCTGGCCAGTTTATTTTTTCATCTCAGTTAGGCTATTGTTTTACTTCCTCATGTGAGCCATGTTTCTAGCGGCTTCACTTTAAATAAAAAAGAAAAGCTCCGATAAAAATCGGAGCCATAATGCACTGGTCACCACAAACAATGCAATTATTTTTTTAGTCGTTTGATAAGAAATTTAAGAAATAACGTGACACTAAAACTAATCACTGCACCAACAGCAGCAAGAATTCCGGTTTTGATTAGATCCTCACTTTTGATGTTGACCAGGATTGTAAGTAATGTACCACCTGCAGTGCCTGCCTTTGTGCTGTTATCAAATACCTGGTTCATCATTCACCCTCTACTGCAGTCTGGCTTACTGTACCGGCAATTCCACCGGCTACAGCGAGATACCCTGCTATTTTTATAACTACTGCCGGTAATGCTACAGGTGCCGCAATAATGCTGGTACCTATTGCTGCCAGTGCAAGACTTATATTCCTTAACGTCTTAAAAAACTTTGGTGTGGGTGCCTGGACCCTTTGTATTAGTTTCATGGTGTTCAAAATTTAAATTATAAGATATTGTTTACTTCGATCAGCTCTGGATAAATGGCAGCAGCAAATCGATCAGTTCTGTGAATCCGCTCATCATGTGATATAGTATTAATGGTTAAATAAAATTGTTTCGTTTCTGTTAACTCAAAAGAAATAATATTAATGAGTCAATAACGTCTGTAAGTCCGTTTAACACTTTAGTTCGATTTAATGGTTATAAAAAATTGTTTCTTTTCATCCAGTACCGGAAATACTATTGCATTGATCTTTGCAAGTGCTTTTCTCGATTGTGATCCTTTACCCTCAGAAGTCAAAATGGAAACCGGAGCTATGCAGCCCTTCAGTTCTTTCAGCGCATCATTTGCAGGATGTAACAGGATTAAATCTCTCCCTGGTACATTCATAACCTGCAGGTGATGGCCATGTTTTGGACTGTATCTTTTTTTCAGTTCATAAGTTCCTTCCGGGATACAGGATATCTGTGTCTGATTATCCTTCCATGGCAACTCAATGGAAAAACACAATCTTTTACCTGTTAAGGTTATTTGTCCATTAGTTCCGTTTGGGTAATATGTTCTTGTTAAAATAAGCTCCGGTTTCATCTTTCATAGGGTTTAAAAATTATACGCCATTCACTTTCACCAGCGACAGAGCATTGAATGCACCATTTTTCAATGGATACATTTGTCCGTTTACCTGTTGATAAAAGGAGATTCCAAGCGCAAGGAAAAGTGGATGAGTGCTGTTTACAGTAACTGCATTGGCTAGGTTGATCACTGCGGTCGCTGCATTATCCCATGGAAGGATCACTGTTTCCTGGGAATCAACAATAAAGCTCTCATTTTCAAAATCAATCTCAGCGCCTGCAGAGATGATTTTAAAGTGAGTGGTTCCACCCGGTGCAGCAATCATATTAGCTGGCACAAATGCTGGCAAATTTGCGACCAATGTGCCTGCTACCCGGTCAATTACTCCCGTAAAAGGAGCATACAACGTAGTGCCAAGTTTACCATTGATGTTAAATTCAAAGCCTTCCAGCAATTCTGCTTCTCCGTCAATTACATTACGCAAACCACGGGTATTGGTAACATCTTCCTGGATCACTTTTACCATTAAAGTTGTGAGTCTGCTTACAACACGGCTGTCCGATGCATTTTGAAGTAGTGCACGGATGGCATTACGCAGTACCTTGCCTGCTTTTCCGGCCCTTCCGAATTCAGCGCCGTTTTCACGGGTACGCTGAAAGGCGGGGTCGTTGGCGATACGGTCTGCAGGGATGCCTCCCTTTTCCCTGGCTAAATAGCCGTCTTTTGATTTGTAGAAAGTAATATCGCCGATAGTACCGTCTAATTTAATAATGCCTTTTTGTTTTGCCATTTCAATAGGTTTAAAGATTAATAATGATCTGCAAAAACATTTGTACTGTACAGTTAGAGCCCTTTTATTTTCTATTTTTGCAGAGTTCACCACAATACTAAAAACACATTGACAACAAAAAAAGCAACGGTTCCGTACGTGCAGGTTTATGCAGCAAACGATCCCAAATCGCATAGTCATTTATGCAAAAGACATCATGAATATCACCGGCCGTAAAGAACGTACCGCCAGGAAGTTGCTTGCCAGAATCAAAAAGAAATACAAAAAGGGGAGAGGAGATTTTATCACCGTTTATGAGTTCTGCGAATTCACCGGTTTAAAGAAAGAAAATGTGAATGAGTTTCTCCAAAACTAAGCCTGCACAAAGCCCACCCAAAGGCATGGCTAAGGTATAAAATCAGCCATTTCTGTTTCATAAAATAAACACAGTTCCTTAATAGATTTTACCTCATTTTACTATTAGTTGTCAGTTAGATTTTGTAACTTTAATAACTGGAAGTTCTTGAAATTTATTGTCACTTGATGTATTAAGCGAGGTCACCTTTTCGGTAACCTGTCAAAAGTAATACCGCTGAAATGCAGTATAGATGCGACTTCAAATAAGTATATATAGTCTTGGCGAGGCCACAAAAAACAGAAGTAAAAGCTCCTTAAACTTTAAGGAGCTTTTTATTTGAGATAAACAATATCTTACACAGAATATGAGGCTCACAAAAACAATCATCCGGCTTTTAACTTTTAAGTTAACCCGTGATGAAATGCTGCAGTTCAACCTAAAGCATTTTATTGCCGGACTTATTGGTACCTGGATCGTGGGTATGGGACGCTATTGGGATGATAAAGGAGCAAGCCTGTTACAGCATTTGGGCCTGGGTTCTGTCATTTATATTTTTGTATTAGCTGCTTTTATCTGGCTCATCATAAAACCATTTTTTGTTGAAAGCTGGAGTTATTTCACCGTTGTTACTTTTATCGGCTTAACTTCTTTCCCTGCAATTTTATACGCAATACCTGTAGAGAAATTTGTTAGAATTAATACTGCAACTACAATGAATGTATGGTTTCTGATTATTGTGGCAAGCTGGAGATTGTGTTTACTGTATTTTTTCCTGAAACATTTTACCAAATTAGGTTTAGGATATATTATTACAGTTACACTATTGCCTATCTGTGTAATAATTACCAGTCTTACGGCGCTAAATCTACATCGGGTGGTATTTAATATAATGGGTGGCTTCAGCGAACCCAATGTGCATGAAGGAGCCTATACTGTATTGATGTTTTTAACAGTAATCTCTGTAATACTAACTATCCCGTTATTACTTGCTTATGGATTTGGGATTTATAACAGGTATAAGGAACGAAAACAAAAGAGCTGAATTACCTTACTGTAACTATTGTCACAGTTCCTTTATTATTATATTCCCATCTTTGCAGCAACTAAAAAATTGTGATGGAAGTAATCGGTTATTTATTATCGGCGGTAGTCGGCATATCCCTCGGATTGATCGGTGGCGGAGGTTCCATATTAATGGTTCCCATACTGGTTTACCTTTTTATGCTGAACCCGGTAATGGCAACTTCCTATTCTTTATTTGTTGTGGGTACCACTTCGTTGATTGGCGCCTTCAATAATTATGTAAAAGGATTGGTAAGCATTAAAACTGCTTTGCTGTTTGGCATTACATCCATCACTACAGTTTTTATTACCCGTAAATTCATCATGCCGGTTATTCCCGATATCTTATTCAGTATTGGAAGTTTCGAGGTAAAACAATCCATGGCCATTATGGTTTTATTTGCGATGTTGATGCTGATGGCATCAACTGCCATGATAAAAAGAAGGAAGGAAATTGTAAATACTGATACAATGGATTCAGGCACAAATACATTTAAACTTTTACTTTATGGCGTACTGGTTGGCCTGGCTACAGGTTTCCTGGGCGCCGGTGGCGGGTTTTTAATTATACCTGCGCTGGTACTCATTCTTAAAATGCCCATGAAGAAAGCGGTTGGCACTTCGCTTTTGATCATCGCTTTAAACTCGCTGATTGGATTTACCGGAGATATAGGGCATATTGATATTGATTGGAAATTTTTAGGTATTATAACAGCCATTGCAGTTGCAGGTATTTTTATCGGTGGTGCCATGGCCAAAAAAATTGCCGGCGAAAAACTAAAGAAAGGATTTGGCTGGTTTGTGTTGATCATGGGTGTTTATATTATTTTAAAAGAGCTGTTTTTTAATTAAGAGGAATGTAGTTTATGAAAGATGAGAAACTAAATGAAGAAAAATGTTGTGTAGTTACCTGCGACCTGGAACTGGGCAAAACTTATTGGAATAATCAATACGATGCTCAGTCAACCGGATGGGATCTTGGTGAAGTATCGCCGCCCATCAAAGCATATATCGATCAGCTTACCAATAAAAATGTACGCATTTTAATACCGGGTTGCGGAAATACATACGAAGCTGGGTATCTTTTACAAAAAGGATTTACCAATATTACAGTAATAGATATTGCACCAACATTAGTTGCTCAACTAAAAGAAAAATTTGCAGGCAATCAAAGTATCAATATTATTCTTGGCGATTTTTTTGAGCATGAAGGAGAATATGATCTCATACTGGAACAGACATTTTTCTGCGCCATTAATCCGCCATTAAGAAAAGACTATGTGGCAAAGATGAAAGCCTTACTTGCTCCAGGCGGAAAGTTAGTTGGCGTTTTGTTTGACCGTGAATTTGAACAGCAGGGCCCGCCTTTCGGCGGCTGCAAATGCCAGTATGAACCTATGTTTGAAAAGGATTTTGAATTCAAGACCTTTGAACTTTGTAATAACTCTTTTGTTAAACGGGCAGGAACAGAGTTATTTATCAACCTGATAAAAAAAGACTGACGAGTGTCATAGGTAATTGTTACTAATGTTACCGAAAAAGAGAAATAAATTGATGAATTTTACAGCATCAAAAAACTTAAAAATTATTTTATGAATATTGAACAGATTTATACCGGATGTCTTGCACAAGGTGCATATTACATCACTTCTAATGGCGAAGCAGCCATCATTGACCCTTTACGTGAAACTGCTCCCTACATGGAGCGTTTGCAAAAAGACAATGTAAAATTAAAATACATTTTCGAAACACATTTTCATGCCGATTTTGTGAGCGGACATGTTGACCTGGCAAAGAAAACAGGTGCGGCAATTGTTTATGGTCCCAATGCAAACCCCGAGTTTGATTTTATTTCGGCAAAGGACAATGAAGAGTTTAAGATTGGAGAGTTAACTATAAAAGTGTTGCATACGCCAGGTCACACCATGGAAAGCACAACCTATCTTTTAAAAGATGCAACAGGTAAAGATCATTGCATCTTCAGTGGAGACACCTTGTTTTTAGGTGATGTTGGCCGGCCCGACCTGGCACAAAAATCTGCAAGTATGACGATGGAAGACCTTGCAGGGATTTTATATGAAAGTCTGAATAATAAAATAATGCCGTTGGCAGATGATGTGATTGTTTATCCTGCACATGGAGCCGGCAGTGCCTGCGGAAAAAACATGATGAAGGAAACTGTAGATACACTGGGCAATCAAAAGAAAATGAATTATGCATTAAATCAACCCAATAAAGAAGCTTTTGTAAAAGCTGTAACTGACGGCTTGCAACCGCCTCCCGGTTATTTTGGATTGAATGTAGCCATGAACAAAAAGGGCTACGAAAGTTTTGATACCGTTTTAAACAACGGTATGAAAGCCTTAACTGCAGATGAGTTTGAAGCAGCTGCAGAAAATACGGAAGCTTTGATATTGGATACAAGAGGCAATGCAGAGTTTTACAAAGGGTTTATTCCGCAATCCATCAATATAGGATTGAACGGTGATTTTGCTCCCTGGGTTGGTGCAATGATCGTTGATGTTAAACAACCGATATTGCTGGTTACTGAAGTTGGAAAAGAAGAAGAATCGGTAACCCGCCTGAGCCGTGTTGGTTTTGATAATGTGCAGGGACATTTAAAAGGAGGTTTTGAAGCATGGTTGGTAAGCGGTAAGGAAGCAGATACGGTTGACAGGATAACTGCTGAAGAATTTGCAACACAGGTAAACACTAAAGAAGATAAAGTGATTGATATCCGTAAGGATACTGAATATGCTGCAGAGCATGTTGATGAAGCTTACAACAAACCCTTATCATTGATCAATGATTGGGTGAAGGATATAAATCCCGAGGAACATTTCTTTATTCATTGTGCAGGTGGCTACCGCAGTATGATTGCGGCATCTATTTTGCAGGCAAGAGGGTATAGAAATTTTACAGAAGTAGCAGGCGGATTTGGCGCCATCAGCAAAACCAATGTGCCTAAAACAGATTTTGTTTGCCAGACAAAGATTATGCAGGCCTGATTTTATAATATTTAAATTAACAGAAGATGAAAACAACAAACGCAATAGGATTAGACAAAGACAAATCGGAAAAGCTGGCTAAAAAGTTAAATATACTTTTAGCGAACTACTCTGTGTTTTACCAGAACACAAGAGGTTATCACTGGAACATTAAAGGGGATAAGTTTTTTGAACTGCATCTTAAATTTGAAGAACTATACAATGATCTTTTATTAAAGATTGATGAAGTGGCAGAGCGTATCCTCACGTTGGGTCATGCGCCAGAACATAATTTTACCCAGTACAATAAAATTTCTACTATCAAAGAAAGTATAAAAGTTGTTGATGGTATTAAAGCGGTGGAACAAATACTCGAATCTTTCAAAACAGTAATTTCTATGCAAAGAGAATTGCTCAATTTATCGGCTGATGCCAATGACGAAGGTACCAATGCCCTGATGAGTGATTATATACGGGCACAGGAAAAACTGGTATGGATGTACTCGGCTTTTCTTAAATAAAAGTTCAGGCATGAGCATTAAATAAAGCATCCGCCATCCGCCGGATGGCGGATGCTTTTGCAATTGTAACCTTTGTTACGCAGAAAGGTTCGGCTAAAGTTTAAATTTGCAGTATATAATTGCAACATGAAACAAACAATATTTACAAACTGGAATTTTATGCGTTTCCTTAGATTAGGATTGGGCATTGCTGTTTTGGTACAGGCTGTACTGGCACGGGATACCATGTTTGCGCTGTTAGGGATAATGTTTACGGCGATGCCGGTTTTCAACATAGGCTGCTGTGGCACAAACGGATGCCATGTGCCGCCGCAAAAGAAACAGGAATTGAATAAAGAAATAAGCTATGAAGAAGTGGTTTAATAAAAACAAACTTTACGTTATTGGTGCTGCATTGGGCGCTATTGCCGGATATATTTACTGGCAGCAGGTTGGATGCGTTTCGGGAACCTGTATGATAACATCAAAACCGGTTAACAGTACTTTGTACGGTGCATTAATGGGTTCATTGCTTTTTGGTCTGTTCAAAAAAGAAGAGAAAAAAGAATTAATAAAGGAGGAAGAAAAAAATGACATTTAACGAAATTATACAAGCTGATAAACCTGTACTGGTTGATTTTTTTGCCGAATGGTGTGGCCCCTGCAAAACGATGGCACCCATACTTAAAGATGTAAAAAATGAAATGGGCGATGCAATTACTATTATAAAAGTTGATGTGGACCAAAGCCCGCAGGCGGCACAGGCATACCAGGTGCAGGGAGTACCTACATTAATTTTGTTTAAAAACGGAAAGCAACTCTGGCGCCAGAGTGGTGTGGTAAATAAACCGGGCCTGGTAGGCGTAATTAATAAATTTACAAACTTATAAAAATGAAAATAATGACTTTATTAAAACAATTGTTTAGCCCAACGGCAACTGCCGATCTGGAATCCATAATAAATAATGGCGCTTTTCTGGTAGATGTGAGAACACCCGGTGAATTTGCAGATGGACATGTAAAAGGCTCGGTTAATATTCCGTTGGATACTGTAGGAGCACAAATTACTAAGTTCAAAAACAAAAAGAATATCATTGTATTTTGCCGCAGTGGGGCAAGAAGCGGACAGGCAAAAAACATTTTGCAACAGCATGGGATTACCGATGTTGTGAATGGCGGAGCATGGGATTATGTAAATCAGTACGTGAAATAATATTTTCAGCATAAAATAATTGCCAGCCTAAACAGGTTGGCGTTATTTTTAAAAAAAAGGCAATAAACTAATATGAGTATTCTTGAGTGGATAAAACAACCCTGGCCCTGGTATGTGGCAGGCCCTTTGATCGGGCTAACTGTTCCTGCATTGCTGATACTGGGTAATAAATCTTTCGGTATCAGTTCATCACTGCGGCATGTATGTGCTGCCTGCATTCCGGCCAACGTTAAATTCTTTAAGTACAACTGGAAAAAAGAAGTATGGAATTTGTTTTTTGTAGTTGGTATATTTTTCGGCGCAGTGATAGCCGTTAATTTTCTGGCTGACCCAAACGCTATGGTAATTCATCCAGACCTGGCCAGCGACCTGGCTGGTTATGGAATTACTGATTACACCGGGCTGGTGCCCAATCAATTATTTAACTGGACGGCATTATTAACCGTAAAAGGATTGATTATGATTGTGCTTGGTGGATTTTTAGTTGGCTTTGGAACCCGCTATGCCGGCGGTTGTACAAGCGGTCATGCCATCATGGGTATATCCACTTTGCAAATGCCATCACTGATTGCCACCTGTTGTTTTATGGCTGGCGGATTCATTATGGCTAACCTTATTCTTCCATTCATCTTATCGCTTTAAAAAATCACCATGCAAAATAATACAGATACAAATACCGATTTTGAAGTACGCTCATTAGATGCCATCTGCGTTAATGAAAGCGAACTCAATCATAAATGGTATCATAATATAAAATACCTTATCGTTGGCCTGGCCTTTGGTATCGTGTTTGTAAAAGCCGAGATCATCAGTTGGTTCCGCATTCAGGAAATGTTTCGGCTGGAGAGTTTTCACATGTATGGTGTTATTGGCAGTGCAATTGTTGTGGGTATCATATCAGTTTTGCTCATCAAAAAGTTCAATATCAAAACCATTTATGGCGAAGCAATAACCTTCGGTAAAAAAACTTTCAATAAGGGGCAGATCTATGGCGGGCTGATTTTTGGCTTTGGCTGGGCCATTACCGGAGCCTGTCCCGGCCCGCTGTATGCACAACTGGGTACTGGTGCAACGGTAATTGCAGTAACCATTCTCAGTGCCATTGCCGGTACCTGGGTGTACGGTTATTTCAGGGAAGAACTTCCGCATTGATTTTTGAAATATCTTTATAAGATATGAAGGCATTGGAAAATCTGGCTGCTGTTTTTGAACCTGCATTGTTAAAAGAGATTGAACAGTTTGGTATCATTCAGCAATTCAACGAAGGAGATATTATTATGGATTACGGCAAGTACATCCGTATGATGCCTGTCATTTTAAAAGGAACGATAAAAGTATCCAGGCTGGATGATGACGGTAATGAAATCCTGTTGTATTATTTATCAAGCAACGAAAGCTGTAGTATGGCTTACAGTTGTTGTATTGAAGCCAAGAAAAGCGAAGTGAAAGCGATTGCCGAAGAAGATGTGGAACTGATCGCCATACCGCATATCAAACTGGATGAATGGCTTTGTAAATACACCAGTTGGAAAAACTATATCATGCGCAGTTTTAATGAGCGGTTTATTGAATTACTCAAATCAATAGAAAGTATTGCCTTTCATAAGCTGGATGAAAGGCTGGTGGATTACCTGAAAGAAAAACAGCGAATTGCCGGCTCTTCCGTAATTAAAGGATCACATAACCAGATTGCCGACGAATTAGCTACGTCAAGAGTAGTAATATCGAGGTTATTAAAACAACTGGAAAACAGTAAAAAAATTATTTTGTACAGGAATGAACTGAAGCTGCTCCCTTCTTTTGAAGAACCAGTTCAGATAAATGCTAACAAAGGTAAGTATTGATTTTATCATTATTTAGGGTTTATAAACTGTATAATAAAATACAATTCAGGGTTTTCATAGTGTAAAATTATAAATAACAACCCGGCAACATGTAGTTGCTGTATGATGTTCTTGTAGAAGTACGTCTATAATATAGTACATCAAATGCTATTATTTTTGCAATTGAATAACTTGACTAATAAATAAGCAGCTGTTTTATAATAACAAAGCAGTTTACTTAGCCAATACCCTTTAATTCGGTATCATATAATGTCAGCAAAAAAAATAATTAATAGTGTCAATTCAAATGATGTTTCATCCCGATCCGGTAAACCTGCATCGATATTAAACAGGCCTTACCTGCTGGGATTTTTAGCGTTTATTATTTTTGGATTGCTGTTTTCCACACTCATTTACCAAAGGCTGCAGATATACAGGCAAACACAAAAAAAGGCTGTATTTGATATAGCAAATTCTGCAAAAGATAAATTACAGCAATCCCTGGCATATAGTTTATCTGCTGCAAAAACCCTTTCTTTTTTTATTAATGATGCCGGAATAATAAAAGATTTTGATTCCATAGCCCCTGAGATTCTGGAAAGCAGTAAAGGTATTGATGCATTGCAATTGGTTCCTGACGGTATAATACGTAACGTATATCCATTAAAAGGAAATGAAGCAGTTATTGGTTATGACATACTAAAAGACTCTACGCGGAATAAAGAGGCATTTAAAGCGATTGAGAAAAATGAAATGTTCTTTGCGGGACCGTTTCAGCTTAAACAGGGAGGAGTTGCTGTAGTTGGAAGATTACCCGTTTTCAGAAATAATAAATTCTGGGGATTTTCTGCGGTTATAATTAAAATGCCAACTTTATTAAGATCTGCAGGTCTTGACGGTTCATTATATAAAGGATATCATTTTCAACTGTCGAAAATAAATCCGGATACCGGGCAGGAAGAGTTTTTTATATCAAATAATGAAGCTCTTTCTAAAAGCCAGTCAGTATCCGTTAATGTGCCGGATGGAGAATGGAAACTCTCTGTCGTCAGGGTTGGAGAAAATAAGAGCTTTGGCGACATTGTTTTATTGGCTGTATCAGGATTTTTATTATCGGTGTTAGGGAGCATTTTTGTTTACCGTTTTGCAATAAGGCCCAAAAGACTGAGTGATCTTGTTGAAAAACAAACCATGGAATTGAAAACCAGTGAAACCAGGTACCGCTCTCTTATAGAAAGGGTGTCAGATGCTTTTGTATCACTGGATAAAGACTGGAATTATACTTATGTAAATCAAAAGGCAGGAGAGCTTTTTGCAAGAACACCCGAAAGCCTGATCGGGCAAAATATCTGGAAAGAATTTCCTGAGGGAGTTGACAAACCCTTTTACCATGCCTATTACAGGGCAATGTCATCGCAGACATATCAATACATTGATGAATACTATGAGCCTTATGAAAAATGGTTCGAAAATCATATTTATCCATCTACGGATGGTCTTACTATTTTTTTTAAGGATGTTACGGAAATAAAAAAAATATCACTGGCCTTAAAAGAAAATGAAGAAAGGTACCGCTCTCTTATTGAACAGGCATCAGATGGAATCGTGATCACCGATCTGGACGGAATAATACTGGAGGCAAATAACAGTACTGTACAAATGACGGGGTTTGGTTTTGAGGAATTAATTGGAAAGCATTTGTATAGCTTCTTGCCGGACGAAGACAGGGTGCTGAATCCACTTAGAATAAATGAGCTGATGGAAGGTAAAAGCCTTTTATATGAAAGAAGGCTCCTTAAAAAGGATGGAACTGTTCTGGATGTGGAAATAAATTCTAAAATGGCCACTACCCATACTTTGATTGGATTTATAAGGGATATCTCGGAAAGAAAAAAAGGAGCAAAAGAACTCGAACAATCAAAAGAGCGGTTTGAATTAATAGCCAGGGCTACAAACGATGTTGTATGGGATCATAATTTCAGTAAAAATGAAACCTGGGGTAATAAAAAACTTTATGATCTGTATGGATTTGAAGAGGGGGAACAACAGATAGATTTTGAGATGTTTATTAGCCAGATTCATCCTGATGACCGTGCTCCCATTGTTGAACGGATGAATAAAGCCATGGAGCAATCTGTGTCTTTTTTGTCAGAGAATTTTCGTTTTAAAACGGCAAACGGTGAGTACAGGGATTTTTATGACCGTGCACACATTAATTATGATGACAAGGGAAGACCGGTCAGGATTACTGGTGCCATGCAGGATATTACTGAAAGTGAAAAAGCTAAAAAAGCAATATTGGAAAGTGAGGAAAAATTCAGGTCGGTTATTGAACAGGCTTTGGACGGAATATTTATTGCTGATGAAAATACCCGTTTCATTGAAGTAAACAGCGCTGGTTGTAAGATGCTGGGATATTCATTGGCAGAGTTACAACAGATAAGATTCCTGGACCTTATACCGGCAGATGATTTTACGGCTAACCCGGTTCGGATAACTACAATCGAGAAAGGATCGTCACTCATTAATGAACGCAGGCTCATCAGGAAGGATGGAACTTTTATTGATGTTGAGGTGAGTGCCAGAAGGCTTTTAGATGGCCGCTATGAGTCAATTGCAAGAGATATCACCGAGCGGAAGAAAGCAGCAGAAAAATTAGTTGAAAAAGAAAAAAAGCTTCAGCAGGTTTTGGCAAGCATTGCAGACAATTTTTATGTTATCGATACTGACTATAACATAGTAATAATAAATAAAGTGGCAGAAAGAAACCTTGAAATAGCATGGGGAAAACCGGTGAGTATTGGTACAAATCTGCTTGATGTTATACCCGGGAAAGAAGAAGAGCCGATTAGGGAGAATTTTGAAAGGGCTTTTGCAGGTGAAGGCATTGAATATGAAATGCATCTTTCTCATCCGGATTTGCCAACCTGTGTGTTGATACAGTTTTCACCTGTCATAGATGAGTCTGGCAGAATTACCGGTGTTTCAGTGATTGCCAAAGATATTTCCGAACGTAAAAGAACTGAGGAATTAATAAGAGAAAGTGAGGAACGATACCGGGCTCTTGTAGAAAATGCTCCAGAAGCACTGGTAGTATTTGATGTAAAAAAATTAATGTTTGTAAATGTGAGTGAAAGCGCAACCAGGCTATTCGGGATGTCAAAAGAAGACCTTTTAAAAATTGGGCCTGTTGATTTAAGTCCCAAATATCAACCGGATGGCCGGTTGTCTGCTGAGGCAGCACCGGTAAACATACAGAAAGCTATAAATGGCAAAAAACCTTCTTTTGAATGGACCCACTGTAAAAAATCCGGCGAACTCATTTCATGTGAGGTGTGGCTCGTCAGGCTGCCCGCAGAAAATGAAGTTTTGATAAGGGGCAGCATAGTTGATATAACCGAGCGTAATAAGGCAAAAGAGCTGCTGCAAAAATCTTATGAGGAGATCCGGCAGCTGGTTTCAAATCTTCAGAATATACGGGAAGATGAAAGAACCAAAATGGCACGTGAAATTCACGACGAACTGGGGCAACAGCTTACAGGATTGAAAATGGACCTGCACTGGCTTTCAAAAAAAATACAA